>Ga0070741_10010944_pt1 | contig 16928 bp, 12 predicted proteins | sample Coa_R1_4_FD_66440 | JGI IMG/M metagenome (GOLD analysis project Ga0070741, IMG submission 66440) | Surface soil microbial communities from Centralia Pennsylvania, which are recovering from an underground coalmine fire - Coalmine... | ecosystem: Environmental > Terrestrial > Soil > Unclassified ...
TGGGGCTGCTGATGGCGATCGTGCTCGTCTACCTCCTCATCGTGGTGAACTTCCAGTCCTGGCTCGACGCCGCGATCGTGATCGCGGCGCTCCCGGCCGCGCTCGGCGGCATCGCCTGGATGCTCTTCGTCACCGGCACCACGCTCAGCGTCCCGGCGCTCACCGGCGCGATCATGACCATGGGCGTGGCGACCGCGAACTCGATCCTGCTCGTCTCGTTCGCGCGCCAGCGCCTGGAGGAAGGCGTCGAGCCGCTCATCGCGGCGCTCGAGGCGGGCGCGACGCGCCTGCGCCCGGTGCTGATGACCGCGCTCGCCATGATCATCGGCATGATCCCGATGGCGCTGGGCCTCGGCGAAGGCGGCGAGCAGAACGCGCCGCTCGGCCGCGCGGTGATCGGCGGCCTCGTCTTCGCCACCATTTCCACCCTCCTTTTCGTTCCCGCGGTGTACGCTGCGCTCCACTTATGGCTATCGAACCGGAAAGCAAGCTGGCAGAACGGGCTCCAACCGTCCGCCGCGCCAAGACACTGACCGTCGTGGCGCTGGTCGTGCTCGCCGTGCTCGGCGGGCGCACCGTATTCAGCCGCATCTCGAACGCGAGGACGCTCGAGGCGCGCACCGCCGAGAGCAGCGCGCTCTACGTGCGCGTCGCCACGCCCGCCTCGGCGAACAGCGGGCCGACGCTCTCGCTCCCCGGCACGCTGCAGGGCTTCGTGCAGGCGCCGATCTCGGCGCGCGCGAGCGGCTACGTGAAGCGCTGGCTGAAGGACATCGGCAGCCGGGTCGAGAAAGGCGAGCTCCTCGCCGAGCTCGAGGCGCCCGAGCTCGACCAGCAGCTCTCGCAGGCGATCGCGGCGCGCGACCAGGCCGCCTCCAGCCTCGAGCTCGCGCACTCCAGCTTCGAGCGCTGGGAGGCGCTGAGGAAGAAAGACGTGGTCTCGCAGCAGGAAGTGGACGAGCGCCGCAGCGCCGACGCCCAGGCGCGCGCCAACCTCGCCGCCGCGCAGGCGAACGTCGAGCGGCTGCGCCAGCTCGAGGGCTTCAAGCGCGTGGTGGCGCCTTTCGCCGGCATCATCACCCGGCGCAACGTCGACGTGGGCGACCTCATCGACGCCGGCGGCGGCGCCGGGCGCGCGCTCTTCCTCCTCGCGCAGACCGACCCGCTGCGCGTGTACGTGAACGTGCCGCAGTCCTACGCGCAGCTCGTGAAGCCCGGCCAGCAGGTCACGGTCACGCAAGCCGAGCTCCGCGACCAGGACTTCAAGGGCGAGATCGTGCGCACCGCGGCCTCGATCGACGCCGCCACGCGCACCATGCAGGTGGAGATCAACCTGCCGAACAAGGACGGCAGGCTCCTTCCGGGCGCGTTCGTGCAGGTGGCGCTGCCGCTGCCCGCGACCGGCACGCTCGCCATCCCGGGGAACGCCGTGCTCTTCCGCTCGGAGGGCACGCAGGTGGCGCTCGTCGGGCCCGACAACAAGGTGACGCTGCGCCCGGTGAAGGTCGGCCGCAACTTCGGCGACACCATGGAAGTGCTCGAAGGCGTCTCCGAGAAGGACCGCCTGGTGCTGAACCCGCCCGACTCGCTGAACACCGGCGACACGGTGGCGATCGCCGCCGCGCCCGCTCCGGCCAGGAAGTGAGGCTTTTCGCTCCATTGGCGCTCGCGGCGCTCGTAGCGGGCTGCGCTTCCGCTCCGAAATACGATCCGCCGAAGCTCGACCTGCCCGCGGCCTGGAAGGTCGAGGCGCCGTTCCGCGAGAGCACGCCGAACGACGCCGCGCTGAAGGGCGCGTGGTGGGAGCGCTTCGGCGACGCCAAGCTGAACGAGCTCGCGCAGCAGGCGCTCGCGAGCAACCCGACGCTGCAGGTGGCGGCGCTGCGCCTCACGCAGGCGCGCGCGCAGTTCGGCGTCGCCACCTCGCAGCAGTATCCGCAGCTCGGGCTGCAGGCGCGCTTCAACCGCTTCCGCAGCACCGAGAACCGGCCGCTCACCAACGAGGCGGCGCCGAACTTCTCCACCACGCAGAACGACATCCTCTTCGGCCTCACCGCGAGCTACGAGGTGGACTTCGGCGCGCGCGTCTCGAGCCTGGTGCAGGGCGCGGGCGCCTCGGTCGAGCAGAGCGCCGCCGACCTCGAGAACGTGCGCCTGCTCCTCGTGAGCGACCTTGCGAGCGCGTACTTCAACCTGCGCCAGACCGACATCGAGCTCCAGGTGCTCGCCGGCTCCATCGACCTGCAACGGCGCTCGCTCGATCTCGCCACCACGCGCCACCAGCTCGGCGCCGGCACCGGGCTCGAGGTCGCGCAGCAGCAGGCGCTCCTCGACAGCACCCTCACCCAGGTGGACCTCCTGCGGAAGCAGCGCGCGCAGTTCGAGCACGCCATCGCCACGCTGGTCGCCACGCCCGCGCCGGTGTTCTCGCTCGCCCCCGACACGCGCGACATCGTTCCGCCCGCGGTGCCGCTCGGCGTCCCGTCCGACATCCTCGAGCGCCGGCCCGACGTCGCTTCCGCCGAGCGCGCCATGGCCGCCGCCAACGCGCAGATCGGCGTCGCGCGCTCCGCGTTCTATCCGAGCATCATCCTCGGCGCCACCGGCGGCCAGGAAAGCCGCCTGCTCGACACGCTCCTCAAGTCGCCGAGCTACGTCTGGTCGCTCGGCGTCAACCTGCTCCAGCCCCTCTTCGACGCCGGCCGCACCCAGTCCAACGTCGACTTCGCGAAGGCCGGCTACGACATCGCCGTGCAGAACTACCGCCGCACCGTCCTCACCGCGATGCAGGAAGCCGAAGACGGCATCATCGGCCTCGCCGCCCTCGAGCGCGCCTCCACCCAGGCGCGCGTCGCCGTCGACTCCGCCCGCAAGGCCCTCGACCTCGTTAACGCCCGCTTCGAAGGCGGCATCGCCGGCCCGCTGGAAGTCATCACCGCCCAGCAAAACCTCCTCAACGCCGAGCGCCTCGCCTCGCAGCTCGTCGGCCAGCGGCTTCTTACCTCGGTATTTCTAGTGAAGGCCCTCGGCGGCGACTGGCAAGGACCGCAAAAGCTCTCGCAGCAGAAAGACTAAACTTTTCGACTTGCCTTTCAGAGCGTCAAAGTTTGACGCCATGTTGGGCCCCTGACCCGATCTGGGGCCGAAATTTCTTATTCACCAGCCGGACTCAGAATCGGCCAAGGGCGGCCCGATGCGAGATCAGGATGGCGCGGTTCGGCATCCGGAATGCCATGCTCATCCCGCAGATCATCAATCGTCCGCAAACAGCGCGCAGCAGCGTCCATCGGGCCACCGTCAGTGGTCAGCGCCAATAACCTCTCGCGTAGTTCGCCGGCAGGGATGGGAGCCACGTTGTAAGCATTCTCCGAGCCCTCCACTGGGACGTGCTCCGTCACCACGCTCTCGACCGTGCGCCACGACATAAACGACGACTTGTGCTGGATCTCTAGTTCAACCAAAAGCACCACGCCATCCACGTCGGGAGATTCGGCAATCGCTTGCGAAAGCAGGCGGCGGCCGGCGGTCATTTCACCGTCCTTGAGGAGTCGGTGCACGTACGCTCGAAGTTCTGGATATGTTGTGATCAGGCCGGCGATCTGACCCGCGATATGTCGGCCATCGACCCCTTGGACTGCGAATGCCCCGCCGCCTGCTAGTTCGACCAGTTTTCGCGCGGCGGATAACGAACTACGCCGAAAAGCAGCATCCCGCCATTCGTGGCTCGCATACAGCCTATGGTTGTCGGCAGCGAGCTCAAACAACACTCTTTCTGCGTCCTCGTCGGGTGCGACCCCGAGCGATGCAATCAATCCTTGAAGGATGTCGTTCTTGCTTCGATACTCGGGCAAATTGCGCACGACATCCAGTGTTTCGCCCGGATGGCTTGTAAGCGGCAGCAAGCTTAGCCATTCACTAGGTTCATACCCTTCATAGACGATCCAGGCCTCCTTCTTCGCCGCGTCGAAAACTTCCGCGATGCCATTTTTTACGATGTCGGTATCGATCACTTCTCCGGACAATGTGAGGTTCCGAAGCAAAGCGGCACGTGAGCGGCGCGGAGCAAGAGAAATCAGACGTTGAATCAACGCGCCGCGTTCCCCATGCGGAAGCGGGGCGGCCACGATTGCAAGTGCGACAGCGAGCTTCTTCTGCTCTTCCGTGGGATTTCCGGTAAGGAGCGCCTCGACGCAACCGAAGATGGCTTCAGCTTCAGCCGATGTGGACGATGGCTCCCGCGCGCGCATGGCCCGCTTCTCCGCCAATCGAGAGAACTCAATACCCCGGCGCAAAAAAGCACGCTCCTCATTTGGCTCGTTTACGGCAATCCATTGAATCGCCAAGACCTTGGCGGCGTCCTCGCCCAGATACTCGTCCGCGAGCAATTGGCGCATTAAGGCAGCAGTTTCCGGTGCGCTAATTGCCTGGAAAGCGCGGAAATACTCATGAGTAAGCGGATTTTGAGCCTCGTCCCGCGCTTTCCCAGGGCGCCAACCATTTGCCTTGGCCTCCTCCCTCGCCAACCGATAGCGACGTAGGTTCTCCTCCAACATGCGCTTCAGCAACGGAAGTAGTGACACCGATGGGGCTCGACGCGCCATCGCGGCCACCGACGACAGCTGCCACCTCGTCGCATCTCGGGAGGCCAGGAGCCGAGCAGCCCAGTCCTCGGCAAGCGACCTGATCTCGGCGCGCGCCCTGTCGTCGAATGGCCTGCCACGATCGTCTTCCCCCTCGGGGTGGCGTGCGATGAGGTCTGCCAAATCCGCGAGTTCTTCATTTTCAGCAGCGGGGGATCGCGCGCGTATGGCGCCTATAAGGCTTGTGCCGCGCGCATGCGCAAGGCGTGACAGTAATTCGTAATAACGCTCCGCTGCCGCCTCGTTATGCTTTCCGTCCGCGTGGGTGCAGAGCTTCTTCGCTTCGAGGATCGCATCTATCATGCGACCGATGGCCCGTGGGCCAAGAACGGAAGCGGCCGCGGCGGCTCGATCATCGCGGCGCTCGTCTCCGAGGGCAACCGCAAGCAACTGCTCATCCTCTACGCTGACGCCCGCCGAAGCCAGCAAGCTATCGGCACCATAGAACAAGTGTTTACCGGTCCGCACACGCTGCAGAAGGCCGTCAGCGACGGCTCGTGGGTAACGATTGCGAGCCTCATAGACTAGATGTGCCGCGTGTTGGCCGCTAGAGAACTCCATCTCGGCAACGATCCTTGTCACCTCCGCATTCATGTCCGCCGTCGCAGCCGTACGCACGATCGCATGCAGCCGCGCGTAAGGCGAGGGGGCGACTTTGCGCTGCCGCTCCCGTGCCGCCTCAAGACGGCTTTTTATTTCTGCATCAGTAAGGTGGTCGAGCAATTCAGTCCTCATGACGAGATCGAAGGTCGTGTCACCGGCACACCGTAATATGTCAACAGCGTGTCGATCAGCCCGCCGGAAGGCCAGTGCCTCGATAACCGCCGCCTGAACATCTGGCATGGGATCATTTTTCGCGATTGCGGTGGCGACATCCATTCCATCCATACCGCTGTTGAAGGCGATTTCGTGCAGCACGTTCTTTCGAATCTCAGGTGGTAGCGCTTCAATCCTGTGAGACGCTTCGGCGCCAAGAATCGACGGTCGGAACCGCCTGCCGGCTCTGAGCGCGCGGAGGTGTACCTGATTATCAGTATGGGAAATCAGTGGCCAGACGAGGTCCACAAATTCTGGACGACCAGAGGTAACAATAAATCGCACCGCTCGGTCGACCGTCCCTGGCTTATGCCATTGGCGAATCCGCTGCTCAATGGTCTTACCACAACGCTCCCACACCGCATCCCCAGACCGGAAAACCATTTCGGCGGCGAGCATTGGGTCGATCTCGAAAGCAGATAAGATTGCTGCCGAACAGGCATCCTGCTGCCGCATTCCGGCGCGAGCTAAGCGCTCGCACGCAAAAAGAATCGGCTCTTCCCACGCAGGCTGGTTAAGAACATCGCCTTTCAGCTTTTCGCGCATATCAGCGTCGACGATGCTTTCCATCATCAAGCGCTCGACAAAGTGCGATGCATACCATTCCTGAAATTGCTGGTGCTGAAAGGAATAGCTGGCCGGATCCCCTCCCCTTGTCAGAACGTGATGACTGACAAGGGCTTCGAGCACGGTATTCGGCTGCGGCTTCTCCGTTAGCTGTCCTTGCGCGACAAGAAACTCGATAGTCGCCGCAACGGATTTACGAGCCATATCTACGCCGATGCTGGTGCTCAACATCCGCGTGGCGCTTACCGCTAGGTCTTCGAGAAAGGACGTATGCAATCCGTGCATCGCATCGACCAGAGCCTCGGCATGCTGTACTTCTTTTTCATGCACGGCGACGAAGCGACTAAGCAGCTCTTCCTTCGTGGTTGGGAAAGGCTTGCCCTCGGGAAGAGTTAGCAATGCCCTGAGGTAAAGCGGGATCGCGACCAGTTCCCGTACACCCGGCGTACGCCATGCCAGGTCTAGTATTCTCATACCGGCGTCGTCACGCAAAGCCTCAGCAATATCGACTTGCTGTGTTTGACTCAGGGTCAGTAAATTGACCCGGGCGCCGTCGACTGGAACATCAAGTGCCTGCCGACGCGTCGAAATCAATAAGCTGACCTGCGGGAACTCTGCCTGCAGCTGCCGCACTTGAGCGGTCAGCCTCTTACGCGCTGCCCCGTCAAGTTCGTTCCAGCCATCAAGTAACAGCATCACGCCGGACTTGGCCGCGGCGCCGCGAAAATCTTCCTCGAAAATTCCTCGGAATGCTGGGCGCTTTAGCACGGAATCTAAGAGCGAAGCGCCCTCGGTAGCCCAATCAGCGAGCAGCACAACGATCGGCGACCCGCCACCGACCGAAAGGGCTTCCGCAATCTGGAACACCGTCGTGGTCTTCCCCATACCGGGAGGGGCAACAAGTACAAGGTCATCAAGCGTGGCGAGCATAGTCGCCAATGCGCGCGGACTTACGGGATCGCTAAAACCCTCAACCTCGAGCGTGAGCCCGATGCCAGTCGATGGCCACCTGACCGAGCGTCGGAAGACCTCGAGATCTTTATGCGCCGCCGCATGAAAACGCTTGGCTAGGTTATCTTCCTTGACCGTGACGGCTGGACCGGACAGCGGCTCGTCACGAAGAACGCGCGAGCGCGCGTCGGCTTCTGCACGTACTTTCCATTCGCGCAGTCTTTCAACGGTGAACTCCGGGTCCTTTGAGTCGATGGCTGTGCCATGATTACGGCACATCCAGATGCCGTTTTCCGCTGAAGTTCTCTGCGCTGACGTCTGATTCGGGTCGTAGCGCGGACCGTCGGGTGCAGCCGCACAAATATGCGACGCCGTTCCAACCAGGATGTCACCGCCAACCGTGGGGCGTCGACATGATGGGTACGAGCAAAGCCAACCAGCACGCCTTGCAATCTGCAGCCAGGTCTTAGGACTGAAGTTGTCGCGGTTCTTGTTAGCCATTCCCGCTGGCCTGAAACCACCATCTACGGGAACATGACCCCTAAGGGGTGGCGCCAGTATTATCTCGCGCCGTAGCGGGGTCCGCCTGTGGATGCACTTGCCGGAGCCCCCTGATCATGGACTCTTTGATCGCGTCGTGGTGCTGCGTAAATCGCGCAAGTGGCGCAGGAAGTCTTGTCGGTCTTCATCCGGCAAAGGAAGGATGAACGCACAGCGCGCACCCAAGCCGTTGAACGACGTGCCAACAGCATACGCGCGATCGTGATCCGCAACCCAAACGCGATCGTGTAGGACATCCGTACGCCTTGCCTCTATACGTATGCCGCGCTGGCGACATGCGGCCATTAGCAATGCGGCCACCTCCCGATTGCGGGTTCTGGGCTTTGTGAAGATTTCTAGCCGGCGAAGCTGTTGTGGCAATACCTCGATAAGCGCCGCGACGTAGACGCTAGCAGTCTGGTCCCGATAAGGTACGAGCAAGTACGGGTCGCAAATTGTTATTTCCGATGCACCGACCAGCATGTCCCGGAGGAACATAGATGCTTCGGCGCGGGCCCCAGCTCCCACGCCCAAGATTAGCCTCGCTACCCCCTCGGCCTGCTCGCTTGAAAATCGACATGAGGCTGATCTCTCGAGGAGCCGCGCAAGACCCGCTTCTATGCGCCGTAGACGTGTTTCCAGTTCTTCATTTTCAAACCCCAAGTGATGAAACCAAAACCATGGAGGCAATGGCACCTCATCGCCGTGCTGCTCGACATCGGCTCTCAGAGCATCGATGTACTGTAAAAGCTCTTTCTTGGTCATGCACACTCCCCCGAGCTCGATCCGTAACGTTCGTTATGCCGGGAAGAACCTGTGAATAAATGCTGATGCATGGAGCCTGGACAGCGAGATGGTCAAGCCCACCAATTGCAGTTGGCGGCTTTACCCAAGCGACAGTCATCTCCATAGCGAATCGCTATTGCAGCGAACGTCGGCTTCCGGGAGCGGAGCTAAGTAATCGACTTAGTCGTTACGTACGCCCGCCTTTAGCACAGGAGCTTCATAGGGCTGCTTCACCAGCGTGGCCCACGGCGAACCTTGCTTGGCGTGCAACAGAACCATTGCCGGCTTACCCGGCTCTACTGTAAGAGCAGGCACCGGTTCACCGCTATTGTAAAGAGACGCCTTCATCGTCGAGAAATCGGTTTGGAATCCGTAAATTCCCGGCCTCGCAAACTTCAAATGAACGACACCATCCTTGTCCGCTTGGCGCGATTCAAACTTCGGCGTTTGAGTATCCAGTGAGGCATACGTAAGGAATGCCCCAGGTAAAGGCCGCCGATTCGCGTCCACCAACTGAATCGTTACATCACTGGCGATTGCGGCGAGCTGAGTTTGGTATGCCTTCGCGATGCGTTGATAATCGCGAGGCAAGTCGTAATCGCTCGCATTCGCCGTCTGCTTACTTTTTTTGCTTAGCACTTCATTGAGCGCGGTGAGGTATTGAGATTTTATGGAGATACGCTCTTTTTCGATGTAGTTCGGATCGGCAGCCAATAGGGCGCCTGCCTCACGGAAAAGGTCCCTTGCGTGCTTCCCATCAGCGGTGCCATCTGTACTGTCCTCAGCAGCCGTTTCCGCATCTGCAAATTTCTTGAACCATGGAGATGTTTGGTCTTCACCGCGCACTGGCGTTTTAGTTACGCTGATCACGGCATAGGAGTTCTTTCGTAGAGATTGCCAATTTCCTGACTTATCTTTGTATTCCAACCCATATCCCAGCGAAGTCATCCGAATGTCTTGGGTGGTTAGGGAGCCAAACTTCGATAGATCATCGCCCTTTCCATGCCTCCCACTTACGATCACATAAAAGCCCTCTCTGAGACCATCGCCCTTGATATCAGCTCCAGACGGATACAGCACAAACGATTGCTCCATTTCCAACACTTGGAGCGGATTTGCACTCGTATAGGGCGGCGCGAGGAATTGCTGCGCTATTGAGCTTAATGCCGCCACTCGGCCCAAGATCGTCGGGGCGAGATTCAGCGCGGTTTTAAGACTTGAATTTCCGAGAATATCGAAAAGACTTTTAAATTGATCGCCACTTATCCCGCGGAATCCGACCTTTATTTTTATATTCGCCGGCGTGCTTGGAGATAAGACCGCCAGATGGTCTCCGATGCCGATGTAATCGCCATCGTCATGAAGTTTCTGGAGCGTCTTATTGATTGCCGTGCCTTCAATCGATCGCGCATCGTCTACGAACGTAACGGTTGACGCGACTACGAGATTGCCAATGTTCTCGAAGAAGCCGGATTCGTAGTACGCGTAAGCTGATTGAAGTTTTATGGTTATGTATTCCCCGCCCCGGATGACTTGCGATCTCTTGATATCGCTCTGATTCATCGGATCCGGAAGCCAGAAGGCGATGTCGCCGCTCTGTGGATATACAAGGGAATTCCAGCCCAAGCCGAGAGCAAAAGCCAACGCAAGACGCTTCACAGGTCCCTCCCCTCAGGGCTTTTATTGGGGGAAATACTACGCCGAAACAGGGGTTGTCGGATGTCGCCCAGCACCGCTCTGCAGGGCGGACAAGAAGATAAGGGTGCGACGTCCTAGGCGTCGCCGATCGGCTCGTCCAGCATGAGGAGCCGGGGCTTCAGCATCATGCCGCGGCGTGGTACTGCAGGCCGGACGGCTAACGCGTCATTAGCTTCCGCAGATGAGCAATGTGCTCGGGGCTGTGGCTCTGCAGCTCGGTCCAACGCAGATCGTTGGCCCGCTTGGCGAACCCAGGACCCATATCCACGTATTTCACGCCGGCGGCCGACTGCAGCTTGTCTTCTTCGGCGTCGCGCGCGGCGCGCCATTGCGGCCACTCGCTGTCCAGCCATAGCGCCATTTCCTGCAGAAATGCGCGTTGGCGATCGTTCAGGCGATTCCAGGCATCGAGGTTGACGAGGATCGGCGTGTTGGCGCCGAGGAATCCAGGCCCGTAACGATATTTCGTGATCGAGAGCCATCCCATGTCTTTCAGGCCCCACATCGGCCAGCCGTAGCCTTGGACGAGGTTGCGCTCGAGCGCGGTGTAGACCTCGCCGGGCGCCATGGAGACCGTGCGCGCGCCGATGGCGTCGAAGAACGGCTTGTAGATCGGCACCGAGCGCAGCGCCAAGCCGTCCATCGGCCTGTCGGCCGAGGCCGCCGGTGCCGGTTTCGTTGTGTACACGAACATCTTCACGCCGTCGCCGATCTGTCCGAGGAGGACCGCATTCAGCTTTTCGCGATGGAGCTTGTCCAGGTATTCCCACGCCCCGTTGGCGCGAAGCTCCTTCATCGGGCGTTCGCCGAGCGGAAGGACTTCACCTTCCCACATCATGCCCACGTAGTACGTCGCGGCGATGAAGCCCATCTGCACGACGCCGTTCTTGAGCGCATTCGCCTGTTCGGTGGGCGGCATGGCGTCCGGTCCGATGGCCGAGATCTGCAGCACGCCCTTGCCGCGTTCATTGACCGCGTCGACCCATCGCTTGAATTGCGCGCCGAAGTTGACATTGAGTGGCAGAAAACTCACGGCCGTGAGCTTCGCTTCCTGAGCCATCGACGGCGTCGCAACCCCGGTAAGCAGTGCGCAGGCGGTCATCAGCAGACTGCGTCTCAACTGTTTCATTTCCCCTCCTGTCTGAACTCTATTGAACGCTCGCAGCCGCCACCGGCGCGCCATCGCGCCAGACGACCGGGAACAGCGCACTGTCCAGCGGATCGCCGGGCTTCAGCTCCGGGTTCATGGTGACGGGCACGGTGAATTGATCGGGCGCGTACTTCACGTCGTCGCCGGTATAGCGCACGGAAAAGCCCCGCCTGCGCACGTCGTTGCGCGAATTGCCCGATGCGCCATGGAAGGTCCACGAGCTGAAAGCCACCACGTCACCCGGCTGCATGTCCCACCCGACGATGTCGTAGTCCGACCGGTTCGCGTTGATGTCGGGGAATTCCTCGAGGCCGGGCACCGTCGGATAGCTCAGGCGCGATTTGGTGAACGAGCGCGGCTGGAATTTCCTGCCCCAGAGGTGCGAGCCCCGCACGTATTCCACGCGACCCGATTCCGCAGTCACGGGATCTAGGGCCAGCCAGAACGAAATCACATTGTTGCCGTTGAGGGGCCAAACGACGTGGTCGCAGTGCCAAGGCGTTGGCGTGTCGGTGCCCGGCTCCTTCACGAACATCTGGTCGTACAGCAGGTTCACCTTCCTGGATCGCATGAGCGCCGCCGCGAGCGCAGGCAACGGCGACTCGAGAACATAGGCCCTTACGTCCTCGTCGACCTGCCATTGCCTGGAAGTGGCGTGGAAGCGACCGGTCTTCGCTTCGTAGCCGTGGTGGTATTCGCCCGGCCGGGCAATATCCCGCTCGATGGCGCGCTCCAGTCTTTTGCGCCATGCCACATCGACCACTCCGCGAAGAACTACGACGCCGTCCCGCTGGTATGCGAGAACTTGATCTTCGGTGATCGTGGCACCCCGACGATTCATTCGCTACTCTCCGTGCCTGACACGCCCACATTAGTCGAAAGCAGGTCCATGTCAATCCTCAAGTCGAAACCCGGGCCGATTAATCTGAGAGACATCTTCGGTCTCATGCCGAAGCACGCCGAGCGCATCGTCCGCTACTACGAGGACGTGCTGCGGGGTCCTTCTCCTCTCACACCGGCGGAGCGCGAGCTCATCTACACGTACTGCGCCGCCCTAAACCGCTGCCACTACGCGTACACGTCGCACAAGGCTTGCGCGATCGCGTTGGGGATCAGTCCGCGAGTCTTCACGTCTCGCGGTATAGACCGTGCGGCTATTCCCGCGAAGCTTCAAACTATTTTGGCCTTCGCGCACAAGCTCACGATCTCGCCAGGCCGAATGCGCGCGGCCGATTCCAAGGCGATCTATCGCGCAGGCTGGGGCGAACAGGCGATCATCGACACGATCGTCGTTGCTTCACTCGCGAACTGGATCAGCCGGGTCCTCAACGGCTTCTCCGCATCGGCTCCAGACGAACACCACAGGCAAGCGGGCGAGCGACTGGCGGCCGGCGGTTACCTGCCCGTCGCCAGGCAAGTGAAGAAACAGCTAAAGCTAAATCCCTAGATACGCTGCCTGCACCTGCTTGTTATTCGCCAGCTCCCCGCTGGTGCCGTGCATGATGATGGAGCCGCTCTCGAGGACGTAGGCGCGCTGCACTAGCGATAGCGCGCGGGAGACGTTCTGCTCGACGAGCAGGATGGCGGTGCCCATCTTGTGGATCTCGCTGATTTTCTCGAAGGTGACGTCGCACATGACGGGCGCGAGGCCGAGCGAGGGCTCGTCGAGCATCAGGAGGCGGGGCTTGAGCATCATGCCGCGGCCGACGGCGAGCATCTGCTGCTCGCCGCCGCTCATGGTACCCGCCAGTTGTTTTCTGCGTTCGCCGAGGCGCGGGAAGATGCTGTAGACGAGCTCGAGCGACCGGGCGCGCTCGGGCTTGGCGCGGGGCGCGTAGGAGCCGACGATGAGGTTTTCCTGCACGCTCATTTCCGGGAAGACCTGGCGGCCTTCGGGGACGTGCGCGATGCCGAGCTCGGTGACGCGGTAGGGCGGGATCGAGGCGAGGTCCTGGCCCATGAAGCGGATGCGCCCGCCGGTGAGGCGCACGAGGCCGGAGATGGCGCGCAGCGTCGTGCTCTTGCCGGCGCCGTTCGCGCCGAGGAGGCCGACGGCCTCGCCCTCGCCCACCTCGATCGCGATGTCGCGGATCGCGGGGACGGTGCCGTAGGCGGCGCTGACCGACTCGAGTGCGAGCATCAGCGCGCCGCCGTGGAGCCGAGGTAGGCGCGGATCACCTCGGGGTTCGCCATGACGTCGTTCGGGCTGCCCTCGGCGATCTTCTGGCCGTGGTCGAGGACGACGATGTGCTTCGCCACCGCCATCACCGCGCGCATCAGGTGCTCGACGATGACGATGGTGAGGCCGCGCTCGGCGAGCCGGTGCACGAGCGCCACCGCCTGGTCCACTTCCGTGGGGTTCAAGCCCGCCATCACCTCGTCGAGCAGCAGGAGCTTCGGCTGCGTGGCGAGCGCGCGCGCCATCTCGAGGCGGCGCTGGTCGATCGTGGTGAGGTCGCGGGCGGCGACATTTTCCTTGGTGGAGAGACCGACGAAGGCGATGGCCTCGCGCGCCTTGTCGCGCGCCGAGCCCGGGTGGCGGTCGCGCAGGAAGGCGCCGGTCATCACGTTCTCGAGCACGGTCATGCCGCCGAAGGGCTTCGCCACCTGGAAGGTGCGCGCGAGGCCGTGCTTGCAGACGTCGTGCGGGCGCAGGCCCGTGAGCTCGCGCCCGAACGCGACCACCGAGCCGGCGTCGGGGCGGTAGAAGCCCATGATGAGGTTGAACGCGGTGGTCTTGCCCGCGCCGTTGGGGCCGATCAGCGCGAGCGTCTCGTTCTCGCGCACGGTCAGGCTCACGTCCTGCACCGCGCGCAGGCCGCCGAAGCGCTTGGAGAGGTCTTTGACGACGAGGGCTTCGGGCATTGCTACGGGGTGGCTCGCAATTTTTTTCTAAGGAGAAATTCTTTTGCGAAACCCATGATGCCGGTGGGCCGCCACAGGATGATCGCCATCAGGATCAATGCGTACACGGTCACCTGCACGCCCGCCTGGTTGCCGAGCCAGCTCTGCAGGAGCGCCGCGGTGGTCTCGAGGAGCACGGTGCCGATGAGCGGGCCGAACAGCGTGCCCACGCCCCCCACGATCGAGACCAGCGCGGCTTTGATGGACACGTCGAAGTTGAACGCGGTGTTCGGGTCGATGAAGTAGATGTACTGGACGTAGAACGTGCCGCCCATCGCGGTGAGGAAGGCGGAGACCATGAAGATGTTGCGCTTCTCGCCCGGCACGTCGATGCCGACCGCCTCGGCCGCGTCCTGGTCCTCGCCGAGCGCGAGCAGGTAGTAGCCGGTGCGCGAGCGCGAGATGTAGAAGGTGACGACGAGGGAAAGGAGGAGCAGGCCGAGCGCGACGTAGTAGTAAGGCGCCTTGCCCTCGAACTGCATCATGAGCGGCGCGCTGCCGAGGTTCGGCATGGTGGTGCCCTCCGCGCCCCAGGCGAAGTCGCGGAACTTGAGGAAGACGAGCATCAGCACCTGCGCGGTGGCGATGGTGGCGATGGTGAAGTACGGGCCGCGCAGGCGGAAGCAGAGCCAGCCGATCGGCAGGCTCGCGAGCATCGCGACGACGCCGCCGGCGAGCATCCCCAGCCAGGGCGAGACGCCGTAGTTGATCTGCAGGAGGCTCGAGGTGTAGGCGCCCAGGCCGAAGAACGCGGCGTGGCCGAGCGAGAACTGCTTGGCGTAGCCGCCGAGCAGGTTCCAGCTCGTGCCGATGAAAGCGAAGAGCAGGATGCGGATCAGGATGTCGTAGGCGAAGTTGCTCGTCACGGCGAGCGGCAATGCGATGAGGGCTGCCAGCAGGACGGCCAGGACCGCGTTTATCCTTGCTGAAAAATTCATGCGGCAAGACCGCTGGGCTTGACCGCGAGCGTGATGAGGAGGAGCAGGAACACCACGATGAGGCCCGAGTCGGCGCCGATGAACTGGATGCCGAGCGACTCGGCGATCCCCATGAGGAGGCTCGCCACCAGCGCGCCCATCACGTTGCCGAGCGTGCCGAGCACCACCGCGACGAACGCCATCAGCACGAACACCTGCCCCACCATCGGGTACGCCGGGTAGAAGGGCATGAGCAGCGACCCGGCGGCGCCGGCGAGCGCGAGCGCGATGCCCAGGGCCACGGCGAAGACGCGGTGCGGGTTGATGCCCATGAGCTGCGCCACGTCGCGGTTCTGCGAGGCGGCGCGCATCGCGCGGCCGAGGTCGGTGGTGTGCAGGAACACCCACAGGATCGCCGAGAGCAGCATCGCCACGCCGAAGGCGATCAGCTTCGCCACCGGGACGTAGAAGCCGCCGAAGTGCAGCGCCGCGTCGGAGTACGAGGTGTGGAGCGTCCGGTAGTTGGGCGTGAGCACCATCAGCGCCACGTTGAGGATGAGGAGCGAGAGCGCGAAGGTGAGGAAGATCTGCGGCAGGTCGTTCAGGCCGAGCACCCGCCGGATGAGGAAGTGCTGCACGCCGAGGCCGATCACGAAGAGCACGGGCATGGACACGACCAGCGACACGATCGGGTCCATGCCGAGCTGCGTCGCGAGGAAGAACGTGATGTACATGCCGATCATCACGAACTCGCCCTGCGCGAAGTTGACGATCTTCACCACGCCGAAGATCAGCGTGACGCCGATGCTGACGAGGGCATAGATGCCCCCGATCAGCAGGCCGTTGATCACGGCCTGCGTGACGGTCTCGAGCACTGCGCGGCCGGCGCGGGCGCTACGACTTCATCAGCGGCTTGCGGGCGTCTTCCTTCGGGAACACGCTGACGAGGTCGCCGTTCTGCCACTGCACGCCCACGGGGTGGCCGTAGACGTTCTTGCCGTCCGGGCCGAACTTCACCTTGCCCCCGGGCGCCATTGCCGCGTAGCCGCTCGACACGTCGAGCGCGGCGAGCGCATCGCGCACCTTCACCGGGTCGGCGCTCTTCGCGCGCTCCATCGCCTCCTTCAGCATGAAGGTCTGCGCCACCAGGCCGCCGGCGTACTCGAAGATGAACTCGCCGGTGCGCTTCTTGTACTCGTCGTTCAGCTTCTGCGCGAGGTCGCTCACGTCGTGGTTCCAGTGCGCGACGCCGAGGAGGCCCTCGGCCGCCTTGCCTACGTTCTTGTAGAAGTCCGGGATGACGAAGCCGCCCGAGCCGCCGTTGATGGCGATGTTCAGGCCCACCTGCTTCACCGTGCGCACGATGAGGATCAGGTCGTTCAGGTACGACACCGAGAACAGCATGTTCGCGCCCGAGGCCTTCACCTTGTTGATGAGCGGCCCGGCGTCGGTGAAGCCCGCGGAGTACGGCTCGAACATCACGATCTCGACGCCCTCGCCCGGGGCGAGCTCCTTCAGGCCGTTGGAGGTCGAGGTGCCGAACGCGGTGTTCTCGAACACCACCGCCACCTTCGGCTTGTCGCCGACGAGCTTCGACATCTGCAGCTGGGCCTTCGCGAACTGCGAGGCGCGCGCGAACGGCGTGAAGGTGAAGTGGCGGCCCTTGTTCAGCTGGTCGCTCGAGGAGCCGGTGATGATCGGGACCTTGGCGCGCTCGCAGACTTCGCTCGCGATGAGGGTCAGGGCGGACGCGTAGCAGCCGTGCACCGCGGTGAGCTTGTTGCCCGAGATCAGGCGGTCGGTCTCGGTGCGCGTCACCGTGGTGTCGCTCTGCACGTCCGACAGGATGAGGTTCAGCTTCGCGCCGCCGAGCGCCTTGACGCCGCCGGCGTTGTTCACCATCTCCACCGCCATCTTCGCCGCGACCACGCAGGCCTGGCCGATCTGCGCCATGCTGCC
>Ga0070741_10010945_pt1 | contig 16928 bp, 12 predicted proteins | sample Coa_R1_4_FD_66440 | JGI IMG/M metagenome (GOLD analysis project Ga0070741, IMG submission 66440) | Surface soil microbial communities from Centralia Pennsylvania, which are recovering from an underground coalmine fire - Coalmine... | ecosystem: Environmental > Terrestrial > Soil > Unclassified ...
GCAGGCGAGGATCTCGAGCAGCTTCGGGTCGAGCGCCACGATCGTCTCCTTGTCGGGCGGAACGTGCCCCGGGAGCGTAGAGGCTTCGACCGGATCAGGCCGAGCCGCCGACGAGGGCCAGGACCTCGTCGGTGTGGCGCGTGCACGCCTCGCGGTCCGGCGCCTCCAGGTTGAGGCGGAGCAACGGCTCGGTGTTGCTGGGCCGGAGGTTGAACCACCAGTCGCCCAGATCGACGGTGAGCCCGTCGAGCCGGTCCTGGGTCGCGTCCCGTGCGACTGCTTCGAAGTGCTCGGCCACGCGGTCGATCACGGCGGCCGGTTCGTCGACGCGGCGGTTGATCTCACCGGAGGCCGCGTACCGCTCGAAGGGCTTGCGGAGCTCCGAGAGCGGAACGCCAGCGCGCGACAGCTGCTCGAGCACCATCATCGCGGCGATGATCCCGGAGTCGGCCCGGTAGTTGTCACGGAAGTAGTAGTGCGCGGAGTGCTCGCCGCCGAAGACGGCACCGGTCTCGGCCATCACCTGCTTGATGAACGAGTGCCCGACCCGTGCCCGCACCGGCGTGCCACCCGACTCGCGGATGATCTCGGGGACGGCCTTCGAGCAGATCAGGTTGTGGACCACCGTCTCGCCCGGGTTCCGCTCGAGGATGCCCTTGGCGAGGATCGCGGTGGTCGTGGACCCCGACACGGGCTCGGCCTGGTCGTCGACGAGGAAGACCCGGTCGGCGTCGCCGTCGAACGCGAGCCCGACGTCGGCTCCCTGCTCGCGGATCGCGCGTTGCAGGTCGGCGAGGTTCTCGAGCTGGATGGGATCGGCCGGATGGTTCGGGAAGGTGCCGTCGAGATCGGCGAAGAGCATGTCGAGCCGGAACGGCAGACCCGAGAACACCGCCGGCACGACGAGCCCCCCGACGCCGTTGGCCGTGTCGGTCACGACGTGCAACGGCGCGAGGGCGTCGACGTCGACGAACGATCGGACGTGGGCGACGAACTGCGGGAGCAGGTCGCGGCGCTCGGCCCGCCCCGGCTCCTCGGAGCGCTCCTCGAGGCCGTCGGCCACCGCGGCCTTGATCTGCAGGAGGCCGGTCTCCTCGCCGACCGGTGCGGCCCCGGCGCGGCAGAGCTTGATGCCGTTGTACTTCGCGGGGTTGTGGCTGGCGGTGAACATCGCGCCCGGGGCGTCGAGCGAGCCGGACGCGAAGTACATGAGGTCGGTCGAGACGAGCCCGAGGTCGACGACGTCGGCGCCGGCGCGCGTCGCGCCCTCGGTGAACGCGGCGACCAACGGTTCCGACGACGGGCGCGCGTCGCGTCCGACCAGCACCCGGGCCGCGCCGGTGAAGCCGACGAAGGCGTTGCCGACGCGGCGCGCGAGCACCTCGTCGATCTCGTCCGGGTAGACACCGCGAACGTCGTAGGCCTTGAAGATCGCGTCGAGCGAGTGGTTCCGGCTCACGAGGGGATGTTCCCGGAGTCCTCACCGCCCCGATGGACGGGAACCCGATGCTAGCCCTGGGCGGGTGCGGTGCCCTCCGCCAAATCGGGCCCCGGCGGCCGTCGGCCACCGTCCGTGACGCCCGGCGGCTCGGCGGTCGCGCTCGCCCGGCGCCGGGATACGCGGCGCCGCGACCGCCGCTCCTGCCACCTGACGACCCACCCGCGGCCGTGCTTTGGCCAGAGGAAGAGCAGGACGAGCCCCGCGAGACCGACCAGCGTCAGGAAGCGCCCGAGCCACTCGACCTTCGTCGTGGTGTAGCGCAGCGTCACGTGGCGGCGCGTCGGGACGACGACCATGAAGTTGGGTGTTGACCGCCACGGCCCGTCCGCGCCGTCGGCGCGCCAGTTCGGGAAGTACGACTCGCGTACGAGCACGGGGACGCCGGTGCGATCGACGTCGAAGGAGATCGAGTCGTCCGTCGTGCGCACGTGACTGACGTGCACCTCGGGAACCGTCCGCCGCGGGAGCCGAAGCGCCGCCGATCCTGGAGCGCTCCGCCACGACGACGGGCCGCCGGCGGTCACCGGCTTGTCGAGCTGGCCCGGGAACCAGAACCACCCGATGCCGACGTCCTGCTCCCAGTCGCTCGGCGCGACGTCCTTCGCGATCACCGGCTGGTACTTCAGCGGCTGCACGAGGGCCGAGTTCCTCACCCGGTAGACGTTCCAGCCCTTGGGCGCGATGCCGTCGCGGTCGGGTGTCGACGCGATGAGCTTCAGGCGCGGGTCGGCGTCCGCGAGCGCCTTCGTGCCGTCCTCCGACGTGAGGAAGTAGTTGACACCGAGCGTCTGCAGGTAGCGGACCCCGATCGAGAAGTCGGCGTTCGTCCGGTAGGGGATGCCGCGCTCGGGGTTCGACGCGTTCGCGGCCTGGACCAGGGCGGCGACCGTCTCGAAGTGGTACGGCGTCGTGGCCGACGCCTCGAAGTAGACGCCCTCCATCGACTGGATCCGGCCGTCGGTCCAGTACGGCAGCAGCATGAGCGCCAGGGGCGTCCCGTACTTGTCGACGGCGGAGCCGCCCTCCCACAGCGCGCGACCCGGTGGCAGCTTCGCCATCGTGTTGATCAGCGCCTTGTACTCCGGGTACGCCTTGGCCAGCGCGTACTTGACCGTTCCGTCGGAGCGGTGCTCGTCGCGGACGCTCTGGTAACCGCTGTAGTTCCACTTCACCCAGTAGGGCAGGAAGCCCTTGTCGTGGTCGACCTGGATCAGGGCCCCGACGACGAGCGCGGCGAACAGCACGGCGCTGACGGCGGCGCGCACGACGCCGGGCAGCGGCGAACGCCGGAGGGGCGCGGTCGCGACCGGCACGATCTCGACATCCGCGGCCGGGCCCGTGGGGGGTGGCGCGGCGCCCGCCGGAGCTTGGGCCGGCGGCGCTGCTGCCCAGGGCCCCGGTGCCCAGGGTGGCGCCGCGAGCGCGGGGGCCTCGGCGAGCTCGCGCGCGACCGTCCGTTCGCGCCGCTCCGTGTAGGCGCGCGCCGCCCACGCCGCGAGCCAGACGAGCTCGGCGACGGCCACTCCCATCAACAGGAACACCGACAGGTACCAGAACGGCAGTGCCCGCAGGTTCCAGACCTTCGTGCCCAACGACGACCAGAACCGGAACATGAGCCCCGAGACCAGCGCGATCGTCAGCAGCGCGAGCGTCCCGCGCCGCGCGAGCGCGATCGCGACGACGATGAGGATGCCGATGAGGATGTACGCGCCCCACCGGTACGGGAGCGCGCCGTGAGGGTCGAACAGGTTCGACGGGAAGATGTAGTCGGCGTAGTGCTGGCCCGCGAGGTTGCACGGCGCGCTCGTCGCGCACTCGCCGATCGGGCTGTAGCGCATGTCGGTCGCGTAGCCGAGGGTGGCGAGCAGCGGGAGTGACCACGCCGCGGTCACCAGCGCGGCGACGGTCCCGATCGCGGCGGTGCGCGCGAGGTTGCGCCACGGGTGGTGGAAGCACCAGACGACGATGCCGGCGACGATCGCGAACACGCCCACCATGAGATGGCTCGTTACGGTCAGGGCGAGGAGGAGCGCGGGGAGCCAGAGGCGGCGCCGCGTCTGGAGCGCCTCGGCGAACGTCCCGAGGAAGAACAGCGCGAACGCGAGGGCGAGCGAGAACGAGAACTCGCCCGCGAGCGTGCTCGCCAGCGTCCCGCCCATGATGTGCTGGTTGAACGCGATCGACTTGCCGGCCTCGGTCGTGCCCGGATCACCCGTCCAGAACATGAACGCGGTGGCCGCGACGGCCATCGCCGCCGGACCCGGCCGCGGGATCCGCAGGCCCCGGCCGAACACGTAGGCGGCCGCGGGCAGCAACAGCGACCCGAGCGCCGTCCCGAGCTTGAACGCGACGTTGTATGGCAGCACCACGTTCATCAGGACGATGAGCAGCGCCGGCACCGGGAAGTAGAACTGGCCGGCCGGGAAGCCCGCGTACCAGTCCGGTGCCCAGCCCGCGATGCGCCACGGCAGCAGGTGGTCGCGCAGGTACGCCGGCCACCAGACGTGCGCGCCCGTGTCGCCGCCCGTCGCGGTCGTGTTGCTGAACAGGTAGTTGGGGCTCAGCTGCGTGAAGACGTAGATGCAGCAGGCGAGGACGACCAGCAGGCCGAGCCAACCGTCGACGCGGTCCCACCACTGGCGCCGGGGCGGGCCGGCCGACGGATCGCCGGGCGCGACGTCGCCACGCGGCGCGCCGGGCGCGTCGAGCACGGGGGTGGCCGTCGCCATACCGTGAGAAGAATGCCAGCCCGACGGCTCGGCCCCGGCGTCAGCCGGCCTACCGTCGGCGCGTCACATCGCGCGGGCGAGCTCGAGGACCGCGTTGAGCGGGAGCGGGCCGTCGATGCCTTCCCAGACCTGGTTCTCGCACCGGCCGCAGCGGCGGAACGTGAGGTCCTCGCCGGCGACCGTCATGCGGATCTCGATCAAGGAACCCTTCGAACAACGGGTGCAACGCATTCCCCAGCCTCCCAGCAGCTCCCAGCAGCAGGCGGCCCGTAGGTGCCGCCGCAGGGTTCATCGGCAGGCGGCATCGAGAACTTGAGGAACTACTTCAGGATCACGATCGTCGACAGCAGGTTGAAGCCGATGTGCAGCAGCATCGACGACGCCAGGTTGCCCGTGCGCAACGCCACGTACGCCGACACGAGCCCGAGCAGGAGCAGGCCAGGGAACACGTAGCCGGCGCCCGGGTCGCCGATGACGTGCGCCGCGGCGAAGATCAGCGCCGAGCCGAGCACGGCCCAGGGCGCGGTCGTCCGCCGGAGCAGCGCCCGGAGGAGGGCACCGCGGAAGAGCAGCTCCTCGGCCACCGGGGCCAGCAGGCCCACGGCGAGGCCCAGGAGAACGGCGCCGGCGCCCGTCGCCGCCTCGACGGTCTTGGAGACGTCCTGGGGCGTCTTCCCGTGCAGGTGGGCCAGGTCGACGATCGGCTGCAGGATCAGGTTGCCCGCCACGAACGAGAGGGCGACGCCCGCGGCCAGCCAGAGGACGACGCCGCGCCATCCCAGCGCCCGGTCGGGACGGACGGCGCCGAAGTCGGCCTCGAGGGACCCGAGACCCTTCTGCCGGGCGATCCAGGCCAGCGCCGCCACGACACCGACACTCTGCAGCACGAGCGCGGCGACGAGCTCGGGGACCATCTCCCGCCGCGGCGCGTGGGCGGCGGGCGCGAACGCGACCGAGAACAGCGAGAGCAGGACGCCGGCTCCCCACGCGATCGCCACGTCGGGCAGGCCCCACGCGACCCGGGCCCGGGGCGGCGGCGCGACCGGCCGGGGCGGCGGACCCGTCTCGCTCACGCCTCCCCCGCTCTCGGCGCTACGCGCCGGGCCGATCGGGCCCCGCTCGCTGCGAGCCGGGATACCCGCCTCGCTCCCCGCTCGCTCACGTCCCCCGCTCTCGGCGCTGCGCGCCGGGCCGATCGGGCCCCGCTCGCTGCGAGCCGGGATACCCGGCTCGCTCCCCGCTCGCTCACGCCTCGACGCTACTTCCGGGCGAAATGCGCAGGCCCTTCGAGGCGTTGACACGAGACTGCGGCACCGAGGGGAGATCCTGAGCGCCCCACAGCGCCGAAACCACCGTGGTGACTGCAGCGCCGTACCATAGGAAGCCGGGCGGGCCGACCGGCCCGACCCCCACAGGAGTCCGCACATGAGCCGCCCCCCGTCCGAGGTACCCCCCGGACCGCGACCGCCGCGCGCCCCCGACCGGCGTCCCGGCGGCCCGGGCGGCCCGGGCGGTCCCGGCGACGGGCGCCCCCCGCAGCCCCCGACCACGCCGCCGTGGGTGCGGTTCCTCCCCTGGCTGCTGCTGCTCGCCCTCGTCGCGGTGTTCGTGCTGCCGAGCATCTCGTCGGGCGGGAGCGGCTCGAAGGACCTCACCTACTCGCAGTTCCTCACCGCGGTGAAGAAGGACGAGGTCAAAAGCGTCGAGTTCGACCCGTCCAACGGCGACATCAGCGGCTCGTTCAAGACCGAGCAGGACGGCGCCAAGGACTTCACGAGCTCGGGCCCGAACAACGACCTCTCGGGCTCCGCCCGGTCGCTGCTCTCCGACCACAACGTCGAGCTCAAGTACAAGCGGGCCGGGTCGAACTTCCTGCTGCAGGTCCTGCCCCTGCTGCTCCCGATCCTGCTCATCGTCGGCGTCCTCATCTGGATGAGCCGCCGGGCCGGCGCCCAGGCCGCCGGCATCATGAGCATCGGGCGCAGCCGGGCGAAGGTCTACTCGACCGAGAAGCCGAAGACGACCTTCGGCGACGTCGCGGGCTACGGGCCGGTCAAGGCCGAGATCGCCGAGGTCGTCGACTTCCTCAAGTACCCGGCCAAGTTCAAGCAGATCGGCGCCCGGATCCCGAAGGGCGTGCTGCTCGTCGGCCCACCCGGCACGGGCAAGACGCTGATCGCCCGGGCCGTGGCGGGCGAGGCGGGCGTCCCGTTCGTCTCGGTGACGGGCTCCGACTTCATGGAGATGTTCGTCGGGGTCGGTGCGGCGCGCGTCCGCGACCTGTTCAACACCGCCCGCAAGCAGGCGCCCGCCATCATCTTCGTCGACGAGGTCGACTCGATCGGCCGTAAGCGCGGGGCCGGGCTCGGCGGCGGTCACGACGAGCGCGAGCAGACGCTCAACCAGATGCTCGCCGAGATGGACGGCTTCGAGGCGACCGAGGGCATCGTCATGATGGCCGCAACGAACCGACCCGACGTGCTCGACCCGGCGTTGCTGCGGCCCGGCCGCTTCGACCGCCAGATCGTCGTGCCGCTCCCCACCCAGGAGGAGCGGGTCGAGATCATCAAGGTGCACCTGCGCGACAAGAAGATCTCCCCCGACATCGACGTGGACGTCCTGGCACGCGGCACACCGGGCATGAGCGGCGCCGACCTGGCCAACCTGGTCAACGAGGCCGCGCTGTTCGCCGTCCGCAGGGGCGCGCAGATGGTCCACGCCGAGGACTTCGAGGCGGCGCGCGACCGCGTGCTCATGGGCCTGAAGCGCGAGTCGATGGCGCTCACCGAGGAGGAGAAGGAGGTCATCGCGTACCACGAGGGTGGTCATGCGGTGCTGGCCTACGTCCTCGACCACTCCGACCCGGTGCACAAGGTGACGATCCTCCCGACCGGTATGGCGCTCGGCGTCACGCAGCAGCTGCCGCTCGAGGAGCGCCACATCTACAAGAAGGAGTACATCGCCGACTCCATCGTCGTGGCGCTCGGCGGTCGCATCGCCGAGGACATCGTGTTCGGGCACGTGTCGACCGGTGCGCAGAACGACCTGGTGCGCATCACCGAGATGGCCCGCCGCATGGTCCGCGAGTGGGGCATGTCGGAGCGCATCGGCCCGATGGCGTGGGGTTCGCAGGGGCCGGTGTTCCTCGGCGAGGACCTCGTCCACACCCGCGACTACTCCGACGAGACCGCCCGCGTCATCGACGAGGAGGTCGAGCGGATCCTGCGCCAGGAGGAGGCGCGCGCCCGGCGGGTGCTGCGGCTGCACCGGCGCGGGCTCGACGCGCTCGCCAAGGCACTGCTCGAGCACGAGACGCTCGACGGCGACGAGGTGGCCCGCATCATCGACGACGCCATGGGCCGCAAGGCGGGCGGCTTCCGCAAGGTCCGCAAGGCGGACGGGACGGTGATGGAGGTCAAGGCGCCGACGGTCGACAACGGCAGCCGCCGCAGCAAGAAGGCTGCCGCCAAGCGCTCCGAGCGCGCCACCGGCACCGACTGACCAACGCCCGCAGGAGCGTTCAGAGGGCGCCGAGGTCCGGTTCGGGGGTCGCGCCGGGGGCGCGGAGTTCGGCGACCGCTGCCCACAGATCGGTGGCGGTGGTCGCACCGACGAAGGCGCGGCGGACGACGCCCTCGGCATCCGCGATCAGGATCATCGGGATCGCGCTGATCTCGTAGCGCTGGTGCAGGTCGCGCCGGTCCGCGGCGTCGAGCTCGCAGACCGAGACGCCGTCCGACGCGAGGACCGCGACCTTGGCGCCGAGCCCCCGGCACGAGTCGCACAGCGTCGACGAGAAGTACGCGACGAGCCAGGGCGCGTCGGGCCGTGGGAAGTCGGCGCGGTCGAGCTGACGCGGCACCGGGTACGCGTCGCGCGGTGGGGGCGCCGGGCGGCGCCGGCGCAGCAGCGCGGCGACGGCGAGCACGACCGCGACGAGCGCGACGCCGATGACGATGCGCGTGACCACGTCAGGGCGAGAAGGGGATGCCGGTCGCGATCGACACGCCGCCGGCCGTGAGCTCGCGGCCCGCGACGATCGGGCCGTCGGACGCGACGACGAACAGTTGGTCGGGGTGGATGTCCTGGGCGCCGAGGTCGAAGTCGCCGCGGTCGCCCGCGGGGATGGCGACGGCCGGCGCGCTGTGCGGGCTGTTGGGGTCGCCCGCCGTGTACGCGCGGAGCTCGACGGTGACGGGCTTCGGGCCCGGGTTGAACGCGACGAGACGCGCGTCCGAGCCGTCGTCGGTGCGGCCGAGCGCGAACGCCCACGTGCGCGCCGCCCCCGTCGCGCCGATCGCGGTGCCGCTCCCCTGCACACCGCCGGTCCCGTTGCGGTTGAAGAACATCTCCGCGACGACCGCTTGACCGCGCGTCGACTTCACGACCACCGTGTAGTTCGTCCCGACGGCGGCCTTGCTGCCGACGTCGATCGGCGTCACCGACCGGCCCGGCACCTGCAGCGTCTGCGGGGTCGCGACCGCGGTTCCCTCGACGAGCACGTCCACCTCGACGTCGGCGGGCAGGAGCGAGAAGTTCGCGAGCGCGACCGATTCGGCCGACCCGGGTTGGGCGTCCCCGAACGGCAGGACCCACTTCGTCGCGGGTGCCGTCGCGCCGAGCGACACGTCGATCCCGTAGCGGCCGAGCGATCCGTCGAAGCGCTGGGTGCGCTCGGCGACGACGCGGCCGGTGCGCGCGTGCACGAAGGCCGCGACCTGGCCGGCCCGCCGCACCTCGTCGTGGACAGGGAGCGACACGCGCGAGCGCCGGGGGACGACGTAGCCCTGGAACGCCTCCGGTGCCTGCACGCCGGAGTCCGTGAGGAAGGTGACGTCGACGATCGCGTCGTCGCCGTAGGGGTTGAACAGCGCGAGATACTGCTGGGCGTCCTTGTCGGTCGTGCCGGCGGCGAAGTACCAGTCCGGGGCCGCGTCACGCGCGCACGGGCCGACGGCGACGTCGCCGTTGCCGCTGAGCACGTGCTCGACGACCGCGGGCCCGCCGAAGACCTCGACGACGACGCCGGGCTCGGGGGTCGCGAGGATGTCCGCGATGCGCACACGCCCCTGGCCGAACCCGGCCACGCTCACGCGCTTGCTCACCGGCGGCTTCCCCCCGCCCGGCATGACCGTCACCGCCGCGTCCACGTTCGCGGTCGAGAGGTTGCCGATCACGACCGTCTCGTCGGCGCGTCCGTCGGCGGTCGAGGTCCCCTCGGCGCAGTACCAGGCGGTGGACACCGCGTCCGTCCGGGGGACGGTCGGCCCCTGGAGCGCGCCGGCGGCGGTGGTGGTGCGGGCGCGCGCGCCGGACGCCTCCGGTGCCGTGCGGTCGAGGTAGACCGCGCCGGCGGCGAGCGCGACCACGAGCACGACGACCGGCAGCCGGAAGGTGCGGCGCGCCGGGCGCGGGCTCACACCCGGCTCCAGAAGTCGTCCTCGAGCTCGAGGTCGGCAGCCCCGGCCCGCTCGGCCCGGCTGCGCTGGCGGGCCATCCGCTCGGCCCGGCGCGCGGCCGCGACCGCCCGGCGGCGCGCCTTGTCGCGACGGCGTCCCCACCACCACAGCGCGAGCAGCACGATCCACGGCACCGCGCCGGCGAGGAGCAGCCCGTCGTGGCCCGACTGGCCGTCGAACACGATCGAGACCGTCGAGCGGGCCGGGACCCGGAACGCGTTCGCCCAGCCGAAGGCCCGCTCGTGCCGGAGCTCGTGGCCCCCCGCGGTCGCCTTCCAGTCGGCGTCGTGGGCCTGGCCGAGCAGGGCCGTCCCCGGCGCGACCGGCGCGCTTCCGAGTGGCACCGCGTCGGCGGAGAGATCGGTGCGGAGGGCGCTGCGGGACGGGTCGACGTTCCCGGTCGGGACCTGCGCGGCCGCCGGGCCCTTGATCTCGGCGCGCTCGGGGATCCAGGCCAGGTTCTCGTAGAGCACGAGCCCGGACGGCGCGTGCAGACGGGCCAGGTCGAGCTGCTCGGCCAGGCTCGCGGTCACCCCGGGGGGCGGCGGGTCGCCCTGCCCGCCCGGCCCGGTGGTCGACAGCACGGCCACGTACCGGACGCCCATGGGCGCGAGCAGCCGGCCGAGCCGGTTCGTGCGCTGCCCGGTCGCGAGCGCGACCGCGTCACGCACGACCGCGTCGTCCCCCCGCTCCGGCGCGCGCAGCAGCTCCCGGACGTCGCCCGGACCGTTCCTGGTCAGCGAGTACGAGAGGCTGCCCCCGCCGGCGTCGAACGGGTCGAGCGGCAGGACCTCGGCACGCCCGAGCCACAGGATCCGGAACGTGCCCTGGTACCCCTGGTCGGACGTGAAGGCGAGCTGGTGCTGCCAGTCGTCGGACGGCGCGTGCCAGCGCCCGTCGACCGCGTCGGCGGCGAAGCCGACCGCGACGAGCGCGACGCCCGCACCGGCGGCGAGCGCGGCGAGCTGGCGCCACCCGAACCGGGCCCGGCGCAGCTCGTCGGCGAAGGCGCCGATGCCGATGCCGGCGGCGAGCGCGAGGCCGAGCGCGGCGAGCGTGAGCGGCCCCTCGGGTGCCGCCACCGCGTGGTCGCCCGCGAGCCGGGCCGGCAGGTACACCATCGCGAACCCGGCCGCCGCGAGCATCCACGCCCGCGCCGTCCACGCGAGGCGTGGACCGGCGGCGACGACGAGCGCGAACGCGGCGGTCGCGAACAACCCCCACATCGCGAAGCCCCCACCGGACGGCCCCGTGTGGAACCTGAGCACGTCGGACAGCGACAGGTGCGGGCGGAACGCGAGGCCGAAGGCCGCGGGATCGGAGAAGGCGTCCTTGACGTTGAGCGACCACGGGAACAGCAGGACGAGCGCCGCCGCGCCCGCCAGCACCGCGCCCGCCACGGCCCGGGCCGACGCGACGAGCCCGCGCGTCAGCAGGGAGCCTCCGAGCATGGCGAGCGCGGCGGCCACGACGAGCGGCGCGGCGAGCGGGTAGCACGCGGTCGCGACCGCGGTCAGGGCGACCAGCCCGAGCAGCGGCCGGCGCCCGCGCAGTGGGCGGGCGCCGTCCTCGTCGGGCCGTTCGAAGCGCGCGACCCGAACGAGCAGGCGGACGAGGAAGGGCGCGAGGGCGAAGAAGACGAGCGGACCGAAGCGGCCGGCGGCGACGGCGTTGCGGGCGATCGGGTTGGCCGCGTACGCGATCGCGGTGACGAGGGCCGGGCCGACCGTGGCCCGCTGGGCCCGGGCGAGCCGGTACGCGCCGACCGCGCCGACGGGGAACGCGCCGACGACCACGACGGTCCGGGCGAGGCCGATCGAGCCGACCAGCAAGGTGCTCAACCCGCTGGTGAGCACGAGCAGGGGCGGGCCGCTCGAGGCGGAGCCCAGGCCCGTGGAGCGCCACGCCGACCCGTAGGCCGAGAACATCGCGTGGATCCCCGGCCACACCGGCAGCTGACCCACGGCGGGAACGCCGTGCGAGATCAGATCGCGCGAACCGAACGCGAGGACGGCCAGGAAGGCGAGGAAGAACAGGACGGCGGGGTGGCGCAGCCCGTCGGCGACCGTCTCGATCCACGCGCGCAGGACGTCGCCCATCGACTCCACGCGTTCGTCCGCGCGGTGGTGCGTGAGGAACGTCCGCAGCCGGGCCGCCGGCCCGACCTGCAACTCCGCGAGGTCGCGGTCGCGCACCGTCCGCAGCGCCTGAGCCCGCCGGCGCGCGGCTCGGAACCGCCCCGGATGCACGAGGCTCCACCACCACGCACCGAGCTCCGCGAACGCCTCGCGCCTGCGCCGGGTCACCGAGAAGGCGACGGCCTCGATCGTCGAGAGCAGGAGCGCGAAGGGAACGACCCACAGCAGCGTCGCGGACGAGTAGTTCGAGAGCACGACCCGGACGCGCTTGCGGGCAACGTCGCGCAGCGTCCGCCGCGGGGTTTCGGCCCGGCCCCGCCGGTCCCGGTGGTCGGCGGCTTCGGCGTGCGCGACCCGCGCGTCGGGGGCGACCACGACGCGAGCGCCGGCCAGGCGGGCCCGCCAGCACAGGTCGAGGTCCTCGGAACCGGGGAAGGTATCCGGATCGAACCCGCCGAGCTCCGAGAACAGGTCGGTCCGCACGAGCATCGTGGCGCTCGACACGTAGAAGACGTCACGCACACCGTCGTGCTGTTCCTGATCGAGCTCGCCCGGTTCGATGCCCGTGTGCGCGCCGCCCAGGCGGTCGATCGCCCGGCCGACGTCGAGCAGGACCGACGGGTCGTCGAACGCCACGATCTTCGGTCCCACGATGGCGGCGTTCGAGCGGTACGCCTCCTCGACGAGCAGCCGGAGCGCGGTCGGGTCGAGCACGACGTCGTCGTGGCACACCAGGAGGAACTGGGCGCCCTCGACCGTCGTCAGGGCGTCGTTGGCGGCGCCGCCGAACCCGACATTCCGCTCGAGCCGGCGCACGTAGGCGGCCGGGAGCGCGGCCGCGACCCGGTCGGTCGTGTCGCCGGCCGACCCCGCGTCCACCACGAGGATCGTGAGGTCGGGGTAGTCCTGCGCGGCCAGGCCGGCCAGGGTCGCCTCGAGGTAGGGGGCGGCGTCGTGGGTGACGACCACCGCCACGACCGCGGGCGCCCCCACGGCCTCGGGCGGCTCGGGCTCGGGCTCCTCGGTTCGCGAGCTCCCGGTGCCGTCGCCGTCGTGGCCGGCGGCGCCGTGCCACTCGCCGTTGCCGGGCGGCGGCGGGCCGGCGGCGGCTTCGAGGGAGCGGGCGGGCGCGGCGACCGGACCGTCGGACGGGGGCTCGCGGTCGGCCTCGGCACCGCCGAGCAGCGGATGCTCGGGTGGTTCGGCCGTGCTCATGAGGAGGGGCCGAGCATACCGCCGACCCTTTCGCGATCGTGGTCACGAGCGTCGGTGCCCACACGAGCCACAACCGTCGTGCGGAGCCGGAACCCGGTGGCACTACGCTCCACGCGATGTTGACCGCGCTCGCCGGGGGTGTCGGCGCCGCCCGGTTCCTCCGCGGCCTCGTGGAGGTGGTCGATCCGGGGGCGGTCACCGCGGTCGTGAACACGGGCGACGACGACGAGTTCCACGGCCTCTGGGTGAGCCCCGACCTCGACAGCGTGACCTACACGCTCGCCGACGCCCACAACCCCGAGACCGGCTGGGGGCTCGCCGGCGAGACCTTCCGGACGATCGGCGCGCTCGAGCGTTACGGCGTGCCGACGTGGTTCCGGCTGGGCGACCGCGACCTCGCCACCCACCTCTACCGGACGCAGCGTCTCCGGGCGGGCGCGACGCTCACCGAGGCGACGGCCGAGATCGCGGCGGCGTGGGGCCTCCGCTCACGGCTCCTCCCCATGACCGACGACCGGGTGGCCACCCGCATCACCGTCCGCGAGCCGTCGGGCCACGAGGTCGAGCTCGCGATGCAGGAGTGGTTCGTCCGGCACCGGGCGGAGCCGCCCGTGGTCGCGGTCCGCTTCGAGGGCGCCGAGCGGGCCCGCCCCGCGCCCGGCGTGCTCGAGGCCCTCGAGTCGGCGGAGACGATCGTGGTCTGCCCGAGCAACCCGGTCATCTCCATCGGTCCGGTGCTCGCGGTGCCGGGGATCCGCGACGTGCTCGTCCGGCGCCGCGACCGCGTCGTCGGCGTCAGCCCGATCGTGGGCGGCCGGCCGGTGAAGGGCCCGGCCGACCGGCTCATGGGTCCGCTCGGCATCGACGTCTCGTGCATCGGGGTCGCACGCGCGTACCGCGACTTCTGCAGCACGCTCGTGATCGACGCGACCGATGCCGCCGACGCGCCGGCCGTCGACGCGCTCGGCGTCCGGGCCGTCGTCGCCGACACGCTCATGCGGGACGCGCGAGTCGCCGCGGCCCTCGCCCGCGAGGCGCTCGCCGCGGTCGCCTGACCGGACGGCGACCCGACGCCCCGTGCCGCCGCTCCGCGTCATCCCGATCGAGGGGATCCCCGAGGTCGAGCCGGGAGCCGAGCTCGCGGAGCTGATCGCCGACGCGGCCGCGGCGCAGGGCTCGCCGCTCGAGGCGGGCGACTGCCTCGTCGTCACCCAGAAGATCGTGTCGAAGGCGGAGGGCCGCCTGGTTCCGCTCGACCCCGACGACCGCGACGCGCGGCGCCGTCTCGTCGAATCGGAATCCGTACGAGTGCTGCGACGCCGCGGTGACCTCGTCATCAGCGAGACGCGTCACGGCTTCGTCTGCGCCAACGCCGGTGTCGACCTCTCGAACGTCGCGCAGGGAACCGCCGCGCTCCTTCCCGTTGACGCCGACCGCTCGGCGAGGCACGTACGCGACGCGTTGCGCGCGCGCCGGGGGGTCGACGTCGCCGTCATCGTCTCCGACACCTTCGGCCGGCCGTGGCGGACGGGACTCACCGACGTGGCGATCGGCGTGTGCGGGATCGCGGCCGTCCTGGACCTGAGGGGCGAGCGCGACGCGCTCGGGCGGGAGCTGCAGGTCACCGAGGTCGCGGTCGCGGACGAGATCGCCTCGGCGGCCGAGCTCGTCATGGGCAAGTCGCGCGGTGTCCCGGCCGCCGTCGTCCGCGGGCTCGACCCCGGCTGGTTCCGCGACGGCTCGGTGCGCGAGCTCGTCCGCCCGGTGTCGGAGGACCTGTTCCGGTGAGCCGGGTCCCCGCCTTCGTCGAGGCCCGCCGCTCGATCCGCGCGTTCACGGCCGCGCCGGTCGATCGAGCCCTGCTCGACGGGCTGGTCGAAGCCGCGTGCGCCGCGCCCGCGCCGCACCACTCGCGACCGTGGCGGTGGGTCGTCGTCGACACCGACGCCGGGAAGCAGGCACTCGCCGACGGCATGGGCGCGCGCTGGCGGCGCGACCTCGAGGACGACGGCGTCACGCGTGCGCGCATCGACGAGCTGGTCGGCGCGTCGCGCCGCAAGCTGACCGGCGCGCCGGCGCTCGTGCTCGGCTGCCTGACGTGGGACGGGCTCGATCGCTACCCGGACGAGGCGCGCCAGCGCGCCGAATGGGGGATGGCACTGCTGTCGCTCGGTGCCGCGGTCGAGAACCTGATGCTGGCGGCGGCCGACGCCGGCCTCGCGTCGTGCTGGGTCGCGGCACCGATCTTCTGCCCGGCGGCCGCCCGCGACGCCCTCGGGCTCGACACCGAGTGGCTCCCCCACGCGCTCGTGCTGGTCGGCCACCCCGACCCGGGCTACACCGGCCGGCCCCGGCCCCCGGTCCCCCTCGACGAGCTCCGCGCCCACCGCTGATCAGCGGCGGGCGGCGCCCCGGTGCTGGCGGAAGTACTCGATGGTGCGGCGGAGGCCGGTGTCGATCTCGGTCCACGGCTTCCAGCCGAGGTGGATCTCGGCCCGGCCGGGGTCGAGCGAGGAGCGGGCGAGCTCGCCCGCGCGCGGTGGCGCGTACCGTGCCGGCTCCTCGAAGTTGGTGAGTCGTGCCATCGCGTCGAAGAGCTGCTGGACGCTCGTCTCGACGCCGGTCCCGATGTTGACGGTGAGACCGCCGCCCTTGTCGGACCCGCGGACGAACGCGTCGACGACGTCGTCGACGTACACGAAGTCGCGCGTCTGCTCCCCGTCACCGAAGATCGTCGGGCGCTCTCGGTCGAGGAGCTTCATCCCGAAGATGGCGACGACGCCCGCCTCGCCGTGCGGGTCCTGGCGCGGCCCGTAGACGTTGGCGAGCGCGAGCACGGTGAAGTCGAGCCCGTGGACCTCGCGGTAGTAGTGGAGGTAGTCGCCGACCGCCTTCTTGGCGACGCCGTAGGGCGAGATCGGGTGCTGGGCGTGCCCCTCGCGGACGGGCAGCGACTCCGGGGTTCCGTAGAGCGTCCCACCCGAGCCGGCGAAGACGATCTTCCGGGTGCCCGCCTTGACCGCGCCCTGGCAGACGTTGATGGAGCCGATGATGTTGATCTCGGCGTCGAGGACCGGCTTCGCGACCGACACGGTCACCGAGAGCTGCGCGGCGAGGTGGAAGATCACGTCCGGCTTGCGGTGCGCGATCAGGTCGGTGATGGCGCCCGACCGCACGTCGAGACGGTGGAAGCTGAACCGGCGCCGGGGTTGCGCGCGCGCGTCCGCGAGGTTCGCGAGCGACCCGCTCGACAGGTCGTCGACGACGTCGACCTCGTGGCCTTCGGCGAGGAGGCGGTCGGTCAGGGTGGAGCCGATGAAGCCCGCACCCCCGGTGACGAGCGCCCTCACGGCGCACCCGAGCCGACGGCGATGCGCCCGCGGGCCACGGTCGTGCCCGCCGACACGACGGCCGAGGGGCCGACGATCGTCTGGTCGGTCGCCGTGGCCTGGTCGCCGAGCGACGCGTCGGCCCCGACGACGGTGTCCGCGACCCGAGCGCCCGCGCCGACGCGCGCCCGCTCGAGGACGACCGAACGCGAGACGGACGCGTCCCGCGCCACCTGACCGCCGGCGCCGATCACCGACCCGCTGACGACCGCACCGGCTTCGACGCGCGCGCCGTCGCCGAGCAGGACGGGCGCGACGAGACGGGCGCGGTCGTCGACGTCGACGGTGCCCTGCACCCACACGCCGGGCGCCGCCTCACGCGCCCCCGGCGCCGGGGGCAGGCCCACCTTCCCGGCGAGCACGTCGCGGTGCGCCTGCAGGTACTTGTCGGGCGTCCCGATGTCGATCCAGTACGCGTCACTCGGGACGGCGTACAGGCGGAACCGCTGGTCGAGCATGCGTGGGAACGTCTCGCGCTCGATCGACACGGTGAGCCC
>Ga0070741_10010946_pt1 | contig 16928 bp, 12 predicted proteins | sample Coa_R1_4_FD_66440 | JGI IMG/M metagenome (GOLD analysis project Ga0070741, IMG submission 66440) | Surface soil microbial communities from Centralia Pennsylvania, which are recovering from an underground coalmine fire - Coalmine... | ecosystem: Environmental > Terrestrial > Soil > Unclassified ...
CCTCGACGTGGGTCGCGGACGGGACGATCTCCCGCGTCCGCGCGTGCGGCCCGCCGCGCACCGTCGTCTCCACCGAGATCGTCCGGCCCCCCCACGCGAGCGAGACGCGTGACGGCTCCGCCGTCGCGTCGAAGCGCGGCGGCGGCGGAAGCGTCAGGCGCGGTGCGGCGGCGGCCGGTGGACGAGGTGCGGCGGCGGGCGAAGCCGCGGCCGACGATCGGCCGTCCGTCCCGTCTGCGAGGAGCGGCGACGACGCGAGGGCGAGTGCGAGGAACAGAATGCGGATCACCCGTGAGGAGTATGCCGAGGAGGAGCTCGAATGAACATCCCAATGTGTGAACCCGACATCACCGGCGCGGAGCGCGCGGCGGTCGATGAGGTCCTGTGCACGCCGACGCTGAGCATCGGGCCGCGGCTCGCCGGCTTCGAGCGCGACGCCGCCGCCTACGTCGGCACCCGCCACGCCGCCGCGGTGAGCAGCGGCACCGCCGGCCTCCACCTCGCCATGCTCGCCGCCGGGGTCGGCGAGGGCGACCTGGTCGTGACGACGCCCTTCAGCTTCGTCGCGTCCGCGAACTGCATCCTCTACACGGGCGCGCGGCCCGTCTTCGTCGACGTCGACCGCCGCGCGCTCACGATCGACCCCGGCGAGGTCGCGCGCAGGGTGAAGGACCTGGCACGCGGTGGCCGGCGGCGCGGGCGGCTCAAGGCGATCCTCCCGGTGCACGTCTTCGGTCAGGCCGCGGACATGGATCCGATCCGCGAGATCGCCGCCGCCCACGGGCTCGCGGTCGTCGAGGACGCGTGCGAGGCGATCGGCGCGCGGTACAGGGGTCGTGCCGTCGGCACGCTCGGCGACGCGGCCGTCTTCGCCTTCTACCCGAACAAGCAGATGACGACCGGGGAGGGCGGGATGATCGTCACCGATCGCGCCGACTGGGACGCGCTCTTCCGGAGCCTCCGCAACCAGGGACGCGACGTGTTCGACGGCTGGCTCGCGCACAGCCGCCTCGGCTACAACTACCGGCTGGACGAGCTGCGCGCGGCGCTCGGCACGGTCCAGCTCGCGCGGCTCGACGACATGCTCGCGCGGCGCACGCAGGTGGCCGCCTGGTACGCCGCGCGCCTCGACGGCGTGCCGGGCGTGACCCTGCCGTACGTCGCCCCCTGGACGACGCGGATGAGCTGGTTCGTCTACGTCGTGCGCGTCGCCGCGCGCGGCGAGCGCGACCGGCTGATCGACGAGCTCGCCCGGCGCGGCGTGCCCGCCCGCGCCTACTTCCCGCCGATCCACCTCCAGCCGTTCTATCGCGCGCGCTTCGGCTTCGAGCCGGGCGACTTCCCGCACGCGGAGGCGGCCGGCGACACCTGCATGGCGCTCCCGTTCTTCACCACCATGCGCGAGGAGCAGGTAGACCGGGTCTGTGGGGCCCTCCTCGAGGCCCTCGCGCCCGCGGGCGCGCGGAGGGCGATCGCATGACGCCGACCGGCCTGCTCCGCCACCGCACCGTCCTCACCGCCGCCGCGAACCTCGTGCTCGCGACGGCGGCGTACGTGGCGGCGTTCTCGCTGCGCTTCGACCTCTCGATCCCCTGGCACTACGCGCGCGTGATCGCCGTCACGCTGCCGCTCCTCCTCGCCTGCAAGCTGATCGCCTTCTGGGCGTTCGGGCTCTTCTCGGGATGGTGGCGGCACGTGAGCGTCCGCGACGTCGAGGGGATCGTCCGCGCGAACCTCCTCGCCTCGACGCTCTTCCTCTTCGTCATGGTCTTCGTGCGCGGGCTCGGCGGGTATCCGCGCTCGATCTTCTTCCTCGACCTCCTGCTCTGCACCTCGCTGCTGGCCGGCGCCCGGCTCGTGATCCGGCTCCTCCGCGAGCGCGGCGAGCGGCCGGCCGTCCGCCGGATCGAGACGCTCGCGCTCATCGTCGGCGCGGGCTCGGCCGGCATCCGGCTCTGCGAGGAGATCGAGAGCCGGCCGCGGCTCGGCTTCGCGGTGGTCGGCTTCGTGGACGACGACCCGACGAAGCGCGGGACCCGCATCTGCGGCACGCCGGTGCTGGGCGGGATCGACGACCTCCCGGCGCTGGTTGCGGCGCACGACGTCGGCGAGGTGCTGATCGCGCTCCCGTCGGCGTCCGGCGCGCTCATGCGGCGGATCGTCCAGCGCTGCGGCGAGGCGCGCGTGCGCCACCGCGTCCTCCCGACGCTCGGCGAGCTCGTCGCCGGCCGCGTCATCTACACGCAGATGCGCGAGGTCCAGGTCGACGATCTCCTGGCGCGCGAGCCGGTGCGCCTCGATCTCCCGCGCGTCCGCTCGCTCATCGCCGGCAGGAGCGTCCTCGTCACCGGCGCCGCGGGCTCGATCGGCTCGGAGCTCTGCCGCCAGCTCGCGGCCTACGAGCCCGAGCGCCTCGTCCTCTACGACCGCCACGAGAACGGCGTCTTCGCGCTCGACATGGAGCTGCGGGCGCGCTTCCCGGCCCTGCGGATCGAGCCCGTGCTCGGCAGCATCCTCCTGGAGGACCAGCTCGACCGCGTCTTCGGCGCGCATCGGCCCGACCTCGTCTTCCACGCCGCGGCGTACAAGCACGTGCCGATGGCCGAGGCGAACGTGCTGGAGGCGATCCGCAACAACGTGCTCGGCACGTGGAACGCCGCCCGGGCGGCGATCCGGCATGGCACGCGCGAGTTCGTCCTCGTGTCGACGGACAAGGCCGTCCGGCCGACGAGCGTCATGGGCGTCACGAAGCGCGCCGCCGAGATGGTCGTCCAGGGCCTCCAGAACGGGTGCTGCAGCTTCGTCGCGGTGCGCTTCGGAAACGTCCTCGGCTCGAACGGGAGCGTGGTCCCGCTCTTCCGCGAGCAGATCGCGCGGGGCGGGCCGGTCACCGTGACGCATCCCGACGTCCGGCGGTACTTCATGACCATCCCCGAGGCCGTGCAGCTGATCCTCCAGGCCGCCGGCGTCGGGCACGGCGGCGAGATCCTGATCCTCGAGATGGGCGAGCCGGTCCGCATCCTCGACCTCGCCCGGCAGATGATCCGCCTCTCGGGCTTCGAGCCCGACGAGGACATCGAGATCGTCTTCACCGGGCTCCGGCCCGGGGAGAAGCTCAACGAGGAGCTGGTGGACGCCGAGGAGCGCGTCGCCTCGACGCACCACGAGCGCATCAAGATCGTGCGCCGCCGGCACCGCCCGTCGCATCCCGACGCATGGCTCGCGGGGCTCGCCGCCGCCGTGCGCGCGGGCGACGTCCCGACGGCGCTCGGCCTCCTCCAGCGGCTCGTGCCGGCGTACACCCCGAGCCCCTTCCTCGTCCCGCTCGCCGAGCAGGCCGCCGCGCCGGCGCCGGCGCTCCCCGCGCCGGTGGCCGTCTGAGGCGCGCCGTCGCGGCGCTCAGCGCACCGGCGCGACGCGCCTGCGGCTGAGCGCGTCCGCGGCCACGCAGCCGATCGCGCCGCTGAACCGCCCCGATACCACCCGCACCTTCGCGAGCTTTCCGCAGCGTCCCTTCGGCGTCGCCGGCGCGACCCGCGTTCCTCCCGTCAGCACCTTCCCCGCGCTGCACGCCGGGGCGGGGAAGAGGCCCGGGTTCTCCGGCGCGCCCTCCTTGTCCGCCTCGGACGCCTCCTCGATCGCCTCGAGGCATCGCGCGGCCGCCCGCTCGGACTCCCAGAGCGTCGTCCCGCCCCGCCTGACGAACTCCTCGGCCCGCGCGCCCGCCGCGCCGGCGAGGAGGCCCACCACGACCGCTCCCACCACGAACCGCCTCACGCTCCCCACCTCGTAGCCCGCCTCCGCCCCCGGCGTCCAGCGCTCGCGCACGGGGCGCACCCGCGCGCGACCGGCGCTCAGTAGCAGTACGTCTCGTCGCCGAAGCGGTGGCAGAACGCGGCGTCGCGATCGAAGTGCTGGATCTCGATCCGGAAGCCGTCGCGCGGTGCCGGCGCCGAGCGCGGGAGAAAGCTCCCGTGCACGAGCCCGGGCTCGTGCGCGTGCTGGTAGCCGACGACGGCCTGGGTGCCGATCGTCACCGTCGTCGAGCCGAGCTCGCACAGCACCTCGGTCGCCGCCCGCCGGCAGCCGGCGTGCGCGGCCGGGGCGACGAGGAGAGCGGCGGCCACGATCACGAGAAGGGCACGGACCATGCGGCGCCTCCGGCGGCGCGAAGGTGCACGTTCCGCGCCACGCCGGGCCCCACGGCGCGGGCCGTCCCGCCGCGCGCGGGCCCCGCCGCCGCCGTCTCGCGCGCGACGCGGCGTCACGGAATTGCCGCTCCAGGAATTGACTCGGCCGGGCGCGCTCCGCATGGTGAGCGCCCCGCCCCGATCGCTATAATCCGCCGTCGTGAGCGAGGAGCCGACTTCCACCGAGACGCCGCCCGCCGAGGCGGCGCCCGCGCGCGGGCTCGAGGAGAAGCTCGCCGTCGTCCCGCCGCGGCCGGGCGTGTACCTGCTGAAGGACCGGCACGGGAAGGTGATCTACGTCGGGAAGGCGGTGAACCTCCGGAGCCGCGTCCGGAGCTATCTCCGCGGCGGCGACGAGCGGAGCCAGGTGCGCTTCCTCGTCGGTCGACTCGCCGACTTCGAGACCCTCGTCACGGCGAGCGAGAAGGAGGCGCTGATCCTCGAGAACAACCTCATCAAGCAGTACAAGCCGCGCTACAACATCCGGCTGAAGGACGACAAGAGCTACGTGAGCGTCAAGGTCACGGTCGGGGACTCGTGGCCGCGCGTCCTCGTCACGCGCCGGATCGTCAAGGACGGCAGCCGCTACTTCGGCCCCTTCGCGAGCGCGTCGGCCGTGCGCGAGACGCTCGACACGATCCGGAAGGTCTTCCCGCTCCGCACGTGCAGCGACCCGGTGTTCCGGAACCGGAGCCGGCCGTGCATCGAGTACCAGATCAAGCGCTGCCTCGGCCCCTGCACGCTTCCGGTCGACCGCGCGGTGTACGGGGAGCACCTCCGGCAGGCGATGCTCCTCCTCGAGGGCCGGAGCCACGACGTCGTCAGCGCGCTCACGCGGCAGATGAAGGCCGCGGCGGACGAGGAGCGCTTCGAGGCGGCGGCGCGGCTGCGCGACCAGATCCAGGCGATCGAGAAGACGCAGGAGCGCCAGCAGGTGGTCGAGCACTGGGGCGCGAACCAGGACGTCTTCGGGCTCTACCGCGAGGGCGGCTGCATCGAGGTGCAGGTGCTCTTCGTCCGCAGCGGGAAGCTCGTCGGGAACCGGAGCTACAGCTTCGACGACCAGGAGTTCCCGGACGCCGAGGTGCTCGAGGCCGTGCTCACGCAGTTCTACCAGGCGACGACCCACGACGTGCCCGACGAGATCCTCCTTCCCGTCGCGATCTCCGACGCGGACGTCCGCGCCGAGTACCTGAGCGAGCGGCGGGGGAAGAAGGTGTCGATCCTCGTCCCCCAGCGCGGCGACAAGCTCCGCCTGGTCGACATGGCGCGGACGAACGCGCAGCAGGGCTTCGCCGAGCGGCGCGACGCGGGGAAGCAGCGCGAGCGGATGGTGACGGAGCTCCAGGCCCGCCTCCACCTCCGGAACGCGCCCAAGCGGATCGAGTGCGTCGACATCGCGAACATCCAGGGCACGGAGTCGGTGGGCGCGGTCGTCGCGTTCGACGAGGGCGAGCCCGCGAAGGCCGGCTACCGGCTCTACCGCATCCGCTCCGTCGCGGGGGCGGATGACTTCGCGTCGGTCGCCGAGGTGCTGCGCCGCCGCTTCCGCGACGCGCGCGAGAAGGGCGGGGTGCCCGACCTCCTCGTGATCGACGGCGGGCTCGGACAGCTCGGCGCCGCCGTGGCGACGCTCCACGACCTCGGGATCGACGACCTCGAGGTGGTCGGCCTCGCGAAGGAGCGCGTCGAGCGCGACGCGACGGCGGCGGAGCTTCGCCGCCGGCCGGAGCGCGTGTTCCTCCCCGGCCGCAAGAACCCGGTCGTGCTCAAGCCGAACTCGACGGCGCTCTTCCTCCTCCAGCGCGTCCGCGACGAGGCACACCGCTTCGCGAACAGCTACCACCGCAAGCTGCGCGGCCGCGCGCGCCTCGCCTCGCCGCTCGACGGCGTCGCGGGCATCGGCCCCCGGCGGCGCCGCGCGCTGCTCCGCCGGTTCGGAAGCCTCCGCCGCGTCGGCGAGGCGACGGCCGAGGAGATCGCGACCGTGCCCGGGATCACGCTCACCCTCGCCGCCCAGATCAAGGAGCAGCTCGCGAAGTCGTAGCAGACCCGACGCCCGCCCCGAAGGAGACGTCGCGTGGAGGGACGGGCGGGGCTCGTGTGGGCGACGGCGGGCGTGCTCGCGGGCGAGGTGCTCGCCGCGTCGTCGCCCCTGTCGGCGCCGCTCTTCGGCGTCGCGGCGCTGCTCGCGCTCCTCGGCTGGCTCGTGCGCGGGCGGCGCGACGGCGCGCTCCTCGCCGCGACGGTGGCCGCCGCCGGCGCGGCGCTCGGGGCCGCGCGCATGGCGGCGGCGGTCGCGCCGGCGCTCCCGGCGGCGGACGTCGCCCGGCTGCCGCTCCCGCTCCGGACGGAGCTCGTGGGACGGATCGTGGATCCGCCGGAGCGCCGGCCCGGCCGGACGACGCTCGTCGTCGAGGCGGAGCGCGTCCGCGTCGCCGGCGCCCTCCGTCCCGCGTCCGGGCGCGTCCGCGTCGCGCTCCGCCATCCCGGCCGGCGATGGCGGTACGGCGAGCGCCTGCGCGTCGAGACGACGCTCCGGCGGCCGCGCAACTTCGAGAATCCCGGCAGCTTCGACTGGGTCGGGCTCCTCGCGCGGCGCGGAATCCGAGTGACGGCGTCCGTGTGGGACGGACGCACGGCGCTTCGCCTCCCCGGCCGCGCGCGCGGGCCCCGCGCGCGCCTCGAGCGGTGGCGGGCGCGCCTCGCCCGGGCGATCGCGACCGCCGTCCCGCCGCCCGAAGGGGCGGTGCTCCAAGCGCTCGTCGTGGGCGAGGAGGGCGGGATCCCCGACGAGGTGCGGGACGCCTTCACCCGCGCCGGCGTCGTGCACGTGCTCTCGATCTCGGGCCTCCACGTCGGCCTCGTGGCGGCCGCGGCCTTCGCGCTCGCGCGCGCCTTCCTCGCGCGGAGCACCTGGCTCCTCCTCCACGCCGACGTCGCCCGGATCGCGGCGGTCGCGAGCCTCCTGCCCGTGCTCGGCTACACGGCGCTCGCGGGGCTCGGCGTGGCGACGCTCCGCGCGGCCGTCATGGTCGTCGCCGGCGTCGTCGCGACGCTCGCGGGCCGGCGGCTCGACGTGCTGCGCGCACTCGCCCTCGCGGCGCTCGTCCTGGCGCTCGTCTGGCCGGGCGCGCCGCTCGAGATCGCGTTCCAGCTCTCCTTCGCGTCGGTCGCGGCGATCGTGCTCGGCACGCGGCGTCTCGCGGGGCCGCCCGCGCCCGGCGCCGACTGGCGCGCGCGGCTTTGCGCCGCGGCGCTGGTCTCGCCGTGCGCGCTGGTCGGCACGGCGCCGCTCACCGCCTTCCACTTCCACCAGTGCTCGCTCGTCGGCGTCGTGGCGAATCCGGTCGTCGTGCCGATCTTCGGCTCCGCCGTCGTGGGGCTCGGCCTCGTCGGGGCGGTGCTCGAGCCGTTCGTCCCCGGCGTCGCGCGGGCGCTCTTCGTGCTCGCCGGGCTCGTCCTGCGTCCGGGGCTCGCCGCGGTCCGCGTCCTCGCGGCGCCCGCGTGGGCCGCCGTCGACGTGCCGATCCCGTCGATCGCGGAGCTGGTCGCGCTCTACGCGCTCCTCACGGGCCTCCTCCTCGTGCCGGCGCGCAGCGGGCGGGTCGTCGTCGCGGTCGCGGCGGCGGCGCTCCTCGCCGACGCCGGGTGGTGGGCCCACGAGCGCCTCGGGCGCACGGCGCTCCGGGTCACGTTCCTCGACGTCGGGCAGGGCGACGCGGCGGTCGCGGAGCTGCCGGGCGGCGCCGTCCTCGTCGTCGACGCGGGCGGCTTCCCGGGCGGCGACTTCGACACGGGCGCCGCCGTCGTCGGGCCGTTCCTCTGGTCGCGGAAGATCCTCCGCGTCGACGCGCTCGCGATGACGCACGCGCACCCCGATCACTCGGGCGGCCTGCCGTACCTCCTCGCCCGCTTCCGCCCTCGGGAGTTCTGGTGGACCGGCGTCCCGGGCGAAGGCGCCGCGTGGCGGCAGCTCGCGGCCGCGCTCGGCGCGACCGACGCGCGCATCCGCCCGCTCGCGGCGGGCGACGACGCGGGGCCGCTCGCGGGGCGCGCGCTCGTCCTCCATCCGCCCCGCGAGCCGGGATGGCGGACGCTCAACGACTCCTCCCTCACCCTGCGCGTCGGCGGCGCCTCCGGGGTCCTCTTCACGGGCGACGTCGAGGCCCGCGCCGAGTCACGGCTCCTCGCGGCGCCGGCGCTCCTCCGCGCGGCCGTGCTCAAGGTGCCGCACCACGGGAGCCGGACGTCGAGCACGGCGCCGTTCGTCGCCGCGGTCGCGCCCGCGGTCGCGGTCGTGTCCGTCGGCGCGGACAACCGCTACCGGCTGCCGTCGCCGGAAGTCGAGGCGCGCTACCGGGCGCGCGGCACCTGCGTGCTGCGGACGGATCGCTGCGGCGCCGTCACCGTGGAGGTGGGCGGCGGCGGGCTCCGGGTCGCTGCGCGGCGACCCGGCTGCCGGTGTCCGGGACTCTAGGTTAGGGGCGCGACAGCGACGGCCCGTCCGACGCGTCGGAGAGCCCGTGCCGGAGGGCGTACATGACGAGCCCGACGCGGTCGCGCACGCCGAGCTTCTGGAAGATGTTCGTCAGGTGCGTCTTCACCGTCCGCTCGCTGATCGTGAGCGTCGCGCCGACCTCCTTGTTCTTGTGACCCGACGCGACGAGCCGCACGATCTCGAGCTCGCGCTCGGTGAGCCCGTGCTCGTCGCGACCGTTCCCCGAGCTGCCCTCGGAGCCGATGCTCGAGATCTCCTCGACGAGCGCACCCGCCATCCGCGGGTCGACCCACACCTGCCCGGCGCACACGGTGTGGATCGCCTGCATGAGCGTCTGGCGCGCCGAGTCCTTCAGGATGACGCCCTTCGCGCCGAGCTTGAACGCCCGCACGTGCTCCTCCTTCTCGTCGCACGCGGTGAGCACGAGGACGTTCGTCCGCGGGCTGATCCGGAGCACGGCCGGGATCGCGTCGAGCCCGCTCCCCTGGGGCATCCGGATGTCGAGGAGGAGCACGTCGGGACGCTGCTGCCAGGCGAGCTCGACGATGTCCTCGGCGTTCTCGGCGTCGGCGACGACCTCGATGTCCTCCTCCATCTCGAGGATCGTGCGCAGCCCCTCCCGAAAGAGGGTGTGGTCGTCGACGATCACGATCCGCCGCTTGATTCCGCTCATGCCTGCATCCTCCGCTCCGCACCGTGTCGGCCGTTGCGCCCTGGCGCGGGTATGGTGAGTGAGATCTCGGTGCCCTTGCCCGGCTGCGTCCAGACGCGCAGCGACGCGCCGAGGGCGGCGGCGCGTTCGCGGATCGACCACGGGGCGGCGCTCTCCGCGAGGTAGCCGTCGGGGTCGACGTGGCCGTTCGCGTGCTGGAACCCCGAGCCGTTGTCGCGGACGACGAGGTAGAGGTGCGACGGCCGGCAGCCGATCTTCACGATCGCCTGGGTCGCGCGGCCGTGGCGGATCGCGTTCCGGAGCGCTTCGCGCACGATCTGCACGACCTCGTAGCCCGCCTCGGGCGCGAGGGGCGGCGCCGTCGACGGGCGCTCGACGTGCAGCCGCAGGCGCTCGCGGGCGGGGAACTCGGCCACGAGGCGGTCGAGCGCGGCCCACAGGTCGTCGGTCGGGCGCCGCGCCTCCCGGAGCACCTTCAGGTAGCGGCGGACCTCGCGATAGCCGCTGTCGACCGCCTGGTGGAGCTCCTCGAGCTCGCGCGGCACCCGCTGCGGGTCGCGCTGGAGCAGGACCTTGCAGGCTTCGATCCGGAGGTCGATGCCCGCGAGCGACTGGATGAACCCGTCGTGGAGGTCGCGCGCGATCCGCGTGCGCTCCTCGAGGACGGCGACCTCCTCGGCCTTCGCCTGAAGCCGCGCGTTCTCGAAGCCGGCGGCCGTCTGGGCGACGATCAGCACGAGGAACTCGAGGTCGTCGCGCGTGAACTTGCTGCCCGTCTCGCGGGCGACGATCGCCCAGCCGCGCGACTCGCGTTGGATGAGGACGGGCGCCGCGAGCACCGCCTCGGCGACCGCGTGCTCCGCGAGCGGGAGGGCGTGCGCGATCCGCTTGCGCTCGATCGTCCCGCTCAGCACGTCGTAGCAGAGCGCGCTCGCCGACCCCGGGCGCAGGTCGTTCGCGAGGAAGCCCTCGGTCGGGGCGGCGAAGGGGCGGGGCAGCGGGTCCTGCTCGGTGATGCGGAGCGCGAGCCGGGTCCGCCCCTGCCGGCGCGTCAGCTCCCACGTGAAGTACCGCCCGCTCTCGGGGTCGCGAAGCACGAGGAGGCCGTGCTGGGCGTGGAAGTAGCCGAGCACCCGGCGCATGAGGCGCCCGATCGCGAGGCCGGGCGAGCGGTTCGCCCGGAACGCGTGGGGCAGGTCGAGCATGAAGCCGAGCTTCCGCTTCGAGTGGCGCTCGTGCTCGCCCAGGTAGCCGACGAGGAAGCCGAGCACGAGGAGGTAGAGCGGACGGAAGAGGTGGGCGCGGCCGAGCCCGACGTCGCCGGCGCCGGCCGCGTGGGTCGCGAGGAAGAGCGCGGCCGGGTAGAGCGCGGCGAGCGCGACGGTGAGGACGATCGTGCGCCCGAGGCCCCAGCGGATGCTCGCGCTGAAGATCACGAAGGCGTGGAGGAGGAAGAAGGGGCTCGTGCCGCCCTCCGTGAAGACCGTGATCGCCGTCACCCAGACGACGTCCGCCGCCGTCGAGAACGTCGCGACGAACTCCTTCCGCAGCAGCTCGCCGCGGACGAGGAGGAAGAGGAGGGCGCTGTAGCCCACGTACGCGGTGAGGACGAGGTAGGCGAGCTCCGGTGCGAGCGTCGGCTCCTTGGGGTCGACGCAGACGATCGCGAGCGTCGCCGTCGCGAGGAGGACGCGACAGAACGCGATGATCTTCTCGGTCCGGGAGAAGGCTTCGAGCGGGGCCATCCGGCGCGCACCGCGGTGCAGACCGAGGGCGTGATGCAGCGGAGCCGATCGCATGACGAAAACTGCCGAGGACGGAGCCCTGGCAGGGCAGCAACCGCTGTGCCACCGAAGCGCACCGTCCCGCTGCGCGATCCGCCATGGTGGATCGCGCAGCGGCGCACGAAGCGGAGAATCGGCAAGTTCCGTTGCCCCATGGGGGTGCAACCCCGCGCATCACATTGACTTTGGTGGGGGGCGTCTCTACTCTGCGGCGACATGAGCGAGGCCCAGGCAGCGGCATCCGACGCGAGCGTCACCCTCACCCCGAAGGCGGTCGAGATGGTGAAGGTGCTCCGCGCGAAGGAGGGCTTCTCCGAGGCGCACGCCCTCCGGGTGGCGGTCGTCGGCGGCGGGTGCTCGGGGTTCAGCTACCAGCTGAACTTCGACGACGCCTCGCAGCCGGGCGACGTGGTCCTCGAGTACGACGGGGTCCGCGTGGTCGTCGACCCGACGAGCGCGCAGTACCTCGCCGGGACCCAGATCGACTTCGTCTCGAACCTCCACGGCGGCGGGTTCAAGTTCTCGAACCCGAAGGCCACGCACACCTGCGGCTGCGGCTCGTCCTTCTCCGCCTAGCGCGCGGCACCGCGGCTCGTCGCGCGTGAAGGCGTCCCGCCTCGCCTTCGAGCACGTCGCGTTCGATCTCGACGGGACGCTCGTCGACTCGCGCGCCGACCTCGCCGCGGCGGTCAACTACGTCATGCGGCGCCTGGGCCTCCCCGAGGTCCCCCCGCCGCGGCTCTACACCTACGTCGGCGAGGGGGCGCGGGTCCTCGTCGAGCGCGCGCTCGGCCCGGCGCATCGGGATCGGCTGGAGGAAGGGGTGGCACTCTTCATGCCGTGGTACGCGGAGCACCTGCTCGACGCGACCCGGCCGTACCCGGGGATGGTCGAGGCGCTCGCGGCGCTCGCCGAGCGGGGCGCCGCGCTCTCCGTCCTCACCAACAAGCCGGTCGCGATGAGCCGCGCGATCCTCGACGGCCTCGGGCTCTCGGCGCGCTTCGTCGACGTGATCGGCGGCGACTCCCTGCCGACGCGGAAGCCCGATCCCGCGGGGCTCGAGCGCCTGCGCGCGGCGACCGGCACGGCGCGCGACCGGATGCTCCTCGTCGGCGACTCGGCGATCGACGTGCGGACGGCGCGCGCGGGCGGGGTCGCGTTCTGCGGCGTCGCGTGGGGGCTCGCCCCGGACGCCCTCCGCGCGGCCGCGCCGGAGCGGACGATCGCGCACCCGGCGGAGCTGGTCGCCGTCGTCGAACGCGGCTGACGCCGGCTCACGGGATCAGCGAGCCGTCCTCCGCCGCCTCGGCGATGACTCCACCATCGTGTCGAGCCGCTGGAGGTTCAGGAGCTGGGTCGCGGTGTCGGTGGGAGCGCGGAGTGTCGCCATCCGGGCAGCTTCTCGGGCAGATACCACCCGTGCGGCCCGCGCGGGAACCGATTTCGGTCCTCCCAGAGCGCATATGCCGTCCGCGGGGCGACCCCCGGCGTGCCGGCCCGCCGCCGGGGCTAGAGGACGACGGGCGGCGGCGGCGGGAGCTCGCGGTAGCAGGTCGCGTACTCGCGCGCCGCGCGCTCCCAGGAGAAGTCCTGCGTCATCCCGTTCAGCACGAGGCGCCGCCACGCCGTCGGGTTGCGTCGCGTGGCGAGGGCCCGGTGCACCGCCTCGACGAACGCAGGCACCGCAAAGGCGAGGAACTTGAATCCCGTGCCCGCGAGCGTCGCGGGATCGAACTCGACGACGGTGTCGTCGAGCCCGCCGACCGCGTGCACGACGGGCACCGTGCCGTAGCGCAGGCTGTAGAGCTGGTTCAGGCCGCACGGCTCGAAGCGGGAGGGCATGAGGAAGACGTCGGCCCCCGCCTCGATGCGATGCGCGAGGGCCTCGTCGAAGCCGATCCGGACGGCGACCCGCGTCGGGAAGGCCGCGGCGAGCGCGCGGAGCGGCTGCTCGTAGCGCTCGTCGCCGCTCCCGAGGACGACGAACGCGGCGTCGGACGTCCGCAGCACCTCGGGCATCGCGGCGGCGAGGAGGTCGACGCCCTTCTGCTCCGCGAGCCGCGATACGATCGCGAGCAGCGGCGCGTCGTTGGCCGGAAGGCCCACCTCGGCCTGGAGCGCGGCCTTGCAGCGTCCCTTGCCGGCGAGGTCGAGGGGATTGAAGTGCGCGGCGATGTGGGGGTCGGTCGCGGGGTTCCATACGGCGTAGTCGACGCCGTTCAGGATGCCGCGGAGCCGCTCGTGGCGCGCGCGAAGGACGCCGTCGAGGCCTTCGCCGAACTCGGGCGTCTGGATCTCGCGCGCGTAGCGCGGGCTCACGGTGGTGAGCCCGTCGGCGAAGACGAGGCCGGCCTTCAGGTAGTTCACGCCGCCCCAGAACTCGAGGAAGTCGGGGACGAAGAAGCGCGGGTCGAGGTTCAGCCAGTGCCACTGATCCCAGCCGAAGCGTCCCTGGTACGCGAGGTTGTGGATCGTCGCGACCGTGCGCATGCCGGCCAGCTCCGGGTAGAGCGCCGGGCTCGTGCGGAGGAAGGCGGGCGCGAGCGCCGCCTGCCAGTCGTGCACGTGGAGCACGTCGGGTGGAGGCCACTCGGTGCGGAGCCATTCGAGCGCCGCGCGGCAGAAGAAGGCGAAGCGCTCGGCGTTGTCGGCGTAGTCGGCGCCGCCGTCGCCGTAGAGACCGTCACGGTCGAAGTAGCGGTCGGCGCGGAGGAGGACGAGTCGCACGCCGGCGTCCTGGACGGGGACGACGTCGACGCGCTCCATCCGGCTGCCGATGGGGGCGTGGAGCGCCCGGGCGGCGGGCGGGTGCCCGGCGGTCCGGAGGGCCGTCCGATACCCCGGAACGCAGACCGTCACGGTGACGCCCGCCGCGTCGAGGGCGCGGGGGAGCGCGGCGAGGACGTCGCCGAGGCCGCCCGTCTTCGCCCACGGGTGCGCCTCGGACGCGAGCATCACGACGCGCATTCAGTCCCGGGCGTCGCGCAGGATCCGAGCCGCGTCCTCGGGCGGCACGGGATTCACGTGCATCCCGCTGCCCCACTCGAGCCCGGCGCCGCGGGAGAGCCGCGGGATCACCTCGAAGTGCCAGTGGTAGGAGGGGCTCTCGGTGCCATCGAACGGCGCGCTGTGGAGCCAGAAGTTGTACGGCTGCTCGCCGAGCGCCTGCACGAGCCGGCGGAGCACGGTCCGGAGCACCGCCGCGAGGTCGGCGAGCTCGTGCGGCTGGATGCGCTCGAAGCCGGCGGCGTGGCGGCGCGGGAGGAGCCAGGTCTCGAAGGGGAAGCGCGCCGCGAACGGCGCGAACGCGACGACCTGCTCGCCCTCGGCGACGATCCGCACCCGCTCCTCGAGCTCCTGGCGCAGGATGTCGCAGAAGAGACAGCGCTCCTTGTAGCCGTGGTACGCGCGCGCGTTGTGCAGCTCGTCGGCGACGGTGAGCGGCACGACCGGGGTCGCGAAGAGCTGCGAGTGCGGGTGGGACAGCGTCGCGCCGGCCTCCGCGCCGTGGTTCTTGAACACGATGACGTACCGGAAGCGCTCGTCGCGCCGGAGGTCGGCGATGCGGTCACGGTAGGCCGCGAGCACGGCCGCCACGGCCTCGACGGGCAGCCGGTCGAGGTCGAGTGCGTGGTCGGGCGAGTCGACGACGACCTCGCTCGCGCCGATGCCGTTCATGAGGTCGTAGATGCCGCGCCCGCGCCGTTCGAGCTCGCCCTCGATGCGGAGCGCGGGGAACTTGTTCGGGACGACGCGCACGCGCCAGCCGGGGCCGTCCGGCGCGCCCGGCGCGTCGCGGTACGCGAGCACCTCGGGGGGCGTCTCGTGCTCGCGCCCCGGACAGAACGCGCACGGACCCGCGGGCGGCGGCTCGGCGCGCCGCGGAAAGTCCGTCGGGCGCCGCACCCGCTCGGTCGAGACGACGACCCAGCGGCCGACGACGGGATCCTTGCGCAGTTCGGGCATGCGGCCGTTGTAGCGGAGGAGCGGGGCGAGGGGCGAGCGGCGGCGGCGCGACGCCCGGGTCAGCCGCTCGCCGCGCGCGCCTCCCGCTCGCCGGGACGCGGCTCGAGCGCGTGCTCGAGGAGCTCGTCCATCGTCTCGACGAAGACGAAGCGCATCGACTCGCGGACGGACGCGGGGACGTCCTCGAGGTCCTTCTCGTTGCGCTGCGGGAGGATGACGACCTCGATGCCCGCGCGCTTCGCCGCGAGGACCTTCTCTTTGATGCCGCCGACCGGCATCACCTTCCCGCGGAGCGTGATCTCGCCGGTCATGGCGAGGTTCGGGCGCACCGGGCGGCCGGTGAGCAGCGACGCGAGCGAGGTGGCCATCGTGACGCCCGCGGACGGGCCGTCCTTCGGGATCGCGCCGGCCGGGACGTGGACGTGGATGTCCGCCGTCTCGAAGAAGTCGGGCGGGATGCCCAGCCGGTCGGCGCGCGAGCGGATGTAGCTGAGCGCCGCCTGCGCCGACTCCTTCATCACCTCGCCCAGGTGGCCCGTGAGCGTGAGGCCCTTCTTCCCCGCCATCCGCGTCGACTCGATGAAGAGGATGTCGCCGCCGTTCGGCGTCCACGCGAGCCCGACCGCGACGCCGGGCTCCTCGGTCCGCTCCGCGATCTCGGAGAAGAAGCGCTCCGGACCGAGGTACTCGCGGACCTTGTCGGCGGTGAGGACGACGGGGTCGGTGCGCCCCTCGGTGATCGCGCGCGCGACCTTCCGACAGACGCGCCCGATCTCGCGCTCGAGGTTCCGGAGCCCCGCCTCGTGCGTGTACGCGCGGATCATCCGGAGGAGCGCCTCGTCCTCGAAGCGGAGGTTCTGCGGGGTGAGGCCGTTCTCCTCGAGCTGCTTCGGGATCAAGTGGCGGCGGGCGATCTCGAGCTTCTCGTCCTCGGTGTAGCCGGCGAGCTCGATCACCTCCATCCGGTCGCGCAGCGGCGCCGGGATGGGGTCGAGGACGTTCGCCGTCGTGACGAACATCACCCGGCGCAGGTCGAAGGGGACGTCGAGGTAGTGATCCTGGAAGCCGAAGTTCTGCTCGGGGTCGAGCACCTCGAGGAGCGCGGACGCGGGGTCGCCGCGGAAATCCATGCCGAGCTTGTCGATCTCGTCCAGCATGAAGAGCGGGTTGTTCGACCCGGCGTTGCGGATGTTCTGGATGATGCGGCCGGGAAGGGCGCCGATGTACGTGCGCCGGTGGCCGCGGATCTCGGCCTCGTCCCGGATGCCGCCGAGCGAGAGGCGCACGAACTTCCGGCCCATCGCGCGCGCGATCGAACGGCCGAGCGAGGTCTTGCCGACGCCGGGCGGCCCGACGAAGCAGAGGATCGGGCTCCGCGGGTCCTTCCGCAGCTGGCGGACGGCCAGGTACTCGAGGATCCGGTCCTTGATCTTCTCGAGGTCGAAGTGGTCCTCGTCGAGCACCTGCCGGGCGTGGTGGAGGTCCAAGTTGTCATCGGTCGAGACGGCCCACGGGAGCGTCACGAGCCACTCGAGGTACGTCCGCACGACCGTGTGCTCGGCCGACTCCGGCGGGATCATCCGCAGCCGCTCGAGCTCGTTCTCCGCCGCCTTCAGGGCCTCCGGCGGCATGTGCGCCTCGTCGACGCGCCGGCGCAGCTCCTCGATCTCGGCCGTCTTCGCGTCGCCCTCGCCGAGCTCGCGCTGGATCGCCTTCAGCTGCTGCCGGAGGTAGAACTCCTTCTGGTTCTTGTTGAGCTCGGACTGCACCTGCGACTGGATCTTGTGCCCGAGCTCGAGGAGCTCGATCTCGCG
>Ga0070741_10010947_pt1 | contig 16927 bp, 15 predicted proteins | sample Coa_R1_4_FD_66440 | JGI IMG/M metagenome (GOLD analysis project Ga0070741, IMG submission 66440) | Surface soil microbial communities from Centralia Pennsylvania, which are recovering from an underground coalmine fire - Coalmine... | ecosystem: Environmental > Terrestrial > Soil > Unclassified ...
ACGAGCAACTGGTTCAGCGTCTGCTCGCGCTCGTCGTGGCCGCCGCCGAGCCCGGCGCCGCGCTGGCGGCCGACCGCGTCGATCTCGTCGACGAAGATGATGCACGGGCTGTTCTGCTTGGCCTGCTCGAACAGGTCACGCACCCGGGATGCGCCCACGCCGACGAACATCTCGACGAAGTCGGAACCGGAGATCGTGAAGAACGGCACGCCCGCCTCGCCGGCGACCGCCCGCGCGAGCAGCGTCTTGCCGGTTCCCGGCGGCCCGTACAGCAGCACGCCCTTGGGGATCTTGGCGCCCAGCGCCTGATAGCGCGACGGGTTCTGCAGGAAGTCTTTGATCTCGTAGAGCTCTTCGACGGCCTCGTCGACTCCAGCCACGTCGGCGAACGTGGTCTTCGGCATGTCCTTGTTCAGCAGCTTGGCGCGAGACTTGCCGAACCCGAAGCCCATCCGGCTGCCGCCCTGCATGCGGGAGAACATCACGAACAGCCCGACGAGCAGCAGCAGCGGCAGCACGTAGATCAACAGGGAACCGAGCACGTTGCCCTGGTTGACGACCGTATTGACTTTTGCGTTCTTGCTATTGAGCTGGTCGAACAGCGTCGCGGCGTACCCGGTGGGGTACTTCGTGATGATCTTGTCGCTGCCGTCGGTCTTGTCGTCGCCCTTGTTCAGCGTCAGGCGCAGCTGCTGCTCGCGGTCGTCGATCTGCGCGCTCTTGACGTTGCCGGCGTTGATCTCCGCGACCGCCGCCGAGGTGTCGACCTGCTTGTAGCCGCGGGTGTCGTCACTGAAATAGAAGAACGACCACCCGAGCAACAGCACGACGGCGATTGCCACCAGCGTGCGGATCACGTTTTTCCGGTTCATCGTCTGCATCGGCCGTGCTGAGGCCAGGTCCTTCCACTGCGTTAGAGGAGATAGTCAAGGCTACCGCTAGACCAACGTTCGACGGTTCCGGACGGGTTGCCCGGGGTCTGTCGCCGAAATTGCGTTCCGCGCGACAAAGTGCGGGTGGGGGCCACGTGGAATGCAATTTCGGCGGATTAGGGTGAGACCGTGGTCACATCAACCGAGCGGTTAGTTGACACGAACGGCGTCCGGTTGCGGGTCGTCGAGGCCGGTGAACGCGGCGCGCCGGTGGTGGTGCTCGCGCACGGCTTCCCCGAGCTCGCGTACTCGTGGCGGCACCAGATCCCCGTGCTTGCCGACGCCGGCTATCACGTGCTGGCACCCGACCAGCGCGGCTACGGCGGCTCGTCGTCGCCGGACGCGATCGAGGACTACAACATCAAGGCACTGTGCGGTGACGTCGTCGGGCTGCTCGACGACGTCGGCGCGCAGCGGGCAGTGATCGTCGGACACGACTGGGGCTCGGTGGTCGCGTGGAATCTTCCGCTCTTTCACCCAGATCGCGTGGCCGGCGTCGTCGGGATGAGTGTGCCACCGGTGCCGCGACCGCAGGCCGCACCGACCCAGCTGTGGCGCAAGGCGTTCGGCGAGAACTTCTTCTACATCCTCTACTTCCAGAAGCCAGGGGTCGCCGACGCCGACCTGAGCCGCGACGTCCGCGAAACGATGCTGCGGGTGTTCGGCGGCCCGCGGCACCCCGACGACACCGACGCCGTAGCTCGCATGCTCGCGCCGGGACCCATGGGCTGGGTCGAGCGACTGCCGAAGCCGACAGCGCTGGCCGACTGGATCAACGACGACGAATTCGAGTGCTACGTTTCGGAATTCAGCCGGACGGGCTTCACCGGCGGCCTCAACTGGTACCGCAATTTCGACCGCAACTGGGAAATCACCGCCGACCTGCCTACGACGACGATTACAGTGCCGTCGCTGTTCATCGCCGGTGCTGCAGACCCGGTGCGGCATTTCACCCGTTCTGATCGCGCGAGCGAAGTGGTGACGGGCGACTATGAAGAAATCGTGCTGGACGGTGCGGGCCACTGGATCCAGCAGGAGCGCCCCGACGAGGTCAACGAGGCGCTGCTCAAGTTCTTGTCCGGATTGGAGTTGCAGTAACGATGCAGGGTCCGCTCAACTTTGGCGTTTTCATCACCCCGTTCCATCCTGTCGGCCAATCCCCCACGGTCGCACTGGAATACGACCTCGAGCGTGTCGTTGCACTGGATCGGCTCGGCTACGACGAAGCCTGGTTTGGTGAACACCATTCCGGCGGTTACGAATTGATCGCCTGCCCTGAGGTCTTCATCGCAACGGCCGCTGAGCGCACCAAGCACCTTCGCCTCGGCACCGGGGTGGTGTCGCTGCCGTACCACCACCCGTTGATGGTGGCGGACCGCTGGGTGCTGCTAGACCACTTGACGCGCGGCCGGGTGATGTTCGGCACCGGGCCGGGAGCCTTGCCGTCGGACGCGCACATGATGGGCATCGACCCCGTCGAGCAACGGCGGATGATGCAGGAATCGCTGGAGGCGATCCTCGCGCTGTTCCGGGCCGCGCCCGACGAGCGCATCAGCCGGCACTCGGATTGGTTCACGCTGCGCGACGCGCAACTGCACATCCGTCCGTACACCTGGCCGTATCCCGAAATCTCCACCGCGGCAATGATTTCACCGTCGGGACCGCGTCTCGCAGGGCAGCTCGGCACGTCGCTGCTCTCTCTGTCGATGTCGGTACCGGGCGGCTATGCGGCGATCGAGACGACGTGGAACGTGGTCGCCGACCAGGCGAAGAAGTCGGGTCGCGACGAGCCAGATCGGCGCGGGTGGCGCGTGCTCGGCATCATGCACCTCGCCGACACCCGCGATCAGGCGATCGACGACTGCACCTACGGGTTGCAGGATTTCGCGAACTACTTCGGCGCCGCCGGTTTCGTGCCGCTGGCCGAAACGGTGGAAGGCGCGCAATCCCCGCGCGAGTTCGTCGAAGAGTATGCGGGCAAAGGGAATTGCTGCATCGGCACTCCGGACGACGCGATCGCCTACATCCAGGATCTGCTCGACCGGTCGGGCGGCTTCGGGACGTTCCTGCTACTCGGCCACGACTGGGCATCGCCGGAGGCGACCTATCACTCGTATGAGTTGTTCGCCCGCAAGGTGATTCCACACTTCAAGGGTCAACTGGCCGCACCCCACGCGTCGCACGAATGGGCTAAGGGCAAGCGCGGGGAACTTCTTGGCCGGGCGGGTGAAGCGATTGTCAAGGCGATCGGCGAGCACACCGACGAACTGAAACTCAAGGACAAGACGCGATGAGGGCGGCCGTACTCCGCGGCGGCCGCATGGTGTATCGCGACGACGTCAACGACCCGGTTCCCGGCCCGGGCCAGGTTCTGGTGGACGTGAAGGCATGCGGAATCTGCGGCTCCGACTTACATTTCGCGAAGTACGGCGACGAAGTGCTGTCGCTTTCCGGACAGGTTCAGGGAATGCCGTCGGGCGACGGCGGCGTCGACTTGAGCGCCGATGTGTTCATGGGTCACGAGTTCAGCGCCGAAGTGCGAGAAGCCGGGCCCGACACCGACGCGCCGCCCGCCGGCACGCTCGTCACCTCGGTTCCGGTGCTGCTGTCGTCGAAAGGCGTGTCACCGATCGTCTACTCCAACACCACGATCGGCGGTTACGCCGAGCGCATGCTGCTGTCAGCGCCGCTGCTCCTCAAGGTCCCCAACGGTCTCGGCCCCAAGCCCGCCGCGCTGACGGAGCCGATGGCCGTCGGGCTGCATGCCGTCAACAAGTCCAACATCGACCGCGGCGAAACCGCGCTCGTCCTTGGCTGCGGACCGATCGGCATCGCGATTATCGCGGCACTACGTCACCGCGGCGTGGAAAGCATTGTGGCGGCAGACTTCTCGCCGAAGCGGCGTCAACTGGCCGAGACCATGGGCGCGCATCGGACTATCGACCCCGCAGAGGGGTCGCCGTTCGACACCACAAAGCCCGCTGTGGTTTTCGAAGCAGTCGGTGTTCCCGGCATAGTCGACGACGTGTTGCGTCGCACGCCCGTCGGCAGCCGCATTGTCGTCGCCGGCGTGTGCATGCAGCCCGACACCGTGCACCCGTTCTTCGGCATCGCCAAGGAAGTCAACATCCAGTTCGTCCTCGGCTACGACCCAGCTGAGTTCGCCGACTCGTTGCGGGCGATCGCAGCGGGAGACATAGACGTCGCACCGTTGATCACCGGCGTGGTCGGACTCGACGGCGTCGGTGCCGCGTTCGACGACCTGGCCAACCCGGGCAGCCACTGCAAGATCCTGGTGACGCCGTAAGCGCGTAGGGTGCTCGGTATGCGCCATCCCGCAAAAACGCTGTTGCGCAACGGGTTAGTGATCGTCGTCGCGGTTCTCGCTGTCGCGGGGGTGTCTTCGTGCGGCATCGTGGGCTCCGAATCCGGGCCGGACGCGCGGCTGGTCACCGTCGTCGGCACCGGGCACGTGCAGGGTGCACCGGACACGTTGGCCGTCGACGTCGCATTCGAATCCACCGCGCCCGACGCGACGACCGCGATGAATCAGACCAGCCAACGCACGCAGGCAGTGATCGACGCGCTGGTGAACACCGCGAAGATCGACCGCCAGGACATCAGCACCACGAACGTCAGCCTTCAGCCGCAATACGGCCCCGATTCGTCGACGATCAGCGGCTACCGCGCAACCAACTCGCTGTCGGTGAAGATCCGCAAACTCGACACCGCGTCGCAGACGTTGGGCTTGATCACCAGCACCGGTGGCAACGCGGTCAGGTTCAACTCGATCAACTACTCGATCGACGACGATTCGAAGCTGGTGAGCGATGCGCGGGCGCGGGCCTTCGACGACGCCAAGGCGCGTGCCGAGCAGTACGCGCAACTGTCCGGGCTCGACCTGGGCAAGGTGATCTCGATCTCCGAGAACGGCGCGGGAGGGCCGACTCCGACGCCGATGCCTCGCTCGATGGCCGCCGAGCCGGTGCCGGTAGAACCCGGCCAGCAGACGGTCGGCTTCACAGTGACGGTGGTCTGGGAACTCACCTAGCCGGGTGGTTACTCCTCGTAGACCCGCGGATCCAGCGTTCCGATGTACGGCAGGTCGCGGTAACGCTCGTCGTAGTCGAGCCCGTAGCCCACGACGAACTCGTTGGGGATGTCGAACCCGACGAAATCCATCTCGACGTTCGAACGGGCGGCATCAGGCTTGCGCAACAGCGTGCAAACTCGCAGCGAGCGTGGATGGCGCGCCGCAAGATTGCGCAGCAGCCACGAGAGCGTGAGACCCGAGTCGACGATGTCCTCGACGATCAGCACGTCGCGGTCGTGAATGTCGCGATCGAGATCCTTGAGAATACGAACGACTCCTGACGACGACGTCGCCGAGCCGTAGGAGCTGACGGCCATGAACTCCAGCTGGGTCGGCAACGGGATCGCCCGGGCCAGGTCGGTGACGAACATGACCGCACCCTTGAGCACCGTAACCAGCAGCAAATCCTCACCGCCGCTGCCGATCAGCCCGCGGTACCGCTCGCCGATGGCCGCGCCCAGGTCCGCGATGCGGTCACGGATCTGATCCTCGGTGAGCAACACCGACTTGATGTCGCCCGGATACATCTCGGCTGCTGCCTGCGCTGCCACGCCATCAGCGTGCCATGCCGGACCAGCGCGTACCAACGCAGTCCGTCAGACCGGCTCGTGGTGCAACCGCAAACATCCGTCGGCGCGCCCCGCGACCAGACGTTCGCGGCGCAGCGACGACCCCACCGCGACGCCGCCTTGCCCACGCCAGTTCACCACCAGATCGTCGACACGACGAATCTGTTCGTCGGTGAGATCAGTTGCCCCGCCGGCCAGCAGCCAGCCACGAATCACCCTGCGGCGCACCGCATCTGGCAGTTCACTCAGGGCCGACGCGTCGAGTCCCCGCTCGGCGGCGTCCACCGTGGCCCCCGCCAGCTCGTCGAGCGCGTCGCAGTCTTCGCGCAGCGCGGTCGCAGTGCGCGCGAGAGCTTCCGCCACCCCGCCGCCCAGGACGTCCTCGAGCAACGGCAGCACCTCGGTGCGCAGCCGCACCCGGGTGTACGCCGGGTCGGCGTTGTGGGGATCGCGCCATGGCGTGAGCCCGAGTTCGTCGCACGCGGCATGCGTCGTCGCGCGTCGCACACCCAGAAGTGGCCGGCACCACGGCGGCTGGTGCGGGCGCATACCCGCCAGGGACCGCGGGCCGGAGCCGCGGCCCAGGCCCAGCAGCACGGTCTCTGCCTGGTCGTCGAGTGTGTGGCCGAGCAACACCGGCGCGCCGCCGCTCCCGGTGCGCAACGCCTCGTAGCGAGCGGACCGGGCGGCGGCTTCCGGGCCGCCGTCACGCCCGACGTCCACGCGCAGCACGTGCGCGTCGGCGCATCCCACGTCCAACGCTTGAGTCCTTGCTCTGTCCGCCACTTCCGACGAGTCGGCCTGCAGCCCGTGGTCGACGATCAACGCGGTCGACGGCCGCAGACCGGCCGCAACAGCGGTCAGTGCCAACGAATCGGGACCGCCGGAAAGTGCTACGCACCAAGGGATTTCGTCGGCGAGATAGCGATGCGCAAACGTCGACACCGCCCGGCGTACGGTGGCTACAGAACCCGTTCGATCCATCGCGTGGGCTCGTCGATCTCGTCGGGCAACGGCAAAGTGTCCGGGCTCGTCCAGACCGCGTTGAACCGTTGCATACCGACCCGCGAGACGACCGCGTCGACAAACGCTTTGCCGCGGGTGTACTGGCTCATCTTCGCGTCGAAGCCGAGCAGCGCGCGAATCAGCCTCTGCAGCGGCGGTTGTCGACGCGTACGACGTTCGTCGAACCGCCCGCGGATCGTCGCCACGGTGGGCACCACCGCGGGGCCGACCGCGTCCATGACGTGATCGGCATGGCCTTCGAGCAGTGTGCCGAGCATCAGCAGTTGGTCGAGCGCGCGCCGCTGCGGCTCCGACTGGATCGCGCGCAAGAGGCCGATGACGCCGTTGCTGTTCGGCTCGTCGGCAGCGCCGTCGCGGCGGGACCGCACCCACTCGGCGAGCCGGCCAACCACCTTGGTGACATCCTCGCCCGCGTCGGCCGTGATGACCGCCAGCGCCGACGACATGTACTCGGCCAGCCACGGATTGGCGGTGAACTGGACCCGGTGGGTGACTTCGTGCAGACACACCCACAACCTGAAATCCTTTGGCACAACCTTCAATTGGCGTTCGACGGCAATGATGTTGGGGTAGACCAGCAGCAGCTTTCCGCCATCGCTCGCGAACGGGTCGTACTGCCCCAGAATCCCCGACGCGACGAACGCCAGCACCGCACCGGTCTGCGCTCCGGTGATCCGCCCGCGCACAAGGCCGCTCGGCTTTCCGTCGCCGCCGGTCATCACCCGCATCGAGTCGGCCGCCATCCGGATCCAGTGCGGCCGGTCGACGACCAGCGCGTCGGGCACCTCCCCCTCCGGCGCAAGGCCCGTGACTTCCCGCACCGGAACCTCTGCGCGCCGCGACGCGTCGGCGAGTTCGCCGACGATCTGCTTCTGCGTGTAGTTGGTCGACGGCGGGCCGGGACGCGCCAGCCACGCGCCAGTGCTCGCCGCGAAGTCCCAGTCGACCACGTGCCCGACCGTGAGCTTGCGGCTCTCGTCGGTGGAGGTCATGAGCCGCACCCGCAGGTTCGTAGCGTCGCCGCGAGGTCGTCGAGCGCCGTGCGTCCGGTCGGTCCGGCGTCGTTCGACATCAGGGCGAACGTCAACACCCGACCGCTGACGTCGGTGACGATGCCCGCGAGCGTGTTCGTCTGCGTCAGCGAACCGGTCTTGGCGCGCAACCACCCGGCGGCGTCGTCGGTCTGCGGGTCGTTGTAGCGGTTGGACAGCGTGCCGCTGCCGCCGGCGATCGGCAGCAGGTCGAGCAGCGGCCGCATCGACGGATGGTTCGACCCGGCGGCCGCGCCGATCACGTCGTCGAGGGCCTTGGCGGTCAGCCGGTCGTCCACCGACAGCCCGCTGGAGTCCATCAGGGTGGCTCCGGTGATGTCGACGCCGGCGCCGGCAAGCGTCTTCGTGACCGCGTCCACCGAACCGGCGAACGTGGCGGGCCGGCCCGTCGCGACGGCCACCTCACGCCCGATGCATTCGGCCATCACGTTGTCGGAGTGGTTCATCATCTCGCTCAGCCGCTCGATCAGCGGCGCCGACTGCACCGACGCGATCTGATGACCGTCGCGCAGCGGCACGTTGGCCATCGTGACGGCCTTCGGGTCGACGTCCAGCGCGGCGGCCAAAGACTTCCCGGCGTCCAATGCCGGCGTGAACGATCCGACCGAGTCAAGGGTGAGCGGCTGCGTCCGCCCGCCGTCGACCATGACGGCCTCGATCGGTGCCATGTCGCCGCCCTGGATGTCGGCCGGGTCCCAGCCGGGCGCCAACGACGGGCCGCTGAACAGGCTGCCGTCGACCTGGATCGCGGTGACCTTGATTCCGCTGTTGCGGATTTGCGCCGCGAGGTCGGCGATGCGCCCCGCGTCGTGATACCGCGGCTCCTGGCCGGGCGCCGCAGAGGACAGCGTCGGATCGCCGGCTCCGACGAGCACGATCAGACCCGGCTGCTTCGTCTGGTCGGCGGCCATCACCGTCGTGGTCTGTCGCGCGTCGTGATTCAGCGTCAGCAGCGCCGCGCCCGCGGTGAGCAACTTGTTCGTCGACGCCGGCTTCAACGGCACCTGCGATCCCTGTTCCCACAACTGTGTTCCGCTGATGGCATCGGTGACACGACCGGTCAGCTGGCCGAGGTCGCGATTGGCCAGGGGTTGGCTCAGCGCGGCGGCCAGGCCGGCGGGCGTCGGTTGGGGTGCGCTGTCGGGCAGCGGGACGACGGCGGGCTTGGCGGTGACGGCGGCCGGTTCGCCGTCCACGGCGGAGGTGCCACCGCTCGATCCGCCGCCGGTAAGCAGCGCAGCAACCGTCACGACGACCGCGACCGTCACCACCACGGCCGCGCCGATCAGGAAATGGGTGGAGGGACGCCACCGCGCCGGGCGCATGTAGTGCAGGGTAGCCCTCCACTAGTGTTGTCCCGACGTCTGACAGTGAAGGAGCCCGGCGCGTGCAATTCGACGTGACCATCGAGATCCCGAAGGGCCAGCGCAACAAATACGAGGTGGACCACGAGACGGGGCGGGTGCGGCTGGACCGCTACCTGTACACGTCGATGGCCTACCCCACCGACTACGGGTTCATCGAGGACACGCTCGGCGAGGACGGCGACCCACTCGACGCGCTGGTGCTGATGCCGCAGTCGGTGTTCCCCGGCGTGATCGTCGAAGCGCGACCGGTCGGCATGTTCCGGATGACCGACGAAGCCGGCGGCGACGACAAGGTGCTGTGCGTGCCGGCCGGCGACGAGCGCTGGGACCACATCAAGGAGATCGACGACGTGCCGTCGTACGAACTCGAGGCGATCAAACACTTCTTTGTTCATTACAAGGACCTGGAGCCTGGCAAGTACGTGAAAGCGGCTGACTGGGTCGGGCGTGAGGACGCCGAGGCCGAGGTGCAGCGGTCGATCGAGCGCTTCCGCACGGAAGGCCACTGACCGCTCGCGCTCGGTGCGAAACGGCGGTTTCGCACACTCGCACTCGAACTTTGCGTGCGAAACGGCGGTTTCGCACGCCAGGGAAACGGCCGCGTTAAGCCTTGTTACGGCCGGGTCAACTCTGGTCTGTCGCATGGATATTCGGCGGCACCGAGTTCGATGATTGCGGTGTGTTGCTGCATCAGGGAATCGGCCTCGACGCCTTCAACCGGATGGCACCGCATCGGGCTTTGCACGCGCTGTACGAGTGCTGCGGCAGCGTCATCCTGGCCGGCGACCTGGCGAGTGGACGTCCGTACGCCAACCGTGAGGAACTGTTTCGCCGCGCCGACGCCTTGTTGTTCGCACTGTCCGACGATTCAGTCGACAACATCCTGCAGACCTACCCGCACATCGGGCGGCGGCCGGGCAGTAGCACGCGCGCGGAGCAATGCTCGGTGTGGGACCCGCGGCCCGAGGTGATGGCTGAACTCGACGCTGCCACACAGCGCTACGCCGAGCGGTTCAAATTCAGCTTCATGATGTTCGTCGGCAGCACCGACGCAGAAGGGGTGCTCGCGGCGATTGCCGACCGACTGCAGCACGACGCCGAAACTGAACGCAAAGTCGTCTGCAACGAGTTGGCGAAGTTGAATCGCACCCGCCTCGAACGGATGCTCGGCCCCGCCGACGGATTCGACAACTGGTAAATCGCCCACGCGGACTGCGCCGGCCACGCATCATGGGCGGGTGAACGATGTCATCCACGGTTATTGCGATCCCCGATTCGACAAGTTGCGCGACGCGCTGGCGGAGGCCATCAGCACGGGTGAGGATCTCGGCGCGGGTATCGCGGTCGACATCGACGGCGAGATGGTCGTCGACATGTGGGGCGGCTACGCCGACGCGGCGAAAGCACGCGCGTGGGACCGCGACACGATCGTCAACCTGTGGTCTTCTACCAAGCCGGTGACGTCGCTGGCCGCATTGGTGCTCGTCGACCGCGGCCAACTCGATGTCAACGCACCCGTCGCAAAGTACTGGCCGGAGTTCGCCGCAAATGGCAAGCAGGACATTGAAGTTCGTCACGTCCTCAGCTACACGTCAGGCGTGTCCGGGTGGGATGCGCCGTTCGAACTCGAGGACGTCTACGACTGGGAGAAGTCGACGTCGCAGCTTGCCAGCCAAGCGCCGTGGTGGCCGCCGGGCAGCGCGTCGGGCTATCACGTGGTGAACTACGGCCACTTGGTCGGCGAGATGGTCCGCCGGATTTCCGGGAAGACGCTGAAAGAGTTTGTCCGCGAAGAGATTGCGGAACCGCTGGATGCCGACATCCAGATCGGCGCACGCCCCGAGGACGATGGTCGGATCGCCGAGGTGATTCCGCCACCGCCGCTGGAGATTCCGCTCGACGCGCTGCCGAAGGACAGCCCGATGTACAAGTCGTTCACCGCTCCTGCGATGATCGGTGCGGAGGTCGCCCATACCGCCGCATGGCGGCGTGCGGACATCGGCGGGGCAAACGGTCACGGCAATGCACGGTCACTGGTGCGGGCGCTGTCACCGATCTCGCTGGGCGGCAAGGCAAATGGCGTCCAGCTGCTGAGCCAGCCGACGACCGACTTGATCTTCCAAGAACAGTCCAACGGCATCGATCAGGTGCTGGGCGTTCCGCTGCGCATGGGCATCGGTTACGGCTTGCCACACCCGGTGACCTTCCCGATGATTCCCGACGGCAGGGTGTGCTTCTGGGGCGGCTGGGGTGGTTCCGCGATCATCATGAACCCGGACCGCAGAACCACATTCGCGTATGTGATGAACAAGATGGGACCCGGCACTACAGGCACGACGCGCACGCAGACCTACACGAAGCTGATGTACGAAGCACTCGGATAGCGACCCGGCACCCGTATTACTCGCTGTGGGCGGCGCGGGCGATGTACTGGCCCAGCTGTCCGCGCGAGTGGATGCCGAGTTTGCGATAGACCCGGCTGAGGGTCGCTTCGACGGTCTTGGTGCTGATGTACAGCTGGGCTGCGACGTCGCGGTTGGTCATTCCCGAGGCCGCCAGTTCGGCGAGCTTCTGCTCGTTGACGGTCAACACTGCGGCCCCGCTGGGCGCGGATTCGGCCCGGGCCAACTCGCCGCGGACACGTGCAGCCCACAGCGGCGCGTTGAGCATCTCGAATCTCTCGAGAGCATCGCCCAGCGTCTGTGCAGCCATGTCTCGGTGACGTTGACGGCGCTGTAGCTGGCCGAGCAACAACTGCGACCGGGCGAGCTCGAAAGGCATCTGCAGCCGGGCGTGAACCGAGATCGCTTCGCGGGCAACCTCGATGGCCGCCTCAAGGTCACCGTGCGCTCCGAGCACCATGCTTCGACAGTGCGCACCGACCGCCAGCATCCATGCGCGGTCGAGTCTGCGGCCGTTGCGTTCGATCAATTTCACGTAGCGCTCGGCGACGCCCAACCTCCCGAGGTGCACCAGCGCCTCGACGGCGTCGGGGATGAACGGCGCCGAGATGATTTCCGTCGCCTGCGGCATCGCGTCCGCCTTTTCCAGCAGGGGCTGCAGGACATCAATCGCGGCTTCGTAGTTGCCGAGTGACACCTCGAGAAAGCCCTGGACTGCGATCGTGCACTCGGCCATCCGGTGCGCCCCGCTGCGGGCGCCGGCGGCCAGCGCTTCGGTGAGATGGGCGCGGGCATGGTCGACTCGGCCGCCGTAGGTCGCCACAATTCCGTTCACGGTGTGGGCGATGAACAGCGGAAAGTGGCCGGCCAACTGCGACGCTCGTTCGGTTGTCTCCTCGGCGATATCGGCAGCTCGAGCGAAATCGCCTCTCCAGACCTGCAGCTGCGCAAAGTGGAAACCGACAAAGATGAGCTCTTCTTCTTGGCCATGCTGGATGCAGTGCCGCTGAATGGCGAGCATCTCATCGTGGGCTTCTGAGAGGTTGCCGGTCCACGCCATTACCAGCGTTTTCTGCACGTTCGGCCGCAGGGCCAACGGGCCGTTGGACTTCGGGTCCTCCAACTCGACGGCGCGTGCCAGTGCGCGTTCGTCGACGCCATCGCCGCGCATGAACCGCGCCACCTCTCGCATGCCGAGCGCTTGGCTGAGCAGCTCCAGTTGGTGACACTTCTCCGCTTCGGCCACCGCATCGTCGGCGGTATGCACCGCGGTATCAACGTGATTGGCGTTGAGTTGCGCGAAGGACAGCATCACCAGCGCCCGCACCCGGAGGTCGACGTTGTCGGCACTCTCCCGAAGCGCTGCCTCGACGAGCGCGCCGCCCTCTTCATTGCTGTCGTGGTAGAACCGTACGATCGCAAGCAGCAGCAGCGCCTCGGCGCGAATCACACTGGGCACCAATTGGTTAACGGTTTGTTCGAGAATTTCCCGTGCCCGGGCTGGCTCACCGGCGGCGAAATACATGCCCGCCAAAAGGATTCGACGCTGTGGGTTATCGCCGCCGAGCCGGATGGCCATGTCCACGAGTTCCGCCGCGGCCACCGGCGCACCCCGGCGATGTGCGGACTCCGCAGCAGCATCCAACGCGCCGAGAGTCAACGCGTCGCCGCTGGTGGCCGCCAACGCCAAGTGCCGGGCGCGAAGTTCTGGCTGCCTGACGATGTCGGCGAGCAGGCGATGCATCTGCCGCCGTAATCCGGGCTCGGCGTCGAGGTAAACACCTCGGGCCAAGAGGGGATGGCTGAACCGCAGCCGGGCACCGTCGATGCCGATGATGCCCTTGCGCTCAGCATCGGCGAGCAGGACGACCACGCTGTCGGTGTCGCGACCGCTCACGCGTGCAACGACGTCCACCGTCGGTTCCGGGACGCACGAGGCGGCCAGCAATATGTCCCGAACTTCGTTGTCCAGACCGTGGATTCGCTCACGCACGAGTTCGGACAGAGAACGCGGAAACGCCGCGTCGGTGGGCGCATGATCAGAACGCATCGAACGGGCGAGCTCGAGCGCGTAGAAAGGATTGCCACCTGAGATCTCGTGGATCCTGACCATCGTCGGCCGTGAGAACGACCGTCGGAGCCGCTGCGATATCAGCTCATGCAGACCGCCGAGGCTCATCGGCCCGACCCGGACGTGCCGGACGGCTTCGGGTCTGGGCAATTGCAGCCACGATGTCGAGCCGCTCGCGTCGGTGCGCACGGTGACGAAGACGGATGCGCGCTCCGGGAGCCGCCGGATCACAAACGCAAGGACTTGTCTGCTGGACGGATCCAGCCACTGCAAGTCATCGATGGCCAACAGAACCGGTGCCTGCTGGGCCAAGCCATCGATTGCCGACCGGACAGCCGCAGCAACTGCCCGTTGGTGGGTTGCGACTTCCTGATTTTCTGTCCGCAGCAAGATCTGTTCGATTGCGAGGCGTTGGGGCTGCGGCAGCGCGGCCCATGTGGAGTCGTCGACATCGTCGAGCAGGTCGGCAAGTGAGGCGTAGGCCATCACTGTCTCCGCCTCAGCCGGCCGCGCTGACAGCACCCGAAAGCCGGCATTGCGCGCCGCCTCGAGACCCGACAGCCACATGGTCGTTTTCCCGATGCCCGGGTCGCCTTCGAGGATCAGGGCAGCTGACTGCTCAGTTGCGCCCCGCACGAGATCTGCCACCGCACGGCTCTCAACCGGACGGGACAGCGACCTACCCGCGTGGCCCGTCATGTATGGCCACCCGTAGTCGCCCCCGCGCGCGGGACACCCCGGCTGGTTGGGTCGTCAACCCTGCTCATATGCGCTCACCGTCGCCATTCGCTCCTTTTCCTTGGCAAATGGCACCGATCAGCATATTCAGGCTGTGAGTCGGCTGTGCAGCAAATGGCAATAATCTGTGGCGTGCGCCCCGGTCAGGGTTTCTGGTCTCCGGACGGTCCGCGCCGACCGATGCGGCTCAGCGCCCAGTCGGTGGCGCTGCGGGACTCGACGACGGCGTCGGAGAGCCGTTGCGCGGGAAGCCCCACCTGTCGGCAAGCCGACATCACGTCGTCCGCAGATGCGGCCGCGAACACGCCGAAGATCACTTCGTCGTCGGGTGCGGCCACCGTGAGCAGTAGCTGCACCGGCCCACCCTCAGCGGTCAAGTGATCCAGTTCGGCGGCGGCGCGGTCGACGACATCTGCGCTGGGCTCAGGTCGGTACCACTCAACGAGGTAGCACGGCACCCGCGCCGACGAACCCATGCTTTTTAACCTAATTCGTGGGAAGACTCGGGAGAATCGGGTGTTTCCCTACATTGCTTCCCTACACGTCTGCCAGCAGCTGTCAGCGCTGGGCATCACTGGTACGCGTTTTGTACAGGCTCGCGGACGTCGTCACCAACAGTGTCACCACGATCACTGCGAGGCTGAGCAGCGTCGGAATCTCCGGCACGGGTACGCCTTTGCCGCCGTTGATGAACGGCACCTTGTTCTCGTGCAGGGCGTGCAACAGCAGCTTCACGCCGATGAAGAACAGGATGAAGGCGAGGCCCTGCGACAAGTAGACGAGCCGCTTCAACATGTCGCCGAGCAGGAAGTACAACTGCCGCAGACCCATCAACGCAAAAACGTTGGCGGTGAAGACGATGTACGGCTCGCGGGTAAGACCGAAAATCGCGGGGATCGAGTCGAGCGCGAAGATGACGTCGGTGGTGCCGAGCGCGACTATGACCAGAAACATCGGAGTCATCACCCGTTTGGAGTCTTCTCTGACGTAAAGCTTCAACCCCGCCCATTTATCGGTGAGGCTCAAGTGATTTCGCGCGAACCGAACCACCGGGTTGTCGGCGTCGTCGGACTGGTCGGTGTTGCGAGCCAGGTTGACCGCGGTGTACAGCAGGAACGCGCCGAAGATGTAGAACACCCACGAGAATTGGTTGATTGCGACCGCGCCGATCGCGATGAAGATGCCGCGGAATAGCAGCGCGAGCACGATCCCGACGAGAAGCGCTTCCTGCTGGTACTTCTTCGGCACGTTGAAGCTCGCCATGATCAAGATAAAGAGGAACAGGTTGTCAACCGACAGGCTGTACTCGGTGAGCCAGCCGGCGAAGAACTCCAGCCCGTATTGGCCGCCATGCGAATACCAGACCCAGCCGCCGAAGAGCACGGCCAGCGCAATGTAAACCGTGAGCGCGATTGCGCACTCTCGCGTGGACGGTTCGTGGGGCCGGCGGCCGATCACCACGACGTCGAACAACAGAACAGCGATCGTCACCGCGAGGGTGATCGTCCACTCCAGAGAAGTGACGTTCATTGCGGAGCCTCCGGTCGTCGAGAAACGCCGGAGGTCTCTTCCACCGTCGTGACGGCCCGCGTGCCGGTCGCCCGATGACGGCCGACGTGATGACGACAACGCGGCGAGGAAATACTCCCCTCCATCACCAGTATCTCATGGCAGCTTGTTCCCAGCGTCGGTGATGTTGGGCGGCGGATATCGTCGCTGTGGCCGTGTGAGGACGTCAGGAGCAGCGATGAGTCAGGATCTGCCGGGTGTATTCGGCGACCTGCAGCCGGTCCTGGAGCACTACGGCTACCTCGCAGTGGGCGGTTTCGTGCTGCTTGAGGACTTCGGCGTACCGGTCCCGGGCGAGGCCATCTTGATCGCGGCGGCGATCTTCGCGGGCTCGGGTCATTTGAACATCGCGCTGGTGATCATCGTCGCGGTGGTGGGAGCCGTCGTCGGCGACAACATCGGCTTCGCCATCGGGCATTTCGGCGGCCGACCAGTTGTCGAACGCCTCGGCCGCTACGTGTTCCTCACGCCCGAGCGGCTGGACCGCGCGGAGGCATTCTTCCGTAGGCACGGCGGCAAGGTCGTCGTCGTCGCCCGGTTCATCGAGGGATTGCGTCAGCTCAACGGATTCTTAGCCGGCATCGCGCGGATGGATTGGCTCAAGTTCTTGGCGTTCAACGCGGCGGGCGCGGTGGTGTGGGTGTGCACGTGGGCGTTGCTCGGGTATTTCGCCGGCCAGAACATCACCGGCATCTACGCCACGTTCGACCACTACAAGTGGTACGCGATCGGGGCCGCCGCGGTGGTCGTCCTCGTGATTTTCGCCCGCCGAGTTCGGCGCCGACGGCTGACGTCACCGGAGCCGACGTGACCGACGCGGGCATTCCGACCGGCCCCGTCACTCGCGGCAGCGTCGCGAGGGTGGGTGTGGCTACCGCGGTGACCGCACTGTGCGGGTACCTTGTGCTCTATCTGGCCGCGCGGGATCTGAACCCCGCGGGATTCTCGGTGTTCGGTGTGTTCTGGGGTGCGTTCGGGCTGGTCACCGGCGCAGCCAACGGGCTGCTGCAAGAGGCGACGCGTGAGGTGCGGTCGGCGCGGTACGCGGCGCTGTCCGCAGGCCCGCAGACCCATCCACTGCGGGTGGCGGCGGTGATCGGGGTGGCCG
>Ga0070741_10010948_pt1 | contig 16927 bp, 12 predicted proteins | sample Coa_R1_4_FD_66440 | JGI IMG/M metagenome (GOLD analysis project Ga0070741, IMG submission 66440) | Surface soil microbial communities from Centralia Pennsylvania, which are recovering from an underground coalmine fire - Coalmine... | ecosystem: Environmental > Terrestrial > Soil > Unclassified ...
TCCCCCTCTCCCCCTGGGAGAGGGTCGGGGTGAGGGCCTAATTCTCCCTCTCCCCCTGGGAGAGGGTCGGGGTGAGGGCCTAATTCTCCCTCTCCCCCTGGGAGAGGGCCGGGGTGAGGGCGGCCGTCACTACCAGCCATATGGGAAACGCAATGAACACGAACAAGCTAGCCCCACCGTGCATACTCGCCACCATCGCCGCCCTGGCGACGCTGGCCCTCGCCTGTGCCGCGCCTGCGCCCCGCGCCACCGCCCCGGCCCCCGACGCGCCGGCCGCCGCGAGCGCCCCCGCCCAGACCGGCCCAGCCCCGAGCGCGCCCGCCGCGCCCGCGGGGCCAACCCGCACCCTCACGCTCGGCCTGGCGAACAAGACCTTCACCCAGCTCCCCGAGTGGGTGGCCGAGACCCAGGGCTACTACGCCGAGGAGGGCCTGGCCATCGAGGCCGTCTACACCAGCGCCAGCACGACGGTGATCGCGGCGATGGTCAGCGGCAACATGGACATCGCCACGACCTCGCCCGGCAACGCTATCCTCACCCGCCAGAAGGGCGCTAACCTCACGATCGTCGGCGGCTACCTGAACCGCGCCATGTACAACATGGTCGGCCAGAAGTCGCTGCGCACACTCGACGACCTGCGCGGCAAGCGGATTGGCGTGGCCGGCACCAGCACCGGCGACAGCCTCCTCATCCGCGAGATGATGGCCGCGAAGGGCATGCGCGAGAACGACGACTACCAGTTCGTGCGCATCGGCGGCACGCCCGAGCGCTACAACGCCCTCTTCTCGGGCGCGATTGACGCCGTGACCCTGATTGATCCGTTCAACTACGCGGCGCTTGACGCCGGCTTCCCCAACCTGGCCAACGTCTACGAGTACGTGCCCGACTACGTGCACAGCGCCACGAGCGTCAACGCGGACTGGGCGCGCCAGAACGAGGGCGCCTTCGTCGGCTACCTGAAGGGCATCATCCGCGGCATTCGCTGGGTCTACGACCCGGCCAACCGCGAAGCGGCGCTGAACCTCGCCGTCGAGAACACCGGCGTCGAGCGCAAGTTCGCCGAGATGGCGCTGGACGAGCACGTCCGCGTCACCGCCTGGCCGAAGAACGGCGAGGTCAACGAGAAGGGCCTGGAGTGGGTGATCCAGCAGGCGGCGGCGGTCGGTGAGCTAGAACCGCCGCTCCCCACCGTGCAGGACGTAACCGACCCGAGCTACACCCGCAAAGCGCTGGCCCAACTGGATAAGTAGGGGGTTTCCATGTACGGATGGCGCGGGCGCGTCGGGATGGTGAACCCGTCCCGCGGCGACACCCTGATCTACGAGTTCTACAAGGCCGCGCCCGAGGGGCTGGTCGTCGTGCCGGCGGCGCTCGGCGTGCAGCGCGTGGCCGCCGACCAGCTCACCGCGATCCTCGACCGCTACGAGGCGGCGGTGCGCGAGATGGTCTACGAGGAGTGCGACGTTATCATGGTCGGCGGTAGCCCGCCGGTGCTCTCGGGCCCGCCCGGCACCGAGGAGCGGCTGCTCGCGGCGGCGCAGCGTGTAGCGGGCGTGCCGGTGTTCCTGCACATCCGCGCCGAGGTCGAGGCCGTTCAGGCCGTGGGCGCCCGCCGCATCGCGCTCGGCGCGCCCTACCCCTGCGCCATCACCGACAAGTGGCAGGCGTACTTCGAGGCGCAGGGCATCGAGGTCGTCGCCAGCCACACGCTCGACATCGAGCGCAACATCGAGCTGGCGAAGCTGCCGCCGCACGCCGCCTACCGCGTGGCGCGCGAGGTCTTCGAGCGGGCGGGCGGCGCCGTGGATGCCGTGCACCTCACCTGCCCGCGCTGGCCGACGCTCGTCACGCTGGAGCGGCTGGAGCAGGACCTGGGCGTGCCCGTCACCTCCAGCAGCCAGTCGGTGATCTACGGCGCGCTCCGCCGCCTGCGCATCCGCGACCGTATCGCCGGCTACGGCTCCCTGCTCGCCAGCCTCGCGCACGATGCCCCGCGCGCCGGCACGTTCGCAGCCGTCTGAGCGCCGACCGGCCGCCACGGCGCCCTTCGCGCGCCGCGCCGGGCGCTGTCCGCTTGCCTAGTGTGGCGCGTCGCGGTCGGCGGGGGCCAGGCGCGGCTGGGCAGGGAGGGCGCGCCGCTGCCGGGACGCCAGCGCGCCGACGAGCGCGAGCAGCCCCGCGCCGAGCGCCGCGAACACCACGGGCGGGCCGAGCACGTCGGCGATGCCGCCGATGAACAGCAGCGGCACGACCGAGGCGACGCTGCCCAGCATGAGCTGCACGGCGAAGATGCGGGCGCGGCTTGCCGCCGGGGCGCGCTCCTGCAGGATCGTCTGCGCCGGCACGATGATGCAGGCGAAGCCCACGCCCGCCACGAGCGTCACCGCCATCACGGCGATCATAAGCGTCCGCAGGTTCGGCTCGCCCGCTGCCGTCTGGGTGAAGGGCAGGATGTCCCACAGCGCCGGCAGGACACCGACGAGCAGCAGCGCCCCGCCCACCGCGGCCAGCCCGTAGTGGATCAGCCGCTCCTTGGGCAGCCGCTCGCCCAGGCGCTGCAGCGACATAGCGGCCGCCAGCATGCCCAGGCCCGCCGGCGCCAGCACGTACACCATGTCCTCGGCGGCAATGTCGAGCACCTTCACGACGAAGCCCGGCGCCAGCATGGCCACGATCAGCGTCAGCGTGCTGCCCAGCGTCAGGTAGAGCATCGCCCAGGCCATCGCCTGGTCCGCCCGCAGCAACTGGACTAGCTCGTTCAGGTCGCGCCGCAGCCGCCGCCACACGCGCCGCCCCTCCTCGGCCGCCGAGAGCGGGGAGACCGCCTCGCGCGCGGGGAGGCCCCACACCAGCCCCGCCGATAGCGCGAGCGCCACGCCTACCAGCACGAAGAACGTCGTCATGCCGAACAGCTTCACGATGAGCGGCCCGATCAGCACAAGCCCCGCGAGCTGTGAGCTGATGAACGTGATGTGGAAGAACGAGTTGGCCTGCATCAGCCGCCGCTGCGGCACGATCACCGGGATGAGCGCCGTCTCGGCGGGCGCGAAGAACTGCGTGACGGTCGAGAAGAGGAAGCTCAGCACGAACAGCGCCCACACGTGCTCGTCGAAGGCGACGAAGCCGAGCATCAGCAGCGCGCGCAGCAGGTTGCAGATCACGAGCACGCGCCGCTTGTCCCAGTGGTCCACGAGCACGCCGGCCACCACGCCGAACAGCACGGACGGCACGATTACCGTCAGGATCGTGACGCCGAGCTGCGTCGAGGAGTGGCTGCGCTGCTCGACCAGCACCATCAGCGCGTACCACAGGGCATTGTGCGCCGTCTGCGTGAGCGCCTGCGCCATCCAGAGCCGCATGAACGCCGCGTTGCGCCAGACGCTCACATCGGGGGCGTCGGGCAGCGCGGGCGCGGGGGGCGGCTGCGGCGGCAGCAGCGGCTCCGCGGCAGGGGGCAGGGGTGGCGCAGCGGGCGCCGGGGCGGCCAGAGGCCGCGGCGCGCCGGGCTCGCCGCGCGGCGGCTCAGGCCGAGCCATGCGGGTCCACCAGGCCCAGGTCGAGATCCACCTCGGGCGCGGCGCGCGGCGCGCGGCGCACGAAGCGGAGCACCCGCCGCTCGAACAGCGAGCGCGGCAGCAGCACGCGGTGGCCGCAGCTGAGGCACTTCAGGCCAATGTCGGCTCCGACCCGCACGACGACCCACTCCCAGCCGCCACAGGGGTGCGGCTTGCGCAGCCGGACCACGTCGTCCAGGTAGACTTCGAGTACCATCAGCGCGCTCGCGTCCGCCGCAGAGCGTTGATCGCCCCGCGCAGCTCCGCCGCCACGGCCCGAGCTGCGTCTTGCCAGTCCGGCCCGCGCGAGGCGTACAGAATCGCGCGGCTGGAAGCGATCAGCACCCCGCGCCCGTGCGCGTCCTGGCCCTCGCCCACCGCCATCGCCAGATCGCCGCCCTGCGCCCCCACGCCCGGCACCAGGAGCGGCAAGTCGGGCGCGGCCGCGCGCACGGCGCGGAAGGCCTCCGGGTGGGTGGCGCCTACGACCAGCCCCACGTTGCCCTGCTGGTTGGCGCGGACCGCGGCGCGCGCCACGTGCTCGTACAGCGGGCGGCGCGCCCCGTCGCGCTCGACGACGAGGTCCTGAAACTCCGCGGCGCCGGGGTTCGAGGTCTTGCAGAGGACGAACACCCCGCGCTCGGCGTAGGCCAGGAACGGCTCCAGTGTGTCGAAGCCCAGGTAGGGGCTGACCGTGACAGCGTCGGCGCCCAGGTCGTCGAACAGCGCCGCGGCGTAGGCGCGCGCCGAGACGCCGATGTCGCCCCGCTTCGCGTCGAGCAGCACCGGCACGCCGGCCGGCATGGCGCGGAGCGTCGCGCGCAGGCCGGCTAGCCCGGCCTCGCCCAGCGCCTCGTAGAACGCCAGGTTCGGCTTGTAGCAGCAGACCAGGTCGGCCGTCGCCTCCACGATGCCGGCCGCGAAGTACGCTAGCCAGTCGGCCCGCGCGCGCACGGCGTCGGGCACCTGGCGCGGATCGGGGTCGAGCCCGACGCACACCAGCGAGTCGTTGCGCGCCACTGCGGCGGCCAGCTTGTCCGCGAATCGCGCGCCGCCCATCGGCCCGCTCTCCTTGCGCCAGGATGCCGTGCCCAGCCTACGGTCAGCTTATCAGATCGGGCCGCTCGCCAGGCGAGTTTCGACAACTCGTGCGCCACGCGATTCTGCTAACATACGGACCAATCTAGGACACACTAACTGGGGGTGGCCGAGATGTGTGACTTTCGCGGGGACCTCGAATCGCCGTCGCTGCGGCTCAGCCGCCGTGGCTTTCTGGCCGGCGCCGGTGCGCTGGCTGCCGTCGCCGGGCTGAAGGAGTCCGTCGCCCTCGGCCAGCAGGGCTGGCAGCAGGACGACCTGCTCTACAAGACCGACCTGGAGCAGGTGTTCGCGCAGAGCGAGGCGCGCAACGTGCGCCTCGTCGGCTACAGCGACGTCGACGGCCGCCCGGCCTTCAAGCTCGGCATCCAGGCTATCGGCGACCGCTGGTATCTCTACTGCGGCCACCTCTGGCACCGCGGCTGGTCGATCGTCGACGTGACCACGCCCAGCCAGCCGTCGTTCGTGAAGTTCCTGCCCGGCCCCGAGAACACGTGGACTATCCAGATGAACGTGGCCGACGGCAAGCTGCTCACGTCGCTGGAGCGCATGAGCGAGGACTGGGGCGGCGACCCGAGCCGGCCCCACGACGAGACGGCGATCCTCTGGGACGCCACCGACCCGGCGAACCCCACCCAGCTCAGCAAGATCAGCCTGGGCGGCACGGGCAGCCACCGCAACTTCTGGGCGGGCGGCCAGTACCTCCACATGGCCGCCAACCCGGCCGGCTACTCGGGCAACATCTACGTCTGCATGGACGTGAGCGACGCGACGCGGCCGCGCGAGGTCGGCCGCTGGTGGATCGAGGGGCAGGGGCCGGGCGAGACGATGGACCCGCGCGAGGACGGGCTCGCGGTGCATGGCCCGCCGTACGTGATCGGCGACCGCGCCTACGTCTCCTGGGGCGGCGGCGGCATGGTCATCCTGAACATCAGCGATCCCACCCGGCCGCGCTTCGTCAGCCGCCTGGACGTGTCACCGCCCTTCCGCGGCGGCTACGGCGGCGCGGGCGTCCACAGCGTGCTGCCGCTCGTCGAGCGGGGCATCGCCGTCGTGAACGGCGAGTCGGGGCCGGAGCGCTGCCAGGAGCCGCTGAACTTCGCCGGCATCGTGGACATCAGCGACGAGGAGAACCCGCGGCTGATGTCCATGTTCCCGAACCCGCGCCCCAGCCCGGGCCTCGACTTCACGAACTACTGCGACAAGGGCGGGCGCTTCGGGCCGCACAACTCCCATCTACCGCACCACAGCCCGTTCATGATGCACCGCGACGACCTGGTGTACATGACCTGGTTCAATGCCGGCCTGCGCATCTACGACATCAACGACCCGCGCCAGCCCGAGGAGGTCGCCTGCTTCGTGCCGCCCGACCCCGAGAAGCAGATCGGCATCTTCCCGAAGACGGCGCTCGTCACCCAGACCGAAGACGTGCTCGTGGACGCCCGCGGCTACATCTACATCACCGACAAGAACCACGGCATCTTCATCCTAGAGTACACGGGCAGCTAACCCGCATTAGCCACCGGCGGGGTAAGGGTAGGGCGGCGGCTGGTCCCCCGCCGCCCCCTGCCGTAGCACCACGAGGCGGCGGGGTACGAGACCCCGCCCTACCTCGGCCGGTACATCATCCGGGCTAAGCCCCCACTCCCAACGGGACAGGATCCCGGCTCGTGGTAATCCGCGTCGCGGGACCCAGGCGCGCTACGCCCTCTTCCCCTGGGAGAGGGCTGGATTGAAGGCGTCCGGCCTCCTCAGCCCGCCTGGTTCATGCGCTGCACGTACTGCCCGTCGAGGTACTTGTCGGGCGTGGGGAGCGGCGGCGTAAGGTCGCCGATCGAGCCGAGGAAGTCGATCGACTTCTGCACCAGCGCCGGCGTCAGATTCAAGTCGGGATTCCAGAGCTTGAGCTGCACCACCAGCATGTCGTACGTCTGCCGCGCCAGGTCCTCCGGCACCTCGATCTCGCGCGCTAGGAGGCTCACCGCCTCCTCCTTGTTCGCCGGATCGTACAGCCAGCGCGTGGCATCGCGAATGGCGCGCAGCGCGCCGATCGCCAGATCGGGCTTGCTCTGGAGCCAGTCGAGGCGTGCCGCGTGGACCGAGATCGGGTGGTCGGGGACGTACTCGCTAAGCACAGCCAGGCGACGATAACCCTGCGCCATCATCTGGAAGTCCTGCGGCTGCCCGATGAGGCCGCCGGCCACGGCGCCGCTCTCGATAGCCGCCATCCGCTCCGGCGTGCCGCCGACGACCACGAAGTCGTACTCCGACTCGTCCACGCCGTTGGCCTTCATGATCTGCTTCATCCAGACCGTCGTCTGCTCGCGCGGGCCAGACGAGGGCAGCGTCTTGCCGCGGATGTCGGCGAAGCTTCGGATCTCCGGGCGGACGATCAGGCTGTAAGGTGCGTTGTTGGCGTCGGTCGCCACCATCCGGAGCGGTGCACCGTTGTCCACCGAGCGGATCACCGTCTCGGGGTTGATGCTCGCCAGGTCTAGCGCGCCGGCGGTGAGCATCTGCGCGCCGTTAGCCGGCGTGCGGAAGTAGGTCATCTCGACATCGAAGCCGGCCTGCTTGAGCAGCCCCCGGTTCAGCGCGATGAGCCCGGGCCACCCCCAGGCGGTCTTGGTGATCGTGCCGTATTGCAGCGGAATCGAGCCGGGCGCGGGCGCGGGCGCGGGGGGCGCTGCCGCGGCCGGCGCCCCCGCGGGTGCAGCGGACGCCGCGGGGGCGCTACTCTTCGCCGGCGCCGCGCTGGGCGCCCCGCTACAGGCCGCGGCCGCCCAGGCGAGGCCGCCGCCCGCCAGGGTCACGAACCGGCGTCGGGAGAATCGCGCGCTGTCGCTCGCCCTCATCTCAGCCCCATATGCTTCGCACGGCGCGTGCGGAAACTCTGCGCGCCTACCGCGCGGCAGGCGGCGCCGCCTGGATATCGTAGACTACGAGCTGGCAGTCCGGTCCGAGATCACCCCGCCGCTGGTTCCCAACACCGGTATAGACCAGCCCGCCGCGGCACGGCGGCGGTGGCGGCTGCGGCCCGTAGGCGGTCGCCGGGATCGCCCGGAGCTCGACGGCGCCCGACGAGGTGTTCACGCTGTTGTCGATATAGCTCAGCGGGCCGTGCGTGTGCAGCACGATCGACAGCGTGCGCGGGTCGGCGATGATCGCCGTGTCCGGCGGTAGCATCCGCGCGAACGTGGCGCGGTCGGGCGCCCGCTCGATCGGGCCATACGCAAGCGAGAGCGCCAGGTCGTACACGAAGGCCCCGCTCACGGAGGGCCGCAGCACCGGCGGCGTGGGCACGACCGTCGGCGTCGGCGTCACGACGACCGGCGTCGGAAGCGGCGGCGCATTCAGCCCTAGCGCATCGCCGATCGTCACGCAGCCCGCGCTCGTCGCCGTGGTGCCCGGGGGACAGGTCTGCGCCTGGGCCAGCGTCGCCGGTAGCGCCACCAACAGCAGAGCGACTAAGGCAACTGCGCGCACCCTTCACCTCCGCGGATCCGTGCCGTCAGCGTCGTGCGCCCACGCGGCGCGCAGCGGCTGGCGCCCCAGCGCGGCACCCCTGCTACAGACAGAATGGCACCCGCCGGGGCCCATGTCAAGACGATGAAGGGGCGCCAACCCCGCGGATTCGTGCTTGCCCCCAGCCGTAGGGTGAAGGCTTCCGACCCGGGCGCACGGGATGGAGCGAGTATCTGCACGGAGCGGTTACAGGTGCAGATTGCCGGTCAAGAGGAGCACCAGCAGGATCAGCACGATCAGGCCAGTCGGCGACCAGCCGTAATAGCCCCAACCGCGATTCGCCCCGAAGCCGCCGAAGATGACTGCCAGCACGAGCAGGATAATCAGCAGAGTTAGAATGCTCACCGGAGGCCTCCCTTCCCTTACGTTGAGCCGTAGCGATCCGGGCCGAGCGCCCGGGCCGCCCGCTTGGCTCAATGCAGGAAATGTGCCCCCGCTATATACGGACCTTGGGACGTAGCGCCGGCTAGTCCGGGGCGCGGTAGAGCGCGGCGGGGCCGGGCGGCGGCCGCCGCCCGGCCCCGCCGCGCGAGGCGGCTAGCGGCCGGCGCCGACCGGCGCGGGCACCGCACCTAGGATCAGGTCGCCCCACTTCGCCCGCGTGCGGTCCATCAGCTCGGCGCTCGCCTCGGCCACCGGCGGGAACTCGTCGCGCCACTCGAAGGGCCGGCAGGCGTCAATGATCATGCGCGAGTTGAAGCCCTTGCGGTCGTGGTGGATGATCGGATCGAGCGGGCCGGACCAGGCGCGCTTAATGATGTCCACCGACTGCTCGGGATCGGCGCGCGTACACATCGCCCACACCACGTCGTTCAGGTCCGTCACGTCCACGTCGTCGTCCACGACAACCACGTAGCGGCCGAGGTACGCGCCGGCGTGGCACATCGCGGCCACGTGGCCCGCCTGGCGGGCGTGGCCCGGGTAGCGCTGCTTGATCGCCACGGCGATGAGCAGCCGCGTGCCGCCCGCCTCCGGCGTCCACACCGCCTGCACGTCGGGCACGCCCGCGCGCTCCATCTGGTCATGGATCAGCGCCGAGCGCACCAGCGAGCGATAGGCCGTCAGCTCGGTCGGTGGCTTGCCCGGGGGCGAGCCGAGGATGATCGGGTCGTTGCGGTGGTAGACGGCCTCGGCGGTCATCACCGGCTCGGCGCGCGATCCGCTGGCGTAGTAGCCGGTCCACTCGCCAAACGGCCCCTCCGGCGCCGCGTCGCCGGGGTGGATGTAGCCCTCGATCACGATCTCGCCGTACGCCGGGATCGGCAGGCCCGTGATCGGCGCCTTCAGCACCGGCACCGGCTCCCCGCGCACGCCGCCTGCCCAGTCGTACTCCGACATGGCGAACGGCACTTCCATCGAGCTAGCCATGAACAGCAGCGGGTCGTGGCCGAAGCTCATCGCCACCGGCATCGGCTTGCCGGCCGCAAAGTACTTGTCGCGGATGATGCGCCCGTGCTTGCCCGGCGAGATGTACAGGCAGACGTGGTTGCGGTCCACCAGCATCACGCGGTACGTGCCCAGGTTGACCCAGTCGCTGTCGGGGTCGGGCAGGATATCGAGCACGCCCGTGCCGATGTAGCGGCCGCCGTCTAGCTCGTGCCAGAACGGCGTGGGAAACTTCAGCAGGTCCACGTCGGCGCCGCGCTGCACGTTCTCCATCACCGGCCCGTCGGTCACGAACGCCGGCGGGATCGGCTGGATCGCCTTCATCCGCTGGCGCCAGAGCGGCACCAGCTCCTTCCAGGTGCGGCCCGTGGGCAGCCCCAGCGCCAGCGCCGTGCGGCTGGCCGAGCCGAGCGAGTTCACCAGCACGCGGTAGCCGGGCGGATAGCCCTGGATCGCGTCGAAGAGCACGGCCGGGCCGTTCACGCGGTGGTGGGCCAGCTCGGTGACCGCGCCCAGCTCGAGGTGGGGATCCACGTCGCGGGCGACGCGCAGCTCGCCCAGCCGCTCGACCTCGGCGATGAAGCCCCGCAGGTCTTGATACGCCATGGGGACGCTCCTTTCCTGGTGCCAGGCACCCGCTCGGAGAGTACGCCCCATCATACCGCACCGCCCCCCGCGCCCCCGGCACGGCGACGGACGGCGCGGCGCCAGTGTGACGCGCGGGTTAGCGCCCGCCAGGAGTCGTGGCGGTGGCGCTGAACGGCGGGTTCGTCGAAAGCTCGCCGCGCGGGATCAGCGTTCCGGTAGCGCCGTCCAGCTCGAACACCGTCCACCAGCGGTCCGTCGGGCTACCGCTGGTCGGCACCTGGAAGCGCTGCACGATGTGGTCGCCGGCCAGCACGGTCACGCGCGCCCCGCTGAGCGCGAGCGGCCCATCGCCGCTGAAGTTGTGGACGGCGTACGTGTAGCGGCCGGGCTGTAGCCGGCGAATGGTGATCGTCTCTGGCCCGTACCCGGTGACATTGTCCACGTCGAGGCCCACGTACGGCGGCCGGTTGGCATCGCCCCGGTTGGCGTAGAAGATGTGGGCGCCCACGCCGGCGGCCGCGCCCAGCGTGCCCACCGCCTGGCCGGTCGGCAGCGTGCCCGCGCCCGGCAGCCAGATGTGGGAGTCGAGGTCGCGCGGCACCGCGCCCCAGGCCAGCACGATGCGTACCTCGCCCGGCGCCAGTACCTGCGACAGAATGAAGTCGAGCTGGCCCGGTTGGTCAGCCGCCGGGATGATCACTTGCTGCGTGTCGCTGATGTATCCGGGGTAGGACGCCGTCAGCGAAACTCGCCCAACCGGCAGGCCGGTGATCGTGTAACGTCCGCCGCCCTCGCTCACCGCGAGCTGGCCCCCGGGCCCCTGAATGGCCGCACCGAAGATCCCTCGTCCGGTCGTGGCGTTGCGGATGAAGCCGGTTACCACGCCGGGACCGGTTAGTTGCGGCGCGGGCGTGGGAATCGGCGTTGGCCGGACCTGGGTGAGCGTCGCCTCGCCCTGCACCCAGCCGTCTAGCCCCTCGCGGATCCCGGCCACGATGCTCGCGGGGCTCGGCACGGCCCCGGCGAGCGCGCTCGGTGAGCGATTCAGATACGCGGCCCAGGCAAAGAGCGCCTGCTGAGCATCCCAGTAGTCCACGCAAATGTCGGAGGCGGCGAGCACTCCGCTCGGAATGACGAGCGATTCCGGCGACGCGCAGAGATAGCCGCGCGTCTCGTCGAAGTTCGTGATAAAGCCCAGCGGCGTGCTATAGCCGCGCACCAGGCTGCCATAGGCCGGGTCGTCCGGAGCGGGCCGGATACCCATGAACGTCGTCTGCTCTCGCGGGACTACCGGCCAGAATGGCGCGCCAAGGAGCATCCACGGGTACGGGCGCGCCTCCGGCCCGCCCGGGTAGGGCGGCTGCGGCCAGGCGAAGCCGTAGACCGCGGAGCGGAGCTGCTGGCGCTGCTGCTCCAGCGCCGCGGCCTGGCTCACGCTGTCGGCGCCGGCGGCGGCCGCCTGGTCGCGCCCCGCCTGGAACGCCGCGTCGTCCTTGGCCTGCTCCTCCAGACGCTGGATCCCGTCGTCGAGATATTGCGTGGCGCTCTGGCCCGCGGCCTGGCCGGCCGGGCGCGCCTGGCTCGTGCTCGGCGCGAGCAGCCCCAGCGCCAGCGCCAGACAGAGCAGTACGGTGTTGATCGTGACCAGCCGCGGTCGGCGCGTCATGCTCGCGTCCTCCCTTCAGGCTGAGCCTGGCTGGCTGCGCGCCGCGGCCGCTCGCCGCACGCCAGGCGGTCGACCGGCACGCCCGGCCAACCCGCCGGCGCCACGCTGCGGCGCCGCGCCCGCTTCCACGAATGCCGCCGCATGCGCTAGCGCCCCCCCTGCACGGGGCACGGCCCGCCGCCCGACCATAGGTAGGCGAAGACGAGCAGCTCGCCCGAGGTGCCCCCGGTGGCCGACTCGGTCGCGCTCGCGACGAACGTGCCGAGGGTGAGGCGGTTGAAGCTGGCGAACTGGCCGTCGCGCTGGACCTCGGCGCCCTGCGCGAAGCCCGGCACCCCGACCTCGCCCGAGTAATAGACGAACGTCTTGCCGTCGCGCGCCGGGTTATAGCGCACCTCGCAGGCCACCCCGCCCACTATCCGCAGGTCCCGGCCCGCGTACTGGCCCGGGTTGGCGATGTAGGCGCCGGCCGAGACCTCCTGCGCCTCCCGCAGGCGGTCACAGGCCGCCTGGGCGCGCCGCGGCACCACCGCGGTAGGCAGCGGCGCCAGGTTGCCGATCGCGACCGCCGCGGGCGTCGGCGTCGTGAGGATGTTGCCACAGTTCACGGCGTCGGGTAGCGCCATGCGGTCGCTGATGACCGCCGACTCGCCCGTGGCCCAGCCCACCAGCGGCGCCGGCTCGCCCCACGGCACGTCGTCAATCGTGGTCACGAAACCCAACGGCCCACGCAGCGCGTAGGAGGCCAGGTCGCCGGCGCGGGACGGGTCGAGATCGCTCAGCACCACGTCGAGCGGATAATAGGTCAGCACACGGTGGCGCATGCCGCCCTGGAGCAAGTAGACGACGTTCTGGTTGCTCGGGTCCATCACCAGCACGCGATTCGTGTAGCGGTCGAGCGTGCCGGGCGGCGTCACCGCCTCGGGCGCGGGCGCCGGCGCGGCCGCGGGCGGCGCCGCCAGCAGCTCCCGGGGGAGCCGCGCGTACGCCGGCAGGGCGAGCGGCGCGGGCGTCGGCACCGGGCTGGGGAGGCCGTAGCTCACGAACGCCGCGTCCTCGCCCTGGGGAATCGCGGTCAAGGTCGCTGTGTCCATGAAGTAGGGCGTCACCTGGTGACGACAGCCGCTCTGGATCTGCCAGTAGTTGCCCTGGGCGTCGCGCGCCAGGCGCAGTTCGGCTGACCGCTCCGGCACGTCCTCGGCGCGGCGCGGGGAGCTGCAGAGCGAGTTCGGCCCCGGCTGTTGCTGCGCCGGCGCCGCGGCATCCACCCGCGGTGCGCCCACGAGCGCGGCGTCCCACTGCCCGAAGGGCCCCACGCCGAGCAGCACCACGACCGCCAGCAGCGGGCTCCACAGTGCCTGCAACCCGGAACGCATCAGCCTGCCCTCCCCCGCGCCATGCGCCGTGTCGCCCCCACGTGAAGCGCTCGGCTCCCCTCGCGCGCCCCCGTGCCGCTCGCGCCGAGCACGCCACGGACGGGGCGCACCATTCGGCTGTGCCACCGCGCGATCATCGGGCCGTCGCCGGAACGGCGGGCGGCCGTGGCGGCGCCACCACACATACCTGGTTCGTCTCCGCGTTGTTCGTCGTGATGAGCCTACCCAGCACGACTGCCGAGAACTGGCCGCGCGCGCGGAAACAGCCACTGCCGGTTACCCGGTAGCGCCACGTCCAGGTGGCCCCCTCATCCTGTCCGACAGAGATCGGCAAGCTGCTGACCGGATTGAACGGCCCAGACAACAACTGGAACTGCAGGGCCCCACTCTCGCGCAGGACGCGCAGGCTCTGGGGGAACACGTCGCGGAAGGCCCGCGGCGGGAAGTCGAGCGGCACATTCATGCCAGTGATTTTGATCTCCACCACGTCCCCGGACGTGAGCGTGTCGGGCGTGGCCAACGCCGTCATGTACATGCAGCCGGTGAACCGCTCGATGGAGAACGACGTGCTCCGGCCCTGCTCGAGTGTTCCATCACCAGTCAGCCCTTGAACCGAAGCGTCGAACGTCACAGTGCCAGTCTGGTCCCGAACATCGCCCACCAGGTAGTCGGAGATGAAGCTGGCGATCGCGTCGGGCGGCAGACGATCGATTGCAACCGGGTTGGGGCCATTAAGCAGCCGGATCTCGTTCGGGATGTTGTTGCGGACGCCCAAGCCGCTAGGGCCGCAGAAGTTGCCACCGACGGTGACTCCAGCCACAGCTTGCGCTGCCCGTGACGCGGCTGCTTGGGCACCAGCAGCGCTCGCACCCGCGGCCGCGGCGTTAGCGGCGGCCTGCACGGCCGCCTGCTGCTGCGCCTGCTGGATATTTAACCCAGCGGCTCCCGCGGCCGCGCCCTGAGCGGGCGCGGCCGCAGCGCCCTGCGTCCCCGCCTGGCCGGGGGCTGCGGCGGCGCCCGCGGCGGGTTGTACGCCGGCCGGGCCGACCACTCCTGGGGGCGCCAGCCCGCCCGCGCTGATCGGCAAGCCGGAGGCCAGCGCCGCCTGGATCGCATCCTGCTGCGCCTGTAGCGCCTGCTGTTGCTGCTGCCCTGCCTGCTGCCCCACCGACGGCAGAGGGAATAGGTCAACGACAGTATTCGGCTCGGCGTTCGTGCCACTCGGGATCAGGTTGGCGATCTGCACGTTGAAGAGCGACTGGTCCGTGCAGTTGCGGACCTCGGTAACCACGCGCACCGTGTCGCCCAACTGGAAGACTATCGCCTCAGGACTGCGCAGCAACGAGGCGCGCACACGTACGCTGATACCCGACCCCGGCACTGGCGTAGCATCCACGTCGCTGGGGCAGGGCACGCTGGGCACGGCAGCGCCCACGGCGGCGCCCGCGACCGCGGCGTACTGACCGGTCGCGCCACCCGGGCCGAAGAGCGGGATCGCGCCCGACGGCGGGCCGCCCGTGTCCGGCGGCGGGTTGGTTACCTGGCCGGCGCCCGGCACCGGCACGCCCCGCACGTTGCCGATGGCGTCGCCGAGCCGCGTGCCGGCCGGCGTCAGGTCCTGGCGGCGGAGCGTGGCGAGGGAAAAGCCGCCGACGTTGACTGTCTGCTCGGGGAAAGTCTGTGGCGCCGACTCGCCATAGGCGAGGTCGAGGCTTCCCGAATGGCGCGTGTTGGCGGTGATGCGCCCAACCACCGCGAAGGGCTGGTCTTCCCGTGTGTTGGGGTCAAGCTGAAACGCCGTCATGAAGGCCGCGCACTCTTGCTGGCGCAGCGCCGGGATCGTGTCGCCCGGCTGCAGCTCGTTACTGGGACGCACGCCCTGCACGGTCACGGATGGACAGCCGAGCAGGCACGCCGCGTCGTTGAGCTGCACCGTACAGATGGTGCTCGCCTGGGTTCCCGCCAGCAGCACGCCGCGCGCGTAGCCCGTCCCGACGATTTGCGCGTTCACCCCCTGCAAGTTCAGGTGGGTGCCCACGTTGTAGATGTCCGAGGTGCCGTTGTTCCGCACCAGCGTCCACACCTCGACGCGGGTCGGGTTGTCCCAGTCGCGGAGCACCGTGATCGGCAGGTCGGTCTGCCGCACGCTCGGCGGCACCACCTGGAACTCGGGCGGGCGCACCTGGGTGTCCGCCGCGGTGGCGATCGGCGCCGAGATCTGGTCGCCAGTCCCCGCCGCGCCAGCGGCTTGGGCGAGCCGCCCCGCCGTGTCGCCCAGGAGCGACAGCAGCCGCACGCGGCTCGGCGCCTCCGCCAGTCGCCCCTCGGCCGTGCCCGTGAAGGACAACGAGCCGCTGCGCAGCGCCGTGAACGTCCAGACGAACAGCGCGCACCAGCTCGTGTTGTCGCGCGTGTACGGCTCCAGCGACACGGCCAGCGGCTGCCCGGGCGGTTGCGTGCCGCCCTGGAGCTGCTGGAGCGTCGTGCGCGATGTGGCGCGCGGACTGAAGTCGCAAGCGCCCTGCAGGTACGTCGGCCCCGTCCGCAGGATCGCCGTGCCCGGCCCCTCCTCCGGATAGAGCACCGGCCGGATGGCCGTGATCCGCGAGCCTGTGTTGTTGAACACGCGCATGGTGACCATGATCGGCGAGCCGATGTCCACCTGCCGCGGGCTCGTCGCGATCTCGACGGAGAGCGGCGGCGCCACATTGATCTGGCGCGTCACGTAGCTCCAGCGGCCATCCGGCATCTGCGCGCCGATGTACACCACCCGCTGGCCGTACAGGTCCGTGGGCAGCGTCCAGCTCAGATAGTAGCCCGCGCCGCTCAGGTCGATGCCCGGCGCCACCGTCGCGCCCACCGTCACGGGCAGCCCGTACACCGACACGTCCTGCACCTGCTCGCGCGCGGGCGGCTCGTCCAGAAAGATGCCCACGCGGCTGATCGCGCCCGGGCACTGCGTTCGCGTGACCGGGTCATAGGGCACCACCGCGCCGCGGATCGACAGCCGCAGCGTGACGGCGCTGCGCTCCAGGAACGGCGACTCGCCCAGGTCGCGGTCGGAGAGCTGGTTGAGCAAGAAGAGGCCCTGGCAGTCGCCGGGCGTCGCGCTCGTGCCAACCGGCCCAGGGTTGGTGCTGGTAGCCGGCACGTCCTGCAACGTCAAGCCGGCCTGCACCATCTGGTCGAACAGGCGGCCGTACTGCGCTTCGAACTCCGGTACCGTCGCCTGGCCGACGATCTCGAGCATGACTCGCGGGCTGACGGCGATCACGTAGCGCGTGATGTTGCCCTGATTCTCGTTCCCTTCGAGGTCCTGCACCGGCCCTGCGCCGATCTCCCGGTAGTAGGGCTGGCCCGAGGGCAGCGTCAGGCGCTCGGCGCCCCACAGGTTGTTGCGGCTGAGCGCCCCCCAGAACGGCGGCAGCTTCACGTTGGGATCGCCCAGCACGGCATTGGCCGGGGGCGTTGGCGTGGCCGCCACATCCACCTGCAGCGCGCGCGTGATGAGACTCGGCGGCTCCAGCATGGCCGTCATGTCGCGCATGTCTTCGAGCGTGGCGTCGCTCATCAGGTAGTGCATGGCGAGCCGCACGCTGAACAAGCAGGAGGGCGTGCGGGCGCGCGCGGGGTCCGGCCCAAACCAGACGACGTCGCTGCGCGTGCCCGGCAGCCCGCCCGAGCGCGGCCGGAAGATCCAGCCATCGGGGTACTGCAGCGAGAAGCCATCCGGA
>Ga0070741_10010950_pt1 | contig 16926 bp, 16 predicted proteins | sample Coa_R1_4_FD_66440 | JGI IMG/M metagenome (GOLD analysis project Ga0070741, IMG submission 66440) | Surface soil microbial communities from Centralia Pennsylvania, which are recovering from an underground coalmine fire - Coalmine... | ecosystem: Environmental > Terrestrial > Soil > Unclassified ...
GCGACTTCGCGCGACAGCGGCTGAAGTCCATGCAAAGAAGGCCCAAGCTGATTCGTGCCTTCTGGCAACAGGCAGAGCTGGCCTTTTGAGGTGTCATTCATTTACCGGATTCTCAATAGTGTCGAATGCTATGCGGCGGCGCCCATATCGACGCCGTCAGTGCGCATTTATCGTGAGTCGGCATAGACCGTGCTTTTTTGATAGTGATATCGGGCCCTGGAAAACCCTCTCCCAAATTGGCCGCATTTCGACGGAGGAAAGAAATGACTCGAACCTTGCAATTCAACTGGCGGCACATTTTGTCCTTCGCACTGATCATATTGATCGCTGGATTCGTCGTCGGCTCGGCACACGCCGCAGATGCCGGCCGTATAAAAGTCATCAAGGGCGCGGTATCGGTGGAGCGCGGAGGTAAGCATATCGCGGCTGCAGTCGGCATGCCGGTGCTGGTCAGCGACAGTATCGTGACCGGCCCCGACGGCAGCGTAGGCATCGCCTTCCTGGACGACAGCGTGCTGTCCGCCGGCCCCAACACCGTGCTCGCGATCGACAAGTTTGTCTTTGATGCCACGACGCATCAGGGCGAGTTCGAGACGTCTCTGAAAAAGGGCACACTGGCGGCGATTTCCGGAAAGCTTGTGAAGCAGCAACCCGAATCGATGCGAGTGAAGACCCCCGCAGCGATCATGGGCGTGCGCGGTACCGAGTTCGTAGTAAAGGTAGCAGAGGGCGCGAACTGACCCTGGGTCGTGTCGGGCGCGAGTAGGGCCGAGTCGCGTGCCTCGGCCCTTTTCTTGGCGGCGTGCATGCTTTTCGGCATCGTGACCAGGCCATTAGGCAAGGCTCACGCTTCCTCGTCCAACCAGTCGGGCCGGCGGCGTCGTTTTCCGAGTCCCCTGGCTCAAATTGGGGTCCCGTACCATTTCAGTACTAGTATCGTGACGTCATCGGAGCGCTCCGCGCCTGCAACGTGCGCTTCCACGTCTTCCCGTATTGTTCGCAGCAGGTTCCGCGATGAGCCGCGCGAGGCGATTGCAGCCACTAGCGCCTCGAGGCGGCGGCGGCCGTAGAGCCTGCCATCGGCGTTCATCGCCTCGGTCACCCCGTCGGTGACCGCGCACAGGGTTTCGCCAGATGTCATCGCGTAGGTGGCCGACGAATATCGATAATCCTCAAGCACGCACAGCGGCGGACCCTCCGCTCCCAAGAGGCGCTTCGCCGCAGCCTTTCCCGGAAGTGCCAGCAGGGGAGGTTCGTGTCCGGCGTTGCAGTATTGCAGAAATCCGCTGCGAAGGTCGAGCAGCGCGGCGAACATCGTTACGAAAAGCGCCTCCGGATTGTCGCGCGCGATTTCGACTTGCGCCGTCCGCATGACTTCTCCGATATCGCCGCCTTCACGCAGCGCAGCGCTCTTGTACAGCGCCTTGCTCACCGCCATGAAGATGCTGGCCGGCAATCCTTTGCCAGATACGTCCCCGACCAAGACGAACAGCCGGTCATTGTCGAGCTTGAAGTAATCGTACAGATCGCCACCGACAGTCTTCGCGGTATCGAGCATTGTCTCCAGCTCGAAGCGGCGGTCGCGCATGAAGTCCGCCGACGTGGGCGGAAGCATGCCAAGCTGGATGCGTCGTGCAGCCTCGAGCTCGCCAGCGGCGCGCGCCGCCTCCTCGCGCTCGAGCGCGAGCGCTCGGGCGAGCGCGCGCCGCTGGCGATCGGTGTCCGCAAGCACGCCAAGGAGCACGGCGCCGAAGATCATAGTCGTCCCGACCGCTGGCGAGGCTACATCGAACAGCACGCCGCGCAATAGAAACAGAGCGATCCCCGTTCCGGCACAGACAGCGAGAACCGCAGCGAAAACCGCCGCAGCGTATCGTGGCTTCATCGTCGGAATGAGGAGAAGCAGTGTAACGCCGCCGGCGAGCAGCAGCAGAAGTTCGAAAAGCTTGCAACTCCGGGGTCGGCGCAGAAGATCACCTTCGAAGATGTTCTCCAGCAGCTGGGCGTGAACCTCGACTCCTGGCATGCGTACTCCGAGCGGTGTGGTCTGATAATCGAGCAAGCCAAGGCCGGTGGCGCCGATCAACACCAGCTTGCGCTCGAAAACCCGGGACGGGACACGACCGGTCAGCACGTCGATCGCCGAGACGAACCGCGTAGCGTCTCGCGGCCCGAAGTGCATCCACACCGCGCCGTCCGCCTCGGTGGTGATTGCGAGATCTCCGATTGCAATTTGCTCGATGCCGTTTTGCCCGACTTTCAAACCGAGACCGATTGCGCCGCCGGCGACGCGGAGCAGTTCGACGGATAACGCCGGCGTGAGCGTCTTCCCGACTGCGGCAACCAGCGCCACCCGCCGGATTACGCCCCCGCCTTGATCAACCGACAGCAGCCCGTGTCCGCTCGCGGTCTCGTCGAGTTCGGGCAGACTGCGCAGACTCGCTTCGAAACGGCGCAGCCACGGTAGCGGATCGCCGCCGCGAACGAGGAACGGCGCGGTGCGTCCCTGCGACGCCCCGGCCGCGGGCTCGTCGAGACCCGCAATGCCGAGCACCACCGGCGCGTTGCGGATAGAGCGGGCGAATACAAGATCGTTACTCGGAAGATTGTATAGGCGACGCGCAAGCCACGGATCGGTGCGAGCAAAAATCGGCGCGAGTTGCTGCGGCGACAGCCGATCGGGCTCCGGGAACAGCACGTCGATGCCGATGGCGGCGGGATGCGCCATGCCGATGCGATCGATCAGCTGCGCGAGCACAGTGCGCGGCCATGGCCACTGACCGATGCCTGCGAGGCTTGCCTCGTCGATCGAAACGACGATTGCAGGGTTCGATGCACGCGTGCGCGGGGCGAGCCTTTGATAGGAATCGAACAGCGCGTCGCGCAATCCGCTCATCGGAGCAAGGGCGTCGAAAAAACCGACTGCCAGCGCCGCGGCGAGGACCAGCGCGCCGAGCGGTCTGCCGCGCCCGCCCGCCACTAGACGAACTACGCGCTGTTCGCTCCACGAGTTCGCTACGTCGGCAACCGGTTGCGCATTGCGCGAATCGGCCACGAGCGCCTAGACCTCGATCTCCTGCCCGTCGTAGGTGGCGAAGACTTCGAGGCGCTGCGATGTGCGTGTCAGTTCCTCGAATCGCACCGTTTCACGCAACACGGCCGCAATGCGCTCGTCGTCGAACGCCGGCTCGTGATGAAACAGGCACAGACGCTTCGCGCCCGCCATCTGTGCGAGCTCTACGCCGACGATGTTGCTGGAATGTCCCCAGTCCTCCTTTACCGATACCGCGTCTGCAAACGAGTACATCGCGTCGAAGATGATCATGTCGGCGTCGCGGAAGAAGTCGACGAAGGATTGAGTCTCGGCGGAGTCATCGAGCTTGTGCTCGGAATCGGTAGAGTAGACCACGGTCTTTCCGCCGTTTTCGAATCGGTAACCGTAGGAATCTCCTGTGTGCCGCTGCAACATGGGTGTGACGTGGAAGCCGTCGATCTCTGCGGTCACGCCGGGCTGCAGCCTGACGAATTCGATGTGCGCCGCGAGCCGGGAAAAATCCACTGGGAAGCACGGTCGTGACTGCTGCAGACGGAAGGCGTGCTCGAGCACGTCGTGACAGCCGTGAATACGGATGGTCGTACCAGGAACATAGGCCGGCGCGAAAAAGGGGAAGCCCATGATGTGATCCCAGTGCACGTGCGACATGAACACGTTGATCGTCGGCGGATGACCAGCGGTGCGGGACAGGATGTGATGGCCGAGCGGGCGAGAGCCGCTTCCGAGATCGCAAATTGTGATTTCGCGGCCACCCGCGTCCAGCTCCACGCACGGAGAATGCCCGCCGTAGGTGTGAGATACCGAGAAGTCGAGCTGTTTCTCGAGGAAGGGACGAACCTGCTCGCGTGTGCACACCCCGTGGTCCACTGCGGCGAGCAACGCGTGTTCCACCTTGCGCCGGATTTCCGCCGCGGTCAGCGCGACCGGGATGGAGCCGCGGGTGCCCCAGAAGCGCACTCGCATGCCGTGAACTCGTTTCAGCGCCCGTCGTAGGCGCTGAGCGCGCCCGGCGCGACTGTGGCAATTGCATCGCGCACTGTCGGGAATACCTCGAAGACCAGCGTGAAGCGGCTGATCTCGAAAATTTCCTTTACTACCGGCTGAAGCCCGGCGACGGCCATCGGGCTGCCATGCATTTTCGCTTGTTTGGACGCCAGCATAAAGCAGCGCAGGCCGGCGCTGCTGATGTATTCCACCCTGGTCAGGTCGAAGATCAGCGCCTCTCCCGCCGCAGAAGCGACAATGATTTCGAGTTGCGCGCGAAAATCCTCGCTGGTGGCGTGATCGATGCGTCCCACAGGCAATAACACGATGGCGCCGCCGAACCGGCTCTGCCGGATGTCCATGTTAATTATTTGTCCTTGCATGTGGCGCAGTGCGACCGGTCCCACGCTGGACCTTCCCGAGACCGTCTGCATGGTGTCTAGTGTAACGCGAACTCGTCCCGGTCCCGCAGCCCGCTTTCCTTGACGCTGGGCAAAGCCGAGAGTAGGGTCTCGGCGCCCAAACAACCAAAGACATGCAGGCGGGTTCTTGCGGTGGGTTCGAGTCTCTCCCTTCTGGCGGTGGGCTTTTTTCTAGGCATGCGCCATGCCACCGATGCGGATCACGTCATCGCCATCACGACCATCGTCGGCCGCCAGCGCTCGATGCGCGGCGCGGCTTGGATCGGCGTGCTGTGGGGGCTGGGGCACACCCTGACGGTCGCGATAGTCGGCGGCGCCATAATCGTATTTACCGTCGTCATTCCGCCCCGGATCGGACTCGCCATGGAATTTTCCGTCGGCGTGATGCTGGTCATACTCGGATTCATGAATCTCACCGGCATTACGCGATGGATCCAGGACAACGTGATACCCGGCGGCGGACTGATCCACTCGCATACGCATGCGCACGGCGACTACGCGCACAGTCACCTGCACGGTCATGGCATGACAAACCACGGACATGCGGAGGACAGGACACCGCAGGCTTGGCTCGACCGCAGGCTCGGTGGACTGGGCTTGTACCAGGTGCTGCGCCCAATCGTGGTCGGCATCGTGCATGGTCTGGCCGGGTCTGCCGCAATCGCGCTTTTGGTGCTCACCGCGATCGGCGATCCGGTGTGGGGCATGGTCTACCTTCTGCTGTTTGGCATGGGCACGATCATGGGCATGATGCTGATCACCGCCGTGATCGCAATTCCCTTCGCCTACTCCGCAGAGCGTCTGCCGCGCTTTAACGCCTACCTGCGGGTGGCAACCGGCCTGCTGTCCTTCGGCTTCGGCACCTTCATCATTTATCACATCGGATTCGTCGACGGGTTGTTCGGCAACAATCCATCGTGGACCGCCAAGTAATACATCAATGTGTCAGTGTAATACACCGCTTTCGCGCCGCAGCATTGACGTTCCCATATACTCGCGAATACAGTGCCGACCGGTGGACAACGTTAATGCTGGCCGGGCGGGTGTCGTGGCGGTGAAGACGGTCGCGATCGGCATCACGCTCTCGCTGTTGTTGATGCTCGCAGGATATGCATGGCTGCGCGAATCTCGCGCACCCGCACCGCAGCCGAGTGCATGGACCGACGAACCGCAACGCGCGGCGCTGAGTCCCGCCGAGGAAGCATACGCAGCCGCGCTGTGGCAGATCCATGCGCAGGTCAAGCAAGATGCGGTACGGATGACATTTGCCGGCTTGTATTACAAGATGGGTGAGATCGACCGGGCGGGCGTGAAACGTCGTGTTGCGCCATTGTTGAGCGGCTTCATTCAGGCGCAAGACCGCACGCGAAGACTGTCCCCTCCGGGATCGATGCTGAAGTTTCACGACGAGTATCTGCATGCCATCCGGCTGTATGTCGACGCTTCGCGCGAGATGCTCAGGATCACGGAGGACGCAGACGAAGGGCATCTGCGCAACGCGCAGGGCAAGACGCAACAGGCCTCCGAGTTGCTGCTCAAGGTGGGAGACGTGCTCTGGCCGGGAGAGTACAAGCCCAACTAGACCGCTTCCGCGGGACCAAGTACTTTTGAAGTTGCATTCATGCCGACCGGGATCCATGGATGGGTCACGCGGAACAGGAAGGTGCGCGGTGGGCCCTCTCACGGCGCATTCATTAATGTAGTGACAACAACCAGAGAAGAAGGGGGTGGAGCATGGAAAGCAGGTGTGTGGCAAGACTGGCGACGCTCGTCTGCGCGGCATTCGCCGGGTTGTTCGTATCCGTGGCGCAGGCTGCTGAAAACGTCTGTTCCGTATGGCTGGTGGAGTCGAGTCGGTTCATGCATGTTCCATTCGGGGCGTTCATGCCCGATCGGGCGTACGTGCCAGGCAGTACGAACAAGAACAACAACATCAACACAGTGGACCTGCCGGTCAACGTCGGGGTCATCAAGTGCGGCAGGGAGCTGATCCTGTACGACACCGGCTGGAAGCAGCAGGACTATCACAAGATGACTGGTACCGAACATTGGGCGCCGCTGCCCGAACAGCTGAAGATGTTGGGTTTCAGCGCGGACCAGGTAACCAAGATCGTGATTGGGCACGGTCACTGGGATCATGCCGGCCAGATAATGGACTTCCCAAACGCGGTGCTCTACGTGCAGAAGGAGGAGCTGCGCGGCATCGAGTGGGCACTCAACTATCCCAATCCGCGGATCAAGGCCGTCAACACCGACCCGGGCGGCTGCATGCGCACGCCCGCTTGCGGTTTTCCGCCCAAGACGGTGGATGAGATCTACGGCAAGATTCTTGCCGGCAAGGCGATGATCGTGGACGGCGAGTACGAAGTGCTGCCCGGTGTCATCATTCATCCCGCATTCCGCGCCCATACCGCCGGCTCGCAGCTGCTCGAGGTTCCCACTTCGATCGGCAAGCTGGTGTTCGGCTCCGACGCGTATTCCTCTTGGGAAGGCATTCGCGACTGGATGATCGCCAACCCGCAGCAGACCGACACGGTGCAGCAGTTCCTGGCCTACGAGAAGTGCTATCGCATTACCGGCGGCTATGAGAACTGCGTTGCCGCACACGAGCCGCTGTCGTATACGGACAAATATCCGATTACCAAGAACTCGTGGACGGGTCCCAACGGCTCCCGCATGGCGGAGATTGCGCTGGCGCCCGGCGAGAGGTCGCGTCGCCCGTAACGGGAAGCAATTGCTGACGTCGGCGAGGAGTCGGAAGACTCCTCGCCTTTTTTTATCCGCACGTGTCGAAGCTGCTCTATTTGCTGACTGTCTGTTGGTTGTTCCTGCCCACGGTGTCGTCGGCGCACGATCCGAGCAGTTGGGGCGGGATGTTTCGCTCCCGCGACCAGGGGCTGACTTGGCTCCCCGTCGACGCGGGCCTGTTCATCGGCGGCGCGGTGGGCCTGGCAATCGCGCCAAACGATCCAAACCATCTGCTCTACGGCACGGACACCCGTTTGCTGTCCTCGCGCAACGGCGGGCGTGACTGGACGCCGGAAGCAGCGGCGTTTTTCGTCGGGCCGACGCTGGCAGTGACTTTTGCTGCAGATGGCACGGTAGCGCTTGCTGCGACTGCCGCCGGCGTATTCCGGCGGGCGCAGGCGCAAGACTGGGCTGCCGTTTCCGTGCCTCAGGCGGCGATCCCGGCGCGGGCAATCATCGCAGGCAAGGACGCTGCTCGTTTTTATCTGCTCGGTGCACAGGGGATCTATATCAGCCGCGACGGCGGGATGACCTTTTCGCGCGCTACAGAGAGCGTGCCGGACGTACCGGGAACGTCTCTCGTCGTCGCCGGGCGCGCGGGCGATGCGGTACTGGCCGCGCTTGGCGGCCGCCTTTATGAGAGCGCCGACGGCGGCACCACATGGGAAGCGCGCGATGCAGGCCTGCCGGGCGGTCGCCTCGAAGCGCTTGCAGTGGACGGGTGGCAGCCGGACCGGGTATGGGCGGGCGGCGACGATCGGCTCTTCGTAAGCGACGACATCGGCCGGACTTGGCGGGAATTCGGCGCGCGGCTGCCCGACAGTGGCACTTCGATTCGGGGAGTCGCCGTCGACCGCGCGCGAGAGAAGATCGTGCTCGCCACACACCGGGGCTTGCTGCGCAGCGTCGACGGCGGACAGAGCTGGAATATCGTCGAGGGCACGCTGCCGGTGCATCTGGAGGCGGGTCCCCTGGTGCGCGACCCGCAAGAACCCGACACGCTCTACGTGGGCTTTTCGCTGTCGCCGTATCCGGAAATCTTTCGCCGCGCACAGGAGGGAACCAATTTGCTGACCCGAACCGATCCGGTGAGCCTGGCGGGCGGCGCCGCGTTCCTCGTCCTGCTGATTGCCGGCGGAGTTTGGCTGGTACGCATCCTGATGCGTGCACGCGCCGCTGCAACGGAGCACCTTCGCAGATGAAACCACGCACGATCGCGGCGACGGCCGCTGCGGTACTCATTCTCGTCGCCGCTGGATTCCTCGGCTGGCGGATGCTCGGCTCGAGGCCAGCTCCCGTTCTGGAGCAGGCGATGACGGTATCGACCGATATTCCCACTGCGGTGGCGGCGGCACCCCGCGGCTGCGTGTGGTTCACGATTGATTTCTCGGATTCCATCGGGTGCATCCGCGACGGCAAGGTGGAGCGCATTCCCAAGGGTGGGCGTAGCGTAGAGCCGATCGGTCTTGCTGCGGATGCCTTCGGCGTCGCGTGGTTCACGGATCCGTCCACGCTCAGCGTCAAGCGCATCACGCCGACGGGTGAGGTACGGACGTTCCCGATCGGAACGCCGATTGTCCGGCTCGGGCGCCTGGCGGTTGCGCCAGACGGCGGCGTGTGGTTCGCCGAATCGACCACCTACAGCATCACGCGCCTGAAAGACGGCAAATTTACGCGCCATGTCTTCGAGTCATTGCGCGGCGGACCGTACGGAGTCGCGGTGGACGCGGACGGAACGGTGTGGGCGACGCTGCAAAGCGGCAATCGTCTGGTGCGCATCACCCCGGACGGCACCCTTTCCGAGATCGAGATTCCGACCTTCGGCTCTTCTCCCACGGACGTTGCCGTAGCGCCCGATGGCGCCGTCTGGTTCCTCGAGTTTCGCGCCGGCAAGCTCGGACGCTACGCACAGGGGCGATTCGCCGAGTTTGCGGTGCCGGAAGGACTTTCGGCGCTGTCCGGTCTGGCGATTGCTCCCGACGGCGCGGTGTGGTTTGGCGCGATGCGCGGCGCCAGCCTGGTGCGATTCAAGGACGCCGAATTCCGCGCCTTTAAACTGCCCCGTGACGGAGCCCGGCCCTACACGCTGTCGATCGATGTGCAAGGAAATGTCTGGTACGCGGACATCTCCGGGTTTGTCGGCCGGCTGCCTGCAGAGTACGCGAAACGCTAAGCGAGAGTCGCCAGCGTGCGGGAGGCGTTAAAGGTGAGGATCACGCCGACCAGCACGATGATGAGCGAGGTGCCCACCTGCAATCGCATCGCCCAGGGGCCGGAGAGCCAGTCGAGAACTTTCCGCCCGACCTGCGCCGCGATGACCCCGACCACGACCAGCGTGAAGGCAAAGCCGATGCTGAACACCAGCACGGTGCCAAGCCCGAGCATCACCTTGCCTTGTGCGAGCGCATTGAGCAGGATGCCGAGCGCCGCCGGATCGGGCAGCAGTCCCCCGGCGATGCCCAGACCGAGCAAAACCCAGAGGCTCGGGCGATTGGTGGTCACCAGCCGCAGGTCGTGGGTGTGTTTGAAGCCCCAGCCGTGGCTGTGCCAGCCCGATCCTTCGTGATCGTGCACGGAGTCGCACGCATGCTCATCGTTGTGAGCGTGCTCGCGATCATGATCGTGCGCGTGGCTGTGCGCACCGTCACGACGGTGTGAATGCGCCGCGGAATGAACATGCGTGTAGGCGATCGGACGATATGCCAAGACCTGATCCCGGTCGCCGCCGTTCCCGGCCGGCATCTGGAGAGCGAGCACCATTTCCCGCTGCTGCCAGAGGGTCCATAGACCGATCACGATCACCAGGATCCCGGTGGCGAGCGCGAGATATGCCTCCATTCGCTGCGGCATCAGACCCGGCAGGCCGAGCGAAGCAAGTACGCCGACCAGAACGATGCCGCTGGTGTGCGATAAGGTGACGAATACGCCGAGCACCAGCGCATCGACCGGCTTGCCGCGCGCCCCCACGATGTATGCGGCAGCAATGGTCTTGCCGTGACCGGGTGTGGCGGCATGCATCGCTCCTAGCCAGAAGCTGGTTGCGAGAAGGATCAGGGCGTTGTTCATTTGGGTGGGAAAAGACGTGAGCGGCGAGAATAGGTGTGCTCTCGAATACGTGTCAAGGCACCGCGGCAGCCGGCGCCGGCAAATTGCATTTCGCCTCCGGTGGCTCGGGAACGCGGCTCGCGTCGCAACCGGCTGTCCCAGCGCAAAGACGGACTGCGCGCTCTCGACGGGCGCGTCCAACGCCAGTGTTCGCCCTCCATAATATGGAACGATTCTCACCGCGGCGGATTTCTCCGAGGAAAAGCGCCCGCGAGCGCCGCGCGTGCGCGGCCTCTTCACTTCAAAGACGCAGACCGCGGACCTTGCCGGCGTCCTGCACATGGCGTACCTGAATGCACACACGCTGAGCGAGTGCGCGCTCTGTGCCTCTGCCTGTGCCGGGTTCGATAGCGCCGGATCTGCGCGCGATGTTGCAGTCGCAGCAACGCAGCGCGCAAAATCAACGCGCATATCGGGCAGCGCGAGTACTCCGGCACGGATATGCGCTTGTCGTTTGTCGGCGACGATGTTGCCAAAAAATTGAGCAGAACAAAGCGCGAATCAAGCAGGAAAACGATTTCACGAAAAAGACAACATGCAATCCACAAGGTTATCCACAGAAATTGTGGATAGTCTTATAGCGACGACTTGGACGCATGAATCAAGTCTTGCGGCAGAAGTGTATCGACTGGTAACCGAGCCAACTCCAAGTCGTGGCGCGTACCGGGTCGCCGTCCTCGATACGCCATTCTTGCGGGCTCATGTAAGGACCGGCAACGAAATGCTCTCCCGATTTGCAGCCTTTCGCACATTCCGCGTCGTGACCACGCGCCGCCTCGAGCGCCTTTTCATGGCGCGAGTCGAACGCTCGTCGATAGGCTTGCACCGCGTCTTCCACCGCGGTGTCGCCAATACCGTTGCCGACCACGAGCTCGCAGAAGAACCGAGTACTGGGCGGACAGGCCAACGCATCTTCAATCGGTGCGCCGAAGGCTTCCTTCTTTTTTTTCTTTTTCTTGGTCTGCCCGTCGGTCCTTCGGTCGGTCTTCTTGCCCATTCTGCCTCCCGATAGGTACCAGAAGTGACTGCTGACTTGCTCAGAAGCCTCTCTTATATATACCGAAAACGATTAAATTTTCCACCACTCCGATGCCACGATTCCGCTCCTTGCCTTCCCTGCATACCGGATACAGGACCGCACCACATGCCGCGCTTTGCTGCCAACCTGCATTACCTTTTTACCGAGCTTGCCTTCCTTGATCGCTTCGAGGCCGCTGCAGCGGCCGGGTTCAGGGGTGTCGAGTTCCAAGTGCCATACGATTTTCCCGGCTCGGAGCTTCGCGCCCGGCTGCACGCCAACCGGCTCGAGATGGCGCTGTTTGATGCGCCGATGGGCGACTGGAGCCGGGGCGAGCGGGGACTTGCCGCAGTACCGGGACGGGAAGCGCAGTTCCGCGCCAGCATCGACCGGGTCATCGAGTACGCCGAGGTCTTGGGCTGCAATACGGTCCATGTCATGGCGGGCGTGGTAGGCGCGCGGGACCGCGCGCGCGCCGAGCAGGCGTACGTCGACAACTTACGATGGGCTTGCACGCGGCTCGCACCCCACAGCATCGCGGTGGTGATAGAACCGATCAACGGCAAGCTCGGCGACGAGCGCAATGGCCCGTCCTACACGACACGCGGCATGCGCGGCTACTTCTTGAACCATACGGACCAGGCGCGTCGGATCATCGAGCAGGTAGGCTCCGACAACCTCTTCCTGCATCTGGACTGCTATCACATGCAGCTGCTCGAGGGCCATCTTGCGGACACTATTCGCGCCCACATCGGCATCGTGCGTCATTTCCAGATCGCGGGCGTCCCCGGCAGACATGAACCCGACGTCGGGGAGGTTCACTATCCGTACCTGTTCGATCTGATGGACGAACTCGGTTATCGAGGCTGGGTGGGGTGCGAGTACCGCCCGAGAAGCGACACCTGGACCGGCCTGGGCTGGGCGGCAAAATACGGCATCGCCGCCGGTCGCGGCGGGGTAAGCAGCGATGCTATGGCAGTTGCGCGATCAGATCGCGCGCGGCATGCTCTGCCGCCGCCGAAAAGGTAGCCTCGATGCCGCGGTCCGGGTTCGCGCGCAGGCTGACTTCGTCGACACCTTCCCAGGCGATCGTGCCGTCCACACTGTCCCAGATCTGCAGGAACACGCGGATATGCGCCACGCGCACCGTGCGTGACGCGAGTGGCAGGCCGCTGCCCGCGGCGCTTTCCTCGCTGAAGTCGGCGAGCTGCAGCAGCGCGAAATACCTCGTCCCGGTCACGCCGCGCAGCTTTGCCAGCACCTCGCGGTCGAGCAGCCCGGTGAAACGAAATCCCTCATACATCTTCTGGTAGTGGCGCCCGAGTCCCGTGCGGTTGAGCGCGCCCAGGGTCTGCGCAAGCGGGATGACGCGCACCTCGGGGCGCAGTTCGGACAAGATCGAGGCGAACACCAGCGCGGTCGCCTGTTTGTCCTCGTCGTGATCGGCATTGGCGGTGGGGGTGAGGAAGGCGAGTCCGTGGCTTTCCAGCATCGAAGGCGCAAGCAGGCTCGCGCTGACCTTGGGGGTGGACTGCGTGCGGCCGCTGCTTGCACACCCGGCGAGCGCGCCCAGAGCGACCATCGCCGCCAGGAGGGCAGCGCTGCGACGAGTTTCTTCCATGACGTCCGCTCTTGCGCTCAGGCGACAGGCACGCCGGCAGCGAGATAGCAAGCCTCCATGAGCTTGAGCGTCTCGAGATTATCGAGACGGTCGGTGGGGAACGGCTGGCCGGTGCGGATGCCTTGGACGAAGGAACGGATCGCCTCGGTGAAACAGGTTTGGTAGTTCTTCTGCAGATCGAACATCTCCGGCGGTTCGTCCGATCCGACCAGGAACAGGCGGTCACGGTCGTAGACCAGGGTGCCGCGGCTGCCCGTGATCTCCAGCCGGTCCACCGGAAGCGGCGGGTAGCCCGGCGCCGAAATATTGCCGTCCACCAGCACCGTCATGCCGCTGCGACCCGCGAGTGCAATCAGCGCCACGTCTTCGCCGGCCACCAGCGGGCTCACCCGGTCGAGCTGCGCCGATCTTACCTCGAGAGGTCCGAGCAGCGCCCGCAGCACGTCGAGCTGATGGATCAGCACTTCGAACACCAGCAGCCGCCTGAAATCCTTCAAGTACGGCTGGCGCTGCAACAGGAACGGCGGCACCCCGTCGACTTCCACCACGCTCTGGCTACGCACCGTCATGCGCGCATGACGCGCGTCACCGATCCGTCCCTGCCCGATCCAGCGCCGTACCAGCACGTAGTGCGGGCGATACCGATAGTTCTCGTGCACCATGAAGCGCACACGGTTTCCAATGTAGGCGATCAACTCTTCCGCCTCCCGCACCGTCGGCGTGAGCGGCTTCTGGCAGCTCACGTGCACTCCGCGATCGGCGGCGGCGCGAGTCAGGGTTGCGTGCGTGCCCACGGGAGTCGCGATGTCCACGGCGTCGAGTTGCTCGCGCGCGAGCATCTGCGCGAAATCGGCATAGACGCCGGGTATTCCGAACTGGTCGGCCCTGGCCCGCGCCTTGGCGGGGTCCACGTCGCAGATCGCGACGAGCTGCGCGTCCGGCATCTGTTTCCAGCCGGCGAGATGGTACTGGCTGATGGTGCCCGCGCCGGCAAGGCCTACCCGCAGCTTCGAAGCCATGATTTTTTCCTCCCCGTGCGGCGATTCTAGCCGCAAAAAAACAAAACCCCGTCCGGACGGGGTTTTAACGTCGAAAAGCGGACCGTCTGGCTACCTGTTCGCCGGCAGGCACTCCTTCATGAATATCCGGCGCGCCTCGCCGCCAAGGATTTTCGGCGTTGCGCGCGCTGGATTTCGGCGGCCCTCGTCAATGCGTGCCGGCCGCCGCCATGAGTGGATCTCGCGCCGTGTGCAACGGCGCGAGGTTGCCTTCGGCGTCGAAAGACCACGCGGCAGCGGGCGAAGAGATCTGGAAACGCTCCGGCCGCGCCGTGATCTCGGCCAGCATCGGTTCGGAGACCTGAATCTCCGCCAGGTCCAGAGTGTTGCGGATGCGCACGATGCGGCACGCCTCCGGCTGGACGCGCACCACCGTCTTGACCGCCAGCGCGATCGCCTCGCGGTCGTCGTTCATCACGATCGGGATTGCCGCGCCGTCGAGGTTCATCGAAGTGATCACGTTGGCGTAGGTTGCGCCCACGTCCATCTCGCGATACAGGCGCAGGGTGGTGACGTCGGCGCCACCGATGCCGGTCGCGTTGCCGTGGCTCTCCGGCGTGAGCCCCAGGACGACGATTTTCTTCACCAGCGGGTCCTGCTTCCATTGCACGGCGCGGCGATTGCGACCGGTGATGTTGGGGTCGAATCCGGCGCCGCTGATGTTCTTTCCCATCTCCTCGATCACCAGCACGTCGATCTCGGAGAACAGCAGCCGCGGCATGAGCCGCTTGGCCATCTCCTGCAGCGGCGGCTCGCGGGTGCCGATCGCCTCCGCCGGGACGATCTCGAGGTGCGCGGTCTGGTCATAGGCGTTCTCGACCACGCCCACGCCGAAGAGCACGTTGCGCGCCTTGAGATTGACATCCCGCACCTTCGGCAGCAGCGTCGGGAACGTGTCCATGCCGTGCCGGTGATAGGTGGCGGCGCCGACGATCTTGCCGATGCCGATCGAAAGCATCTTGGTGATGCCGCTTTCGGTCGGTCCGCGGAAGGCGGTGTGCGGCTTGATTCGATTGATGACGACGATTGCATCGGCTTCCGCCGCGAAGCGGTCCATATGTACCGGCGTGCCGTCCTCCAGATGGCCGACTACGACGGTGTCCATGGTGGCACGGATCGGTACCCCGGTAGCCGCCTCGGTGATGCCGTAGCCCTCCAACACCTTCCTTTGCCCTTCGGCGGTGGCGGCGCCGTGGCTGCCCATGGCCGGAAAGATGAACGGCTTCGCGCCAAGCGCGCCAAGTTCCCTGATGACCGACTTGACGATGAGCGCGATGTTGGCGATGCCGCGGCTGCCGCAGCCCACCGCCACCGCCTGGCCCGGCTTCACGCGCGCGCGCACCTCCGGCCGGGCGAACTCGGCGGCGACCGCCGCCGCAATGTCGGGCAGTCGCTGCGCCTCGAATTTCTGGCGCACGCTGATCATGCGCGGAAGCTTCACATTCAACCCGCCCGCGATGTTGACCTCGATGCGATCGCCGATCACGTTCCTTCTCCTCTTGGTTATTCAGGTCCGAGGCCGATAATACGGGACGACGTAAGGCCCCTCGGGTACCACCGCTACGGTGCCGTCGCCGCCTTCGTGGACGCAGGCGCGCACGGTGTCCTCGACCGATTCGATCAGATTGACGCCGGTCAACGCCCGCTCCCGCGGCGACAACCCCTCCGCGTACAAGTGCACGCCGCCGGCGCGCATCGACCTGAGCTGCATCTGCGTCTGCCACTCGTCGATGTCGGCGAACTGCTTGCGGTCAATATTCGACTGAAAGCCGTCCACGCCGAGTTCGACCAGCCGCCGCTGCGCCTCGCCGTACTCGTTCGAGCCCAGACCCTCGGAGCATTGCGAGACGATCACCAGGTTGCCGCCCGGCTGGAGGATGTCGAGCGGACCGACCATGCCCTTGACGGTCTGGTAGTAGGTCTTGTCGAGCGGGTAACCGGCGGCGCTGGTGACCACGGTTCGGAAGCGGCGGCCCACCGGTACGCGCGCATAGCGCTCGATGAAACGGACGGCCTCGAGATGGCTCTCGACGACTTCGCCGTAATCGACGAAAGACAGCCTGCGCTGCTCGTCGATCACGGCATTGACCGCCAGCACGCGTCCCAGCATGCGCACGATCGCGAGTTGCTCCTCGTGCAGCGGATTGCCATCGAGCACGCAGTTGTCGGCGCGCGGGTGCGCCATGAAACGGGCGTTGTGAAAGGTTGTGATGGTGTCGCGGTGGGCGATTCCGGGCGCGATCACCTTGCGCCCGCCGGAATAGCCTGCCATGAAGTGCGGCTCCACCAGCCCGGTGACAATCTTGAGGTCGGCGTCGACGAAACGACGATCGAGCTTGACCGGAGTGCCGCGCGCAGTGCTGCCCAGGTCGACGTGATCGGCGTCGTTACGGGCAAGATGGTTCTCGACCCGGAAGTTTTTCAGCACCCAGCGATCGCCGACCAGTTCCTCGAGTTCGTCGTCCTCGTTGGGACGATGCAGGCCGGTCGCGACCAGGATGCGGATCGACTCTTTCGCGATCCCCGCCCGGAGCAATTGCCGCAACATCGGCGGCAGCAGCAGGCCGTTCGGTACCGGGCGCGTGATGTCGCAGATCAGAATGCAGACGGATCGACATCCCTTTGCCTCTTCGGCGAGCGGACCGGCCGCAACCGGGCGGGACAAGGCACGGCGCACTGCGGCCCGTGGATCCGCTTCCACCGGCATTGCGGGCTTACGAATGACCGTCACGTCCCAGCGGTCATCGAATTCGACCGGCAGGCAGCCTTTTCCGTAGTTGAGTTCGACGCGCATGAAACGAAGAACAAGGGCCGGGGACAGACACCGTTCAAATATATCACCGGAACGGCTTTCCCTGACGCGTGCAATGCCGACTGCCGTTCGGGCCTTCAACCGGTGAAGAGCGCCGCCACGG
>Ga0070741_10010951_pt1 | contig 16926 bp, 9 predicted proteins | sample Coa_R1_4_FD_66440 | JGI IMG/M metagenome (GOLD analysis project Ga0070741, IMG submission 66440) | Surface soil microbial communities from Centralia Pennsylvania, which are recovering from an underground coalmine fire - Coalmine... | ecosystem: Environmental > Terrestrial > Soil > Unclassified ...
GTTTAGCTGCGCTCCTCCATAGCTTGTTAGTTCCGGCAGTAGACGCGCCGAGTTGTAATCTCCGTCCACCGTTTCTGCCTTGGCATAGCTGTTAACGCGTGACATCTCCTGCCCAAATCCCAGAGTGATGTACCGGAAGTCGCTATGGTTTTCGCGGTTGAGAAAGTCAACCACCGGCTGTACATCGAAAGCTGTTCCAACGGCAATCGGATGAAAAGTAGTCCAGGCCACCGCCATGGCGCAGGTCGCGGCAGCAGCAGAGAATAGCGCAATCATCGCCTTACGTCTGTACTTATCGATGAGAGCTTCCGCTGCAAGCCCGGCGAAGGGAAGAGCCATTACACAGCCCCAAAGCGTAAACCGCTCATAGGTCAGGATTTCGAATAGTCTGCCGAGCACTAATTTTGGTAACGGAGTAGTGCCGCCAAGGCTGAGAATTAAGGTGAGCCAAAAGCCAACGAACAGCGGACGCAGCCGGCGTCGCGTTGATCCGTAATAAAAAATCCAGGGAAAAGCAAGGATGAGAGCGCCATAGGGAATGATGAAGTAGTTAATTCCCCATTCGGGATTGAGCAAATAGTTCAACCGGCTCTGGTGGAAGATCGGCACCTGCTTGACCGGATTGTGCAGGACTGCGGCGAAAAACGGATACAGCACAATTCCAATCAGAACCGCGGCGAGCACGGCAAAGACCACGGCGCGAACGATCACGACTCTCGCCGATGCCCTTTGCTCTGAGACTGCATCGGTCTTGCCGTCGACAACAGCCAACCAGATCACGGGAATCGCAAACAAGGGCGAGCCTAAGACTAGTGTTATGTGGTGCGCCGCAGCCGCAGCTGCGCCAACCGTGAGTCCCTTCAGCAGTGATGGGACGCTGCCACGCCGAATCCAAAAATACAGGTAGGGAATCGCGTTCAGATATAGCGCAGCGGAGGCGGTAGTCGAAAGTTGTCCCGCCTGATACACGAGAAACGAGAGGGAACCGAGAAAGACGCTGCCTAAAGCAGCGAAACTCGCTGCACGTTCGTCTACCCAAAGTTTCGAATAACGATATACGCCGACCGGAACCAGCAAAACGATGATGAACTGCACTGCGAGATACGCAAGATTTAAACCGAGGACATGCGAGAACAGTGCGATCCACTGGTGCGGCAGCGGAGGATACATCGTCTGCGAGAATCCCGCATACCAATGGGTGTTCCATGGGTCGAACCAGTGCCGCGCATAGTGGGCCGCGAAAAAAATGTGGTAATTAGCGTCATATGAGCGAAGCGGCAGCTCCATCAGGATTAACGGGAGATGGACTGCGACTGCTGCGAGAAGAACAAATGCGAGCGGAATTGGCCTGGCATGGCTACTCAGAATCCCCGGATCTTCAACATAGGCATGAGAACGAGTCTCACGTGGAATTTGAATGGAGTGGGCCACGAATTTTCGATTCCCGAACTGCTGGCCTGAGTTGTCTTGGAATGCGCGATCAAGTTGATTGTAAAGGCGCACGAATTCGCGCAAACCCATTGAAAGAAAGAGGATCTGACGCGATCGTGACACCAATGGGTGCCCTCGAAATAGCCCTTGTCATCCGAACAAATCCAGCAGTTCAGACGACCAGCTTCGCGAAATCGGCATCTTTGATTGAGAGACTGAGTGTCTCTCGCGTGCAGCACGCTTGCAGCATCCATGATTTTCAGATTCGGTCGTCGCTTGCTTCTGCTCCCCGGCACGCTGATGCTGCTGGTTTCGTTGGCGTATGCACAGACGGTGGAAATTGACGGGCAGCGCGTAGAACTGAGCCCGAAAGCTCCTAAGCCATCTGTGCCCCATTCTGTGTCTCGCTCTGGCGCCGGGAGTTCGGGTGCCAATACTCCTTTCGGATGGGGATCGAACATCGGCGTAGCCAGAGAGACTCGCGCGGCGGGTCAAGCCCTCAAGTCAGGAAATTTTTCCGAAGCACTTTTTTTTGCGCAGCAGGCGGCGAATTCCTCCTCACGTGATTCCAACGCCTGGTTCCTGTTGGGATACGCGGCGCGACTTGCCGGACGCACACAGCTGTCCATTGACGCTTACAATCGCGGGCTTGAGCTGCAACCTGGGTCCGTCGACGGACTGTCCGGCTTGGCGCAGACCTATATCAAAGCCGGCAATACCGAGCAAGCCAAGAAGCTGCTCGTGCAGATTCTGGCCGTTAATCCCAAGCGCGAGAACGAACTGTTGATGGCCGGCGAATTGTTCCTGCAGTCCGGAGATAACGAGCAAGCACTCTTTTTTCTGCGACGCGCAGAGTCGATGCATCAGTCGCCGCGCACCGAAATTCTGACCGCTACGGCATTCATGCGTCTGAAAAAGCCTGATGGTGCGCGCGCGATGCTCGAACGGGCAAAATCGCATGCGGCGGGCTCGCCGGAGGTCGCCCACGCGTTTGCCGCGTACTATCGCGAAGCCAGGAACTATCCCTCCGCCATACAGGCGCTCTCCGCAATTCCACATAAGAGTGCTGACCTGCTCGCCGAGCTTGCATGGACGTACCAGCTAGCCGGTGACAACTTGAAGTCCGCGCAAACGTACTCTCTCGCTGCCGATGCGGACCCGAAGAATGTGCGTTATCAACTCGAAGCGGCATCAGCCTGGCTCGCCGTCGACAAAACTCAGACGGCGACTCGTTACCTGAGCCGTGTAGCCCGGCTCGACCCGAATCATTACCGCCTCCATGCCATTCGCGCCGAGATTGCAAGAGGGCAGGGACGTGCTGATGAAGCCGCCCGAGAATACGAGCTTGCTCTTGCCAATATTCCCGAATCGGTACCCGAGGGTCCGTTGTATCCGTTGGAGATGCGGATGAGTCTTGCCAATCTGTACGAGAACAGAAGGGACGACAACTCCCGCAAGCAACAAATGGACCTGGCATGGAATTCCATTTTGAAATTGGACATCCAGGGATCTGAGCGGCCCGAGTTTCTGCGGTTGCGTGCGGCCATACAGGCGGGTCGCGGCGACGCTGCCGGCGCAGAACATGATTACAAGGAGGCACTCGCACTCGCTCCGAACAATTCCCAAATCATGCTGGGCTACGCAGCGCTCCTGTGGCGTGTCGATCGCAAGAGCGATGCTTGCAAAATGTTCGCATCGGTTCTACAGGTGGACAACAAAAACAAATACGCGATGATGTCCCTTGGCTATCTTGCCCGAGATTTCCACGAGAATCGCGAGGCCGAGCGATACTTCAATCGAGTCGCATCGCTGTATCCGAAAGACTACGAGCCTTATCTCGCTCTTGGCGACCTGTACGTAGCCGAACGAAAGTATGAAGTGGCTGAGAGCAATTACGAAAGCGCCTATAAGTTAGCGCCGCGCATGGCGCTTATCGTCGCCGGAGGAGCTAATAACGGAATCGAGTGGCACAGGCTGGATCTCGCAGGAGTTTGGCTTGCCCGCGCAGTCGGATCAATGAACGACGACCCCCACGTGATGCGCGAACGGGAACGGTACCTGACCTGGACCGGCGAGTACGAAGAATCAGCGGCTATTGGACGCAAAGTGATTCAGTTTCTGCCAAATGATCGCGATACTGCTGTCTATCTTGGCTATGACCTTTATAACCTGGGGCGTTATGACGAACTGTTGCAGCTAACTTCGAAATACGAAGTGATTTTGCCAAAAGAAGCTAATTTCCCTTTGCTTTCGGGATATGTGAAAAAGCACCGCGAATTGCTTGCTCAAGCCATTGATGACTTCACGCGTGCGATGGAGCGCGATCCGCAGATGGTGGAAGCCTATGTAAATCGCGGATACGTGCTGAATGATATGCAAAACGCCGAACAGGCTGCAGAGGACTTTACTCATGCACTGAAGCTTTCGCCCAATGACGGAGTAGCCCATTTAGGCATTGCATTCTCTTATCTCGAGCTGCGACATCCCAAACTGGCACTCGAGCATGCCGAGAAAGCTCGCAAGCTAATGGGAGACTCCGCCGCCATGCATCTGGCGATGGCCGGCACTTATCGCCAGCAGCAGCTCTTCGGCAGAGCAGCTGACGAATATCGCGCTGCACTGAAGCTCGCTCCCACAGACCAGACCCTCCACCTCGCACTCGCTGATGTTCTTTTCCACGAGCATCGTTACAACGAAGCGGCCGATGAATACAAAGAGGCGCTGGCTGCCTCTCCTGAGGATCCATTTCTGTACGCGCAGCTTGCCAATACATATGCGCACCTGCGAGACCGCCAGCTGACGTATCAGTATGTGTCCGCCGCAGAACAGGAAGGCGGGGAAGACTCGTCAGTATTGCAGGCAACAGCCGGGGCGCTGCTCTCGCTGGGCGATCGCGACGCTGCGCTCGACCGCTTTCGCCGCGCTCTGGAGTTGCCGGATGCTGATCGGTTCTCGATCCGCTTAGGACTCGCTCAACTCTTCGTGATAGACGGACACTTCGAAGAAGCACGCCAGCAACTCGGTCTCGGTTTGGTCGAAGCTCGGATTGGCGATACGCAACCAATCACAGCCGAGCAGTTCGCTCAAGCCGCGAGCCTGCTGCTAAGCATGCATGATTTCGATACTTCGCGCCGACTCTATAAAGCGGCCGAAAATGCCGGCGCCGACGCTCGCGTCGTAGCTGTGGGTGTGGCGAACACCTATCTTGCGGAAGGATTCACGCAGAAAGCAAAATCGCAGTTGCTGGGCCTCGGCGATCCTGCGGACCTGCAGGAAAATTACGACTACCAGCTGGCTATGGGGAATGTCTTCCGCCAGGAAGGCAACAGCACGATGGCGCTCTCCGCGATGAGCCGAGCTTCAGCTCTCGTCGCCGATGATGAAACAGTTCGCCGCGACGAATTGGATGTGGCCGCACAGGCGGGACTGCCGGTAAAGCGAGGATTCAACGTAATATCGGATTCGTCATTCTCGCCGATCTTCGAGGACGCAACTATCTATCAGCTTGACGCTCGGATGTTCGGAGTCTCCAATGCCAGTCAGCTCCCAACTCCGCGTTACTCATACGAAAGTCGCAGTACCGCATACTTTCGCGCGCAAACTGATGCGTTTCCAGTAATCACAGGCTTTGTCGAAGAGCGAAACGCACGCGGTCAGGTTTCTTTCCCGAGCGCCAATACGATTCTGAATCGCGACACCTACGACACTACCTTCAATTCGACGGTGAATCCAGTGCTGCACATCGGGTCGACAAAACTGCATCTTAGCGCTGGGTTGCAGTTCACCGTCCGCCGGGACAAAGCCTCTCCTACTGAACTAAATCAGGATCTCTTTCGTCAGTTCATTTATCTGACGACGAGCCCAATTTCCAATTGGTTGGAAGTTAGCGGCAATCTGATTCATGAAGCTGGTCCGTTTACTCTCCAGCGCGACAGTTCCAAGGATGATGCCGCGCATCTGCGCTTTCGCGTCGGCAGGCCATGGGGAAAAACTGCCCTGATTACCGGTTACGGCATACGTGACCTGCAACTTCATCCAACTATCCGCGAATACTTCTCGACCAACGCGTATGGCGGAATTGAACACACATTCAGTAGGAACTGGAAAGCAACTGGGCTCGCCGAACTCATTAGATCCTGGCGAGTGCAAGACACAACTTACGCAATCGCGCAGGCGGTGCGACCGTCGCTGGAAGTGGAATATCGGCGTAATAGCCGCTGGAGTGTTGACGGCTCCTTTGCGATGACGCGCGGGTTTGGAATGCATAATTACGACAATGTTGAAGGTGGATTTCTTGTTTCATACACCAAACCATGGCGTGGAAGAAATGCCGTGTTACCGGATACGACGGTGGATTATCCGCTGCGCTTCTCAATCGGAGTGCGCACTCAGAGCTTTTATGATTTTGGAGCTGGATCGCACAACACCATCGTGCCGGTATTTCGTATCAGTTTGTTTTAGCGCGGTACCAATGTGGGATTACGAAAATACAAAACGAACCTGGGGACCCGATGAAAATCTGTTACGTGAGCACGTTTCCTCCAAGCGAGAGGATGCTGAATGAATATGCGTTTCACATCGTCAGAACGCTTAAGGACGATCCTTCGAACAGCATCACAGTGCTGGCCGACGAGCAGCCGGCCCCAGTTCGGGAACTGGACGGATTCAATGTAGTCCGCACCTGGCAATTCAACAGCGTGTCAAATCCGCTTCGAATTCTCGCCAAGGTTCGCGAGTTCAAGCCGGACGTGGTCTGGTTCAATCTCCTGTTTGCAACGTTCGGGAATCAACGGAACCCTGCCGCGGCATTTTCCGGTTTGCTCGCGCCGGCGCTCGTACATGCCGCTGGATATCAGACTCACATAACTTTGCATCACCTGATGGACCATGTGAACCTCGAAGACGCGGGTGTACGCAACCAGTTCCTCTACCGACTCGCCGGATGGGCGGCCACTAAGGCGCTGCTTCAGGCAGATTCCGTGACTGTTCTTTTGCCGGGTTATCAGAGGACGTTAATCGAGAAGTACAAGGCTAGGAATGCTTATTTCAGTCCACATGGGATCTTCTGCTCGCGCCCTGAGCCGCCCAATATGGAACGACGCGGCAATCCGGAACACCGCCTTCTCGCACTCGGACACTGGGGCACCTACAAGCGCCTTGAGATGCTAATGGACACCTTTCCTCAGATTGCCGCTCAAATTCCCAATGTGAAACTTACCGTCGCGGGCTGCGATCATCCCATCATGCCGGGATACATCGAATCCATTGCGCAGAAGTATCGACATGATTCCCGCATCGAGTTTGCAGGATACATTCCGGAAGAGCAGATTCCAGAGCTATTCCAGAGTACTTCTCTGTTGCTGATGCCGTATTCTTCCTCGACCGGATCGAGCGGAGTTGCTCACCAGGCAGCCGAGTACGGCGTGCCGATTGTCTGCGCTGATCTACCCGAGTTCCGTGAGATGGGCGAACAGGAAGGGCTGGCAATTGAGTTCTACGATGCAAATGACAGCGCCTCATTTGTCAACAGCGTTGTCGACCTGCTCAATTCGCGCACGCGTCTAGAAGAAATGTCGTGGAGAAATTATCAAGCGGCAGAGCGCATGACGTTACCCGTCATTGTCCAAGGGTATCTCGAGCTCTTCAGGAACAGCATGCGAAAGAACAGTCGAACACGCGAGTTCGCGGAACCTGTTGTAGTCCGATCCCCAGCCGTCGCTCCTCCTGAGTCAGACACCACGGCCCAGGCATTCGATTAGCAGTTCCGCAAATCGCACTGCGCCTCTCCTCCGCAAAGAGCGCGATGCGAAATAGGAGGTGCGCTCCAAAGGGCAGATTCCGATAAAGTCGGTTGTCGACGCGCGTCGCTTCATCCTTCAAGGCCGATAAGAGACTGCGTTCGACATCTGATTACGCAAGGATGGCTTGCCGACTGCTTTCACGTAGAGCGTGTATGCAGCGGGCTGAAACCCAAATCGAGACAAATCGAGCGTGTGCGTCCCAGCAGGAATGTCGCCCAGGCTGCTGAGATTGGTCCCGTCCTGTGACATAAAGACGGTGTAATGGTCAATTGTGTTTTCTTGGCCGTTGATGCTCCAGGTGACTGTCGAACCGCTGACCTGTGCCGAAACACTCACACAGTTGTCGATCCCACTTTCGATCGCGGTCCCTTCTTCATAATCGTTCCAAGTGACGATCTGCATGTAAGAGAGCGGCTGCGAGGGTGAATAGTACTTGTTCGCGAGTGCAAAGGTATTGAGCCACTCTTGACCGCACTGCTGATCGAGAAAACGATTCTGTCCCCAGGCAGCAAGGGAGTCGTTGAAGCCTTTGCTTACGAAACCGTAGGTGGGCTTGTTTAGCACCAGAGCATTGGAATAGAAGTAGTCCGCATAAGATGACGACTGATCGGGACCCCAGGCGTATGCGCCGCTTGATCCTGTAGCGGTAAAACCGCTCACATTACGAAAAATGAAAGCAGGTCCGCCCTGCACGGCGGCAAGCACCGCATTCCAGTCAATAGGGAAGCTCTCAAGACCAAAAGGAAACACGACCGGCTTTCCCTTCAGGCGCATATAGTTCGGCGAAGCAAAGTACATGCTCGCCGCATAATTGAGGTCGGCGATGAGTTTGGCAGTAGGATCGGCTACGCCAGTGTATGCGCCCGAATCCGGCATCAGCGCGAACTCAAAACCGGGATGCTGCTCCACTTCCTTCTTCAGGGCCTGCGTAGGCTGATCGAGGGATGTCGCTGAGTACCAGTCGACAATGACTCCGTCAATCCCGCGGCTCAGCATGTCGTTGACTTGGCGCTTGAGTTCATTCGGGTCACTGGATGAATAGCCGACGTTGATGTGACTCGCATTTCCCCACCAAGGCACCCAATTTGCGTAAATCTTGGTGGCCGATCCCGCATACAGCAACGAGCGGATGGCCACTTTGGAGATATTGCCGGCAGCGATATTGTCGTTGGTAGTGCCGGCAAATGTGTCAGCTGCACTTGTGTTGTTGCCAGTTTCTGCTGTCAGGGTCGTGCTGGGGGCTGGCATGCCTGAAGTCGGAGCAGTGGTCGAACCCGAACTGCTGGAACTCGGCGTCGATGATGTTGGATTCGGGGGGGGAAACGCGTTAGAAGCCGCTCCTGACCCACAGCCAATGAGCCAGAAGCCTATGACCAAAATCGCCGCTGCATTCCCTAGGACCCATAAACGCAAATTAAGACTCCTCGCCGGGGGTACCGACGCAGAGTCACGGTATTAGTTCCAACAGGTTACATCGATTAACTGAACACCCTACTACTCTCAGAAATAATTCCGTACGGGAAAATAAGGGATTCGCCTGCCATGCGGGATGGAAGCACATCAGCTGAAGGAAAGACTGAGCGCTGTTCGGGCAGATTCACCGCCGCGCTCTAGGCGCCCATCCTTACGGGGTGCCCGAACTCAGTCCTCGCAACCTCACTGCGGCCCCATCGCGTTACCTCCGTAAGCCCAGAAGTTACCAAGCGCTAGATGAAACGAACACTGAGGTAATTGGCAGGCGCTGATAAACGTAAGCACCTTCGGCTAGACCCGATCTACGCCGTCCTCGAACGCGACGGTACGCGACTCGCTCAATAAATATGGGGATTCTGCGGGCAATTTCTTACCTTCGTAACTTGTTGGCCATGAGTGACTTTGAGACGATGACCCGACGGTAAATGCATCCGTGTTGCCGATGAGACTCGGAGCCCTCCCCTCGATTCGGCTGCCCTGGCTTGCTGTCAACGCCTGGGCTGCCTGCATCGGAAACGAACGGATTGGCTCAACGGCGCGGAGAGTTGGGGAGACTTCGAGGATGGCCACCGCAGTACCAGATCAACTCGTAGATGCAAGCTTGAACATTTCCGACGTCTATGCTGGCTATGGCGTTCAAATGAACGCTTTGTCAGTTGAGGAACTGTTTGAACTGTATGAGCGCTCAGGCTTTCTATATCCAGAGAAAGCAGCACGCCTGCGCCCGCACATTGCCAAGATAAAAGATAACTGGCGGCGCATGCTGGCCTCTGACGATGCTCTCGTCTCAGTTCTCACCTCGGGTGATTCGTACCATGGTATGGCGTCGCTCACCGTGTGGCGAACTGCGCAGCGCGGTTCGACTCTGCAGCATCTGGTCAGTGAAAACAATCCTTTCGCCTCGCGCGCGGTAATGCTCGCCTCCGGCGCTGCAAGCATGGCGAACCGGAACGAAGATTCGGGACAAAACTGGTTCCGTCCGCAAAATCGATTTCCCGCTCGGGTATTTGGATCGGTGGTCGAGGCGGTAGGCCCGGCTCGCTCCTCCGTACAGCGCCTCAGCTACTTTGCCTTATCGCGCACACTCCCGTATGTCCCAAACCCGGAGGTCTATGTCGCCGCCTATGAAGGGCAGCAGAAGGCAACTCTGTGCGCACTCGCCGCCGCGGTCCGTGGACAAATCTATGTCGTTGCTGAGGGCTTGGCCGGGGACGTGGAGTTTGCCGGTATCAATCAGCTCTATCGGCGCGTTGGTCTTCGCAGAACAAGACACGTTTGGCTCGCATATAGAACTCGCACCCAGGAAGTTCTCGGGGCAGTCATCGCCTATCGTGGACCCTTGGGAGTGAATTTCAGTTACCTCGAGAATCGCTGCGATCTTCTGATTAGTCATAACGTTTCCCAGACTGAGACTACTGCGGTATCACGTGCGTTGCTGCGCGCCGCTGTTGGTGCGTACCAAGACTTCGAACTTGAAGAAATCCCTTTGATCGCCGACGACCACTCAGCCCAGGCATGCCGTCAGTTAGGAGCAGAGTTCCTGCGCCACTACTGCCAGGGAATTTGGCTGAAGGATGGGTGTTCAGCCTTTTATCACCATATCGACGGTTTCTACTCGCGCTTGCTGCAGCGAGCTGAAAAACAGAGCGTGCGAGAAGCTCTTGTGGGAAGTCGCCAATGACGAATACCGCATACGCAGTTGACTACATCATGGATGATCCACGCGAGGCGATGCGCCTCGAGATCAAAGTGGATCCGGTTGCCTGGGTGGCTAAGTATGTAGCCGATCGTATCGCTCCTTGTTTTGAAGTCCTCTCCGTAGGCTGCGGCCCAGGTTTGATGCTCGGTGAAATTTCCAGGCTCGATCCTTCGATCCGCGGAACCGGAATTGATATCAGTGCCAGTCGGGTGCAGGCCGCGAAGCAGAAGAATGCCGGCAATCGACAACTGAAGTTCGTCTGCGGTGATGCTCATGAAATGCAGTTTGCTCGGAACAGTTTCGATTTTGTCTATTCCCGCATGCTTTTTCAGTACTTACAAAAGAAAGAGCAGGCAATGGATGAGATCGTTCGAGTCTGCCGGCCAGGCGGAACTGTTTTGCTGCAGGATCTCGACGGGCAGCTCTTATGGAATTATCCCGAAGAGCCCGCTCTCCAGGGCGCACTTGAGCAGGTGCTCGGAGCCCTCGGCAAGACTGGCTTTGACCCATTTGTGGGTAGAAAACTCTTTCGCCTGGCGCAACGCGCAGGTCTTGAAAATCTTAAAGTCCAGGTGGAGTGCTATCACCTTATTGCCGGCGAACCTTCTCCTGCAATTCTGGAACAGTGGAAGCTAAAACTGGATATAGCTCTACCACAAATCACTCACGCGTTGGGCAGCGAACGCAAAGCCCGGGAACAGGTTGACAGATTCATCGAGTATCTTTCGCGACCTGACACTCTCACTTATTCCAATGTGTTTACCGTGACCGGAGAGAAACCATTTTTAGAGTTGTACCCACAAAAGGCCCCAATTAAAGCATGAAGGGACAGTAACTATGTCATCCACCAACCCCCAAACCGTTCGATTCATGAGACAGGTGCTTGCACTTGTGCTGTTGTTTACGACCAGCACGTTCGCGGCGCCCCAGCAGAGCGATCTTCCAGACGTTACCGCTATGAGCATGGAAGATCTCATGAATATGCAGGTCACCTCTGTCTCCAAACGGAGCCAGAAGCTTGCCGACGCGGCAGCCGCTGTGTTCGTAATCACACAGGACGACATCCGTCGCTCCGGCGCGACCGGCATACCCGAGGCATTGCGAATGGTGCCTGGAATTCAGGTGGCCCGTATCGACGAGAACAAGTGGGCAATCGCCTCGCGTGGATTCAACGGACGCTTCGATAACAAGCTGTTGGTGCTGATCGACGGCCGCAGCGTCTACACCCCTCTCTTTTCCGGAGTGTATTGGAACGTTCAAGACGTGATGCTCGAGGACGTGGATCGCATCGAAGTCATTCGCGGCCCCGGAGCGACACTGTGGGGTGCGAACGCGGTTGATGGCGTAATCAACATCATCACGAAATCGGCACGGTCGACGCAGTCTGCCGTGGTGACTGCAGGTGGAGGAACAGAAGAACGGGGCGCAACGAATGTTCGCTACGGCGGGAAGTTAAACAAGGATACTTACTATCGAGCCTACGGCAAGTATTTCAATATCGGCCCTTCAAATTATCCGGGTACAGATATTACTGCGAACGACAATTGGGATGCCTGGCGCGGCGGCTTCCGAACTGACTGGTCGCCATCCGGTCCGGATTCGCTGACGCTGCAGGGAGATGTCCATCGCAGCAAATTTGGCGAAACTCTGACTATACCGTCGCTGGCAGCTCCGTTTAGCGACACTTTCCCGAATCAAGGCAGCTTCAGCGGTGGAAACATTCTGGGACGCTGGAACCACTCGTTCGCGACCTCAACCATGTCGCTGCAGATGTATTACGACCATACCAAGCTCATCGACGATTCTCTGTTCTCGGATCGGCAGAATATCTTCGATATCGATTTCCAGCATTCGTTTCACCCTGGTTCGAACCACGAAGTGGTGTGGGGACTCGGCTACCGCGCGATCAAAGATAACAATGATTCGAGCTTTACGGTTGCAATACAACCGAACCAGCTCACTCTCAATCAATTCAGCGCATTTGCTCAGGATGAAATCAGCTTTGCCGATAGGCGTCTGCGTTTGACGCTAGGCAGCAAACTGGAACGTAACGAATTTACCGGGTTTGAAGTCGAACCGAATGCGCGCCTGTTGTGGAACCTGACCAAGACACAATCGGTGTGGACTGCGGTATCACGAGCGGTGCGCACGCCGGCAATCACGGAGGAGGGTCTGCAATTGAACTCTCAGGTGATTCCGCCGGGCGGTCCTGGCAATCCCGCCCCATTACCCGCGGTCGTAGCCATATTGGGAAATCATGATTTCAAGTCAGAAGACCTCCTCGCATATGAGCTGGGATATCGCATGCAGGTCTCGAGCAACTTCTCAGCTGATGTTGCCACTTTCTACAATCAATATTCCCATTTGAGGACGGCAGAGCCAGGTCAGCCTACGATTGAAGGCAATCCTATTCCGACCGATGTTCTGGTTCCGTTCTATGCAGCCAACAACATGGGTGGCGGTACTTACGGCGGAGAAATCTTTGGCGATTGGCGAGTACTGCCTAAATGGCGGCTCCTTGGCTCATACAGCTATTTGCAGATGAGCCTCAGAAAGAATTCGAACAGTCTTGACCCTCTTCCCGATAACCCAGCAGGATCGAGTCCGCATAATCAAGTGTACTTACGATCTTCCTTGGACCTTGGCAGACACTTTGAGCACGACTTTATCGTGCGTCACGTCGGTAGTCTGCCGGGTTTGAGCATTCCCAGCTACAACTCGCTCGACATGCACCTGAGCTGGAGGGCGGGACCTGGTGTAGAGCTCTCTATTGGCAGCCAGAATTTGCTCAACAATCGCCACGTGGAGTTCCTGCCGGACTTCATTAACACAGCTCCCACGGAAGTCAAGCGCACCGTATACGGGCAAATTACCTGGAGAGTCGACTAACGCGGTGAGCAGTCTTTTTATTCATTGTTCGGCGATAGAGTTTCGCCAATGCAGAATAGAGCGATCATGACAATGCGGCGATTGATCATTTGTATGGTGATGATGCTGCTGGGCCTGGCTTCGTACGCCTGGGCACAGGACAGCGAAGCATCATCGGAGTATCTGATCAAAGCCGGCTACATCTATAACTTCGCCAAGCTCGTTGAATGGCCGGCGACTGCCTTCGCTCAGCCCGATTCCCCGATCGTGATAGGGATCGTCGGCAATGATCCGTTTGGTCCTATCATTGACAAGGTGCTCGAAGGAAAGAAGGTCAATGGGCATGCATTCCTGATCAAGAGATTGAAACCCACGGCAGACGTTAAGGAGTGCCACATTCTCTTTATCGGCTCGTCGCTCGGCTCTCACGTAGCTGACACGATTCGCCTAACGAGAGGGACTCCCATACTTACCATCAGCGAAATTCCCGGCTTTGCTGATCGCGGCGGGATCATCAATCTTACTCTGGAGCAAAACAAAGTTCGCTTTGAAGTAAATGTAGATGCGGCGAAGGAAGCAGATCTTAATATCAGCTCCAGACTACTGGTACTGGCGAAAGTCATTCAGCAATCGGGTGATGGAAGGAAGACGGAATGAAACTCCAGAACCTCTCCATCAAGCGGAAGCTGATGTTGATCACGATGCTGACCAGCAGCGTCGCTCTTCTGCTTTCTTCGGCCAGCTTTCTGATCTACGATCTGATCTCGTTCCGGCACTTACTTACACAAGACTTAGAAACGCAGGCGCAGATCATCGGTTACAACAGCGCCGCGGCCATGGCCTTCAGGGATGAACCTGTAGCCACTGCGACTCTGGCGGCATTGAAGGCCAAAGAGGACATCGTTGCCGCGGTACTCTACACTCCCGACGGCAAGATCTTCGCCCAGTACGTTCCCGGCGGCAAAGTTGCACCATCGGTCGTTCCACCGAAGCTCTATCGAACAGGTTATCGCTTCGAAGGCGGATACTTTGACGTACTCCACGATGTAACTCTGAATGGTGAACATGTTGGCACGCTTTTGTTGCGCTCCGACATGCGCGAGTGGTCGCGCCGCGCCAAACGCTACGCTCTTATCTTTTTTATCTTCGTTTTCGCCTCGGGACTGTTTGCCCTGTTGCTTTCGTCGAAGCTGCAGCGAATGATTTCTCGGCCGATTCTGCAGCTTGAAGACACCATACGGATCGTCTCCGCTAACAAGAACTATGAAATACGTGCGGAGAACACATATGGCGATGAGATCGGCCGGTTAATGGACGGTTTCAATAACATGCTCGCGGAGATTCAGCAGCGCGACACCGCCTTGCTGAATGCGAATGATCAGTTGCACGCCAGAACAGAAGAGCTCGAAAGGGAGGTCGCTCAACGACAGCAGGCACAAGATGAGCTTCTCAAAGCCAAGCACGCGGCTGAGGAGGCGAGTCGAGCTAAGAGCGCTTTCCTGGCAAATATGAGCCATGAGCTGCGTACGCCTCTAAACGCGATCATCGGCTACAGCGAAATGCTGGAAGAGGAAACGCGCGAATCGGGCAACACTGAAGCGATTCAGGATCTACAAAAAATCCAGACAGCCGGCAAGCATCTGCTCTCATTAATTAATGACGTGCTTGATCTATCGAAGATCGAAGCTGGAAAGATGACGCTTCACCTGGAAGTCTTCGACGTACCGCCGATGATTCGGCAGATCGTTACAACGCTCGAGCCGGCAGCCGCAAAGAATTCCAACGTGATCAACGTGCGCATTGCCGATGGCCTCGATTCGATGCGAGCTGACGTAACTAAGGTCCGTCAGATTCTGGTCAATCTCGTCAGTAATGCCTGTAAGTTTACCGAATCGGGAACAATCTCGGTGAATGTGGAACCGATCACCGCCGAAGGTCAGGAGTGGATTCGTTTCGAAGTTCGCGATACCGGCATTGGCATTACGCCGAAACAGCGGCAACAGTTATTCCAGGAATTCGCCCAAGCGGACACGTCGATCTCCCGCAAGTATGGCGGAACCGGCCTTGGTTTAGCAATCAGTCATCGTTTCGCGCAGATGATGAACGGACACATTGATGTGGAGAGCGAGCCTGGCAAAGGCTCAACCTTCACCGTCCTTCTGCCAGTTGAGGTCAAGACCGAAGGACAGGAAAGCCCGTCGTCGGAAACAAGCTTGGAACCCGCAAAGCCACAGCGGCCTGGCGCGAGCAATCAAGACACAATCCTCGTCATCGATGACGACGCTACATGTCGTGAGTTGATGTCTCGCTCTTTAAGCAAGCTTGGCCTGAACGTGATTGTGACCGGCAGCGGCGAAGAGGGAATTGAGCTGGCCAAGCGAATGCGGCCGTTTGCCATCACGCTCGACGTCCTCCTTCCCGACCGCGATGGGTGGTCAGTGCTTCACGAGCTTAAAACCGATCCGGAGCTCTCGAGCATTCCGGTAATCATGCTAACCATCATCGACAACGAATCTTTGGCGCTTAGCATGGGCGCTTCGAATTACTTAGTAAAGCCATTGGATCGTGAACGACTCGCAGTACTCATCGAAAAGTATCGTGCGGGTCGCTCTTCTAAGTCTTCGAACAGACATTCAAGTAACCGCACAACAGAAAAGCGCGAAGAGTTCGTGCCCATCAAGGCGTGAGGGTTAGTTTATGCCAAAAATCCTGCTGGTTGAAGACAACGAGATGAACCGCGACATGTTATCGCGCCGCCTGCAGAGAAAAGGCTATGCAGTCGTGATGGCCCACGATGGTGAGCAGGGGCTGGAGTTGGCGAGATCGGAAAGTCCAGATTTGATCCTCATGGATATCAGCCTTCCCAAAATGGACGGCTGGCAAGTAACGAAGTTCCTTAAAAGCAACCCGAAGACGAAGGGAATACCGGTAATCGCGCTCACCGCGCATGCGCTCTCCACAGACCGGCAGAAGGCATTTGAAATCGGCTGCGATGACTACGACACCAAGCCGGTGGAATTCGGACGGCTGAGCGAAAAAATCGAGCAGCTGCTCGTGGAGAAGAGCGTGTCATGAAAACCGAGCAGAGCAGATTACTCATCGTCGACGATAACGAAATGAATCGCGACATGCTGGCTCGCCGCCTGGCGCGTAAGGGCTACGTGATCGACGTGGCCGAGCATGCGCGCAATCTCCTCGAGCGCGTGAAAAAAGACGGCGTCGATCTCGTCTTGCTCGATATCGAGATGCCGGAGGTCAGCGGACTGGACGCCCTGAAGATCCTCCGCGCCGCGTATTCGCCCATCGAACTCCCGATCATTATGGTCACCGCAAAAGACCAAAGCGAGGACGTCGTGCGGGCACTCGATCTCGGAGCCAATGACTACGTAACCAAGCCCATCGATTTTCCTGTAGCTCTGGCCCGAATTGGAACACAGCTGTCGCACAAACGCGCGCAAGAAGCGTTGCGAGAGAGCGAGCAGCGGTATGCGCTCGCCGCTCAGGGCGCCAATGACGGCCTCTGGGACTGGAACCTGGTTGCCAATAACGTTTATTACTCCCCGCGCTGGAAGTCGATGCTCGGATATCAGGAACATGAAATCGGCGAGAGCCCCGAAGAGTGGCTCGGGCGCATTCATGACGCCGATCGCGATC
>Ga0070741_10010952_pt1 | contig 16925 bp, 19 predicted proteins | sample Coa_R1_4_FD_66440 | JGI IMG/M metagenome (GOLD analysis project Ga0070741, IMG submission 66440) | Surface soil microbial communities from Centralia Pennsylvania, which are recovering from an underground coalmine fire - Coalmine... | ecosystem: Environmental > Terrestrial > Soil > Unclassified ...
TGAGGTCCTGGACGAATCGCAATAGCGTCGCCTGTTCGGCGTCATTTCCGACTCTGGCATCGGTTACGAGAGGCAAAAAGCCTTTATCTCCCTCTGCTACCGCGAAGGCGTACGCAACGGAAAGGTCTCAGTCAATCCGGCTCGGCTTGTGCGTTAGCGGAAGGAAGGTACAGGGCGGCTGCGGTTTCTCAGCCGGGAGGAATACGACAAGCTGCACAAAGTCATCTCGAAACGCTTCCCTGATCACCTGGCCGAATTCGTTGTGAGCGTCCACAAAGGGATGCGCCTGAGTGAGCAGTACACCTGCACGTGGTCGCAGGTGCATCTGGATCGCCGGACGATCGAACTGACCAAAACGAATAACGGATCGGGGCGCACGGGTCCACCTGAACTCCGATGCGATTGCCGTGCTCGAATCACTGCGTCGTACGACCGTCGCCTTTGCGCCGCAGCCCACTGCTCCGGGAGGTGGAAATCAACATTGGATCGACTTGGCTAGGATGTTGCGTCGCGAATGCAATCGCACGTGGGGCTAAGTCATGGCAATCCGGCAGACGTCATGAGCTGCACTGGCCTGCAACAAGACGCAAAACCGCCATTCAGCCGCTCTATAGAAACCAACAGCCACCAGAACAGCCGCCAAACGATTGCAGCCTCTCACAATTCGAGAGGCTAGATTGCAATAAGTTCTTTATTATGTGGTGCCCGGAGGGGGACTTGAACCCCCACGGAGGGTAAGCTCCTGCGGATTTTAAGTCCGCTGCGTCTGCCGATTTCGCCATCCGGGCTTGACTTTCAAATCGCTGATTCAAAAATGTTTATTACAGTTTTCTCATTTGCAGCACAAGCACGTAACGGGAGAGTGTGTAAGAAAATGTGAAAATTTATCGGATTTTGCACGGTTCTTTTCACCCCCCCAAATGAGACGCTTTGACCCCGTTCTCGGGCCAAGGTACTCTCACAAGTTCTAAGAGCACGCTATGCGAGATTTTACTATCCGTTGCGCACACAGCCCATCTCTGTTACGGACTTGCGTTGCGTCGGTTGCAGTGCGTTGAGGTTGTAAGGGTCTGCCTAACCTTGGTTCTGCTTGCCAAGACTCTATATGTCACGCATGCCAAGGTGCTGGCAAGTACTCCTCAGCCCACGCTCAAGCCTTGCGTGGCCCCTATGCTTACCGATTGCGCCGAAATACCCCCGACGGGGAAGGAGAAATGGCGTCGGGCTCGCCGAGTCCTATCTGACTTCCGCATGCCAACGCGGAGGATCGGCCTGCTTCACTAACAGAAAAGCATCTGAGCGCATACCTGCCCACCAAAACTTCACGGCGTCGCCGAAGGGTTTTGCGGCTTCCTGTACTTTCTTGCTCACGGCGGGGTGGCACTGCGCGCCAATGATGACTTTCCTGAGCACGAGTTCTGGCCCAAACTCGATCCAGTTGAGCCCCTTCGCGTCTGGTGGGTCGTTAAGAGCCACGAACATCCGCACCTCTTGTTCATAGCTCCAACTCTCGTGCTTGGTGCGCAGCAAGCAATTTGCGAGGCCGAAGTTCACATCCTCCGGGCCACGGATTTGTAGGAGATTCGGCTGATAGAGGACGTCGGTGTCGTAGTTGGCTCCTGGATCGCCCATAGGGATGTCGAAGCCGAGGCAGATGCCCTTATGAGAATCACCGTAATGACTCCAGAGCAACAGGTTGTCCCAATTCCGGCTGAAGCACAAAATCGCTGTCGTCTTCCAGACACCCGAGACGACAGCATCCGCCGCCTTCAAAACCGCCGGGTCAGTGGTGTCGAGCGGACAAAGGTCAAACGGGTCGTTCAGGTCCTTAATCGTGGATAGCTTGAGTCGTTTCTTCTCTAGGTTGCTGATGCCGTATTGGGCGTTTGTGAATTTGTAAACGCGCTTCCTCATGGGCATGTCCCTACTGGTGGAGAGGCCCGTCTTGTCTGGGTGCCTTGCCGTTGCAAGGGCCGCCCTCGACTGTCAGCACTTGTACGATAACGTCACTGAGATCGTTACTCCATTTCTCCGGGTGATCGTTGTAATATTTGTCGATCATTGCAATCGCTTGGTCGTACGGTATGTTGTCTTCGATGCACGAGCGCAGCGGAAACGCCTGCGCGCCGCGTGCTGAAAAGTACCCGTTTGACCAACCGATGTACATGCCAAGCTTCTCGTCGTATGACCGTTTTTGTGTCTCAGAACTCATGCCCCATACCCTAAACGTATGGACTGCCGTGGCCGCGTCGCTAAGCATTGGCACCGCCAAGATAGCCAGTGCGATTGTAAAAATACGCATGTCCTGATAAGTGTACAACCAGACCGAAGGGCTCTTCGTCGCGCCACTGTACGTCAAAGCTCCCAAGCCGCCGGAGCCCATTCCTCAGCCCACGCTCAAGCCTTGCGTGGCCCCTATGCTCACCGCTTGCGGCTCGATCTTCTGCGCCATATCCGGCTGCTGCTGGATCGCGGTCGGGTGCGACACTTCGCGGCTCAATTCGTATCCCAGCGCCTTCGCATCGTTCGTGTACATCTGCACGTCAAACTGAGCGCGCGACACCGACACGTAGGCCATGCGGCTGTTCACGAGATCGCCGGGAGCCTGTTCCGTGTCCACGTGGATCAGCACGCGCTCTGCGGTCTGTCCCTGGCTGCTGTGGCTCGTCACCGCATAACCGTAATCGAGATGCGGATGCTGCCTCGCATTGAACTCGACTTCGCGCCCCGAATCCGTGCGAAGTTTCAGATTGCCGTCGTGCTCGATCCGCTCGATGGTTGCGAGTTCGCGGTTAGCGAGTTTCTGTTCATGGTACGGCGCTGTGAGTTGCACGCGGTCGCCCTGCGCGAACTTGCGCTCGCTGTCGCGGTAGACCGTCACACCCTGCAAGCGGCGCGGATCGTAGCTCAGTTCTTCGCCGCCGTGCCGCTTCACCGTGAGCGTGTTGCTTTCGCGGTCCACGCGCGACACACGCGCATATTCTCCCGCTTCGATGCCGAGAGGCTTGCTACCTTTCGAGTAGCGCAGTACGTCGCCGCGCTCGTAGTTCTGTGCGTGCTGCCTGTCCGCGCCGGTCACGTCCTGCCTTGCGTAGAGCACATGTACGCGTTGCTCGTCGTTCGACACTTTGCCCTCGCTCTGCATCGCGCGATGGATGGCCTCGTTGATCTCGCGGCGTGAGGCATTGTCTGGCGACACGACAAGCGTCTTTTCAGGCGACCGCACATACTCGCGGGCGATTTCGCTGATGCGTTCCTGCCGGTCGCCGATTTCACGCACGCGGCCCTGGCTGTTCAAATTGCCGATGGCTTCGCGCACTTCGCCGCGCGCAAGCTGCTCCACGGCCTCTTTGAGCGCCGGGTCTTTCTGCCGGATGATCTCGTCCAGTCTGGCTGTGCGCATTCCCGCTTCCTGCATCTGCGCATAGGGTCGTCCTGCTTCGACCGCCTCATGCTGCCGCACGTCGCCCACAAACAGCACGCGGTCGTTTTCTCTCAGCCGCCCGACGAACGTGTGTATCTGCTTCGTGCTTGCCATGCTCGATTCATCGACCACGTAGAGCCGTTTTTGTCCGTCGTCCTGCTGCTCGCCCCGTGCAAGATGCCTTTGCAATGTTTGCGTCTCGATGCCCGCTTCAGCGAGTTTCTGCGCGGCCCGCGATGTCGGCGCGAGTCCTTCCACCTGATAGCCAGCGCGCTCGGCCCCTTCCCGGACAGCAGCTAACGAAGTGGTCTTTCCGCCTCCAGCTACACCTTCAAGCGCCATCATGCGGTCGCGACTCGTCAGCACATCTTCGACCGCGTTCCGCTGGCTTAAGCTCAAGTGCGGATGCTGCTCCATCGTCTGCTGCCGTACCTGTCCGTCCGCCAATACCTCGCGAGTGCCCTGGCCTACTTTCATGCGCTCGATCAGCTCACGCTCGTGGCCTTGCATCTCGCGAGTTGTGAACGCGCGGCCCGCGAGTCCCGGCCTCCGCTCCACTTCGATCAGCTCTTGGCGTTCCACGCGCCGCTCGAACTCGGCGCGCAGCTCCGGTAACCGTGCCTCGCCTATCGTGTGCTTGAGGGCATCGCGCATCAGCGTTCTTTCGTCGGCTACGGCTTCGCGCTCCATGCCGCGCTCGCGCGCATAGGCCACGCCCTGTTGAGCGGCAACTCCCGCCTGCTCCGGCCTCAGTTCCACACCGGGCCGCTGCGCCGCCTCTTTGACAACATGCTGCGGCTCTTGGCCGTGTTCGGCCGCGAGTCGCTGATGCTGCGCTCGCACTTCTTCATGCGATAGCGGCTGCTTGGCGTCGCGCGTCTGGTGCGCCGCGATCTGCGCGGCGCCAGCCCCGCGCACCCCTGCCTTCTCCATGTGCTCTTCGATCTGCTGCCGTCGCGGACTTGACGCCTCCAGATACTCGCGCGTGTAGCCTTTGATTTCCGGCTGTCCATGTGCGCCGCGTTCGATTTCGTAACCCAGCGATTGCAACCGAGCCGCAAGCTCCGAGCGGTATACCGCCGTCGCGTACTGCTGCGTTCTGTAAAGCTCCTGCGGTTGCAACGCCCGCGTCTGGCCCTCCGCCGTTTCGGTCATATTGAAGATCACCGCATGTGTGTGCAACTGCGGCGCAGCGTAGCCATCGACGGGGCGGCTGGAGTCATGCTCGAACTTGGCGACGGCCCATGCACCCGTCGTCTGCGCCGGGACGTTGCCGCCCATGCGCGCCTGTGCGTATTTCTCCATCTCATCGAGCGCCGTCTTCACGCTCTCCCGGTGGGCATCTCTCACGCGGTCGTCGCCGCCAACAAGCGCCGTCAGCGATACACTCTTCGGCGCGCTGAACGTCGCATCCCATCCCGCCCGGTGCTCCATCGTGCGCACCTTGTCGCCATTGGCATTCACGTACTCGCGCGCCGTCTGATGCCGGACCAACTGCTCGCCCGTCTCCGGGTGCTGGCCCTCGGCCAGCCGCGCGAACTGCTGCTCCTGCACTTCACCTTTGAGGCCCCAGCGTTCGGCGAGCTGCCCTTGCCACTCGCCGTGCACGCGCTCGCCCTCTGTGTAGTAGTTCTCCCGCGCATTGGCGAACTCTTCTTTGTGATACGCCTGCGCCTGGCCCGAGTTGATCGGTTTCGACAGCGTAATCATCGCTTCACTCGAAGAACGGCGTCTGCTCGTTCACCGCCGTTGCTGGCTGCTGCGCTTGCTCCTGCTTCCTTTGGACGGCGCGCACCGGCTTCCGTGCCGCTGGCACCGGCTGTGCGACGGCCTCGACCGCTTCCGGCTCCGTCGCCGGCGTCGTCAGCGTCGTCAGCTTCGGCTCGATGAACTTCTCTGCAGGCTCCTCCAGCTTGAGATACGGTATCCGCATCCGCACAACCAAGTTGCCGTGCTTCAGGTATCCGTGCAGCGGCTCAAGCCCGCCGATCTCACTCGCCATGACCAACGGCTCGCGCGTGATCTCCCGCTGCTCGTTCTCCCGGTGATGCGGGAACACACCCCGCGTCCGGCTCTCGCGGAACCGTTCAACCTCTACTTCGCCGATGGATTTCGAGATCCACTCCGACGCGTGCGGCTCGCTCGTCTTGAAGAAGATCTTCGTCGCGGGCTGGCTCAACATCGCCTCGGCGATGTGCCCGTACAGCGTCTCTACCTGCGCCTTGCCCTGGAAGCCGAGGACCATCGGGCAGTTCGATTTCCGGCTCTCGGTGATGGCCGTCGTCAACTGCGGCAGCTTTTGCAGCGTCGCCAGCTCGTCCAGCACGAACCATGTCTTCCGCGCGCCGTTGCCGCCCTCGTTCATCAGCCGCAGCACAAGCAGGTCGAGCCACAGACTCAACAGCGGAGTCAGCCTTCTCTCATCGTCGGCTTCGATGTAAGGAACAGCCATCCCTTCCGCTCCCTGGCCCACGCATACGCGCTCCAGCGCCGCGCTGTCTCCTGTTCGGTTGGCAGCAGCTTGAACGCATCGGCGACCATGTTCAGCGACCCCAGCACACCCGATCTTTGTGGCGGAGCCGTCGCGTGGATCATCGCCGCAAGCTCGGTCCCACGCACGCGCTTTTCGATCTCCTCCTCGTGGCACATCCAGTACGTCAACTGCTCCGGCGTGGGCTTGAGATTGATCAGGTGCGCAAAGATTTTCCTCGGCGCATCGACGAAGAACTGATTCTCCCGGCCACGGTCCGGGAACAGCGATGCTGCCACTGTCAGCGCCTCGGCCTCGTGCGGCACCTCGTCGCCAGGTGTCCAGAAGGGACACCGCGCGTCCAGCGGATTGAGGATCATATCGCCCCGCGATTGCCGGTAAAACTGCGGCACGTATTCGAGAGCCGGATCGTACACGATGGCCGTCTCGCCGCGCTCCCATATCTGCGAGAGCACCTGCCGGATGGCCGCGCTCTTGCCGGTGCCCGAATCGCCCACGATGAGGAAGTGCATCGCTTCCCGCTCCCTCGGCACACGCACCCAGCGACCCCGGTCCCGCCTTAGCAGGCTATCGAACCATGTGCGCTCAAGATTCACGAGCGCGATCCCGTCCGGGAAGTACGTCAGCCATTTCTTCCGCCCCAGCTTCTCGTTGAACTCCGCTGTCGTAACCAGCTCCGGCCCGCGCAACCGCCGTCCGAACTTCCAGACCATCCGCCTCGCCCGGTCCTTCGGCACTGCCGCGAACAACAGCACAACGAAGAACGCCGCCGTCAAGTACGTGGGCCGCTTCACGAAGTCCCACAGTGTTTGGTTTTGGTAGACGTAGCTCCCCATCAGCCCATGCAGTCCGCGGTCGTTGTACACCGCCGTCGTCCACTGCAACCGCTTCAGCCCATCCTTGATTCCCTGGTCGGTCAGCACGTACCCATAGCGCCCGTCCTGGCCCTTCACCGCCTCGACCTCGTCGCCGGTCACAAGCAACTGCTCGCCCTTGGCCGTGATCCCCAGGAGCAGTGTGTAACGCGCCTTCGCAGCTGGCAGTTTCTCCCTGGCTCCGCTCTTCAGGTAGTCGGACAGATACAGCCGCTCCGCCGCAGTCCAATTCCTCTCCCCGTCCAGCCACACCGAGAACACGAAGAACAGGCAGCTAAGGAAAAATGCTCCCCACGTCCACACGTGCGTCCGGCTCGGCCACGGTTTGCTGTACTGCTTCCGGCCCCACTCCGCCATCCTCAGACCTCCTCCACCTGTGGTTCTCCAGCCGGGACACTGGCCTGCTTCCTGGTCTGACTCCGCGCCGCTTCGATCCGCTCCCGCGCCCGCTCTCCCTTCACCGCGTCGGCCCGCTCGATCAGCCCCCGCATCTCGGCTTCCGTCATCGGCCCCTGCGCCTGCCCGCCGTTACTTGTCCGGAACTGGAGATTGAGGAACAGCGTCCGCAACGCCAGTACCTCGGCCAGCGTCACCCGCCCGGCCAGCGCGGCGTCATCGTCGGGAAGTTCCACGCCCGGTGCGGCCAGCAACACCGCCCGAACCCATTCCGAGAGTGTCATGTCGGCCTGGCGGGCACACTCCTCCAGCGCCGCGAATTCCTCCTCGCTCACCTTCGTGCCGATGGACTTCGTGCGCAGCGGAGCCTTCATCGCGCACCGCCAATTCGATTGGGTTGGGGATTCGGGCCGCACGCCGCCAGCGCGCCGCAACGTACAGGACACGGGGCCGTGCCGAGCCGCTTTCTTGCTAAGGGGAGGGGAGTCATCGGGTTACCCCTTCAGCAACCGCAGGTTGCTACCAGAGTAACCCGATTTCAGAGATTTTGTCTCTTGCGCGTCTGAGCTACTAAACCGGCCCGCGTGCTTCGCCGCCGTATCCTTATAGTCGCTGGCTCCGCCCCAGAGCAGCCCAAGATCGGAGCCGTGGCCCTTGTCATGTGGAACATGAGAAGAAGACATTCTTCTCATAGCTGCCAACCAGCCGCAGCGGAGCCGTCAGTCAAGGCCGTGCGCAGCACGCCGCGCAGCGGTCGGAGCGAAGCGGAGAGCCTTTACGGACGGCGGAGCGGAGGCTACGCGCGTGAGCGCGCCGGGATGCCGGATTCGCCCATTGATTTGTGCTTTCAAGAAGTTCCCCGAGCGGAAGCCGCAGGTTACTCCCGTAGCAACCACCAGTAGTGCATATTGTCGTCAACCGCTGCACTCTCAATAGGTTCCCGCCGCAGGAACCTCCAGCAACCTTGCAGCACCCGAGCCGGGGTGACGTGTCACCTTCCTGCCGCTGCTTTAGCAGCGTTGCTCTTCGGGACGCTGGCTCATGTGCGGCGGTTGCCGGAGAGCCGATTACCTGCGCGGGCCGTTCGCTACTTCTTAGTAGCGATCCCGCCACGGTTCTTTGGGTGTCGTAATTATTCGGCGCTATCTTCCCGCGCACAGAGCTGGACTCCGTGTGCAGTCCGTTACGTTCAGGTTCAGGGTTTGCGGCCGATTCATGTTCTGCAGCATCAGCCAACTCTGAATCATCTGCTGTCGCCGAGCCGCCTTTTGCGCCTCGATTTGCGCGCGCCTTTGAGCCTCAAGTTCAGCTTGGGATGGTATGGAAGAGGTTGGTGCAGTAGCGACCTGTTTTGCCTGTTCGGTCTGTTGTATGCGTGTATTCTCGGCAGCGAGCCGGGCATTTTCTTCTTTTAGGGAGCCGATAAACTCGCCGAGTTCGACCGCGCGAACCGGGACATAGCCAGCCGACAGCGCCTTATTCGTGCTGTTCACTTCTACAAATTCCAGTTCATTCTTCGGATTGTGCATGAGAACAACAGCGGCACTGCCCGGCGGGCCTACCAGCATGATTGAGTAGTTTGCGTAGCTCGGCGGCTGTTGGGCTTGGGCAACGGGGGGTTGCAATTGAACGGCGGGAGGAGCCATATTGACCGACGGCGAAGCCCCAGAGCGGTTTGTATCCGACGTTTGGGAGAAAGCGAACGGAGAAAGCAGGAGGCCCAGAGCAACTGCGCCAGCGAAACGCATAGAATTCCTCCAGTGTATTGCGAGTATCTTATCATTCTATTTTGCCGCCCAGCCTGGGCCGGGCGAGAGCAGGATACCCTGTCTGGTTGGCGGCAAATCCATCGCAGGGAACCGCTGGGGAGAGCGATGCCGATCAGCAAGGAACCCGTCTACTCAAATCTTGACTTACTCCGCGCATGTTTCGATCCGACATACAAGCCCAAACCCATGACTGCGCACGAATTGGAAATTGCCGAACAAGTGAAGAAATTTCGTAAACTCATGGAAATCCGGCGTGGCTACAAAGGGGAATGGAATGCAGGAGCCAGGTATTTCTATTCAGAACTAGTCCGAGCCTGCGGTCTAGATGGTGAGTGGCGAGAGTTGCTAATGCAGATTGCGAAGCCGACGCCTGGACGCAAGCATTCAGCAGAGAAGGCGCTACGGGTAGCTCTGTTGAGGGGGCAAAGAATGACAGCAAAGCAGATTGCTGAACAACTGGAACGCGAAGGCGATCCAACCAGCATCGAAGGTGTCGAGTCCTATTCAAAGCGTCGCAGAGAACGCTCGATAGCGGAGAAAGTTCGCACCAGGACGAAAGCGCCCAGCTAAGACGTGAGAAATCGCCGGGCGATTGTTCACGTTGAAGTAGATGTGAGCGAGAGCGATCATGCGCTAAAGGGGATGAATGGCATGATCGAAATGCGAAACACACTCGACGAGCGGGAAACCGGAAAGACCGGCTGGCGTCCATTTTCCCCGAGTGCGCTCCCGAAGGTCCAGCTATGAAAGCCCCACCCTTTGACGTTGTGGATGCCGTCGCGCCCATCGGTTCCCACGCGCTCAAGGAACTTACGGCAAGCCGCCCGCATCGCCCGCAACCTCGCGGCCAGTTCGGACCCGCTTTCCAGCTTGCCCAGTTCATCACTGAGACGGTGCCGGATTTCGATCACCGAGTGCACGCAGTGCGAAGGCACTTCCATTTCACTCGGCTCGGTACAGTACCCGTCGATCTTCAAGGAAAACTTACCCTTTGTGGGACGGCTGTGAAACGAATATCTTCGAAGGTAGTGTTCGTAGGATGAGCCATGGAAATCACAAAAGGGATGCTTGGTATTGAGACGCGGAAGAAGATTCTTTATCTCGATCAAAGCTTTTTCTCGTTGGCATACAAAGAACGGCGGCATGATTGGGTTGACGACGCCATGGCGAGAATCACTGAACTGCTCGATTTGCAACTGCTTGCAATTCCTTATTCGTCAATTCATATTGCAGAAGCTGATTTGTATAAACAACGAGATGCCCTCGTTGCCTTCATTCAAAGATTTTCGCGGGCTCACCAATTTGAGCCGTACTACCGGGTTGAAGAAACCCAAATTCTAAAGGCATTTCAAGCATTCCTTGCCGACAAACCCTCGCAATATGTGAAAGAAGAACGGGACGTGATCTCAATGAGCGTTCATGACTGGGACGGGCAATACAGCGTTAGTGTCTTCACGGCGGAATCCGGCTTTGATCGAAAGCGAGCATTCAAGCAAAGTTCTGTCGATGCCCTTCTCGATGCTCTTGACGATTGGAGCAATAGCAGCAACACCTTTGAGCAAGATATGGCGTTGGAGTTTCACGACGCCGCGCGAATTTTCGTTGATGAATATGCAAAAAGAACGGCGCGGCTCTGTTGCGGGGATTTTGCGGCTCTGATCGATTCCCCGATAGCGGCTGATGTCGGGGAAGGATTGATTTTTGTTGCAAGAACTCTGAAGGCTGACCCTCGATCGATCGGAGCGTTTTTTGCCTCACAGCATTTCAGGGAAGTTCCATCACAGCAATTGTCGGCGCGACTTTACAGCGCGTTTAAAGGGCGTCTGCGCGGGAATAAGAAAGCCATCTGCTTGTCTGCTTCCCCAGAAAAACGCAAAACAAAGTATTCCGGGCTGATCTTCGATGTTCAGCACGCCTCAACATATGCGCCATATTGTGATGCTTTCTTTACAGATAAGGCCATGGCTGACCTAATGAATGATGACCGTGTGGCCGTTGAAAAGATTTACGGCTGCAAAGTCTTCAGCGCGGCAAGCCGCGAAGAGTTTTTCAGGTGGCTGTCTGACCTCAAGGCCAACAAGACGCCGGAACATGCGGACGGCCTCAGACTAGCGAAGGAAATTCAATTCCTGGACAAGAACAAGTATTTGTAAATGGTTTTGAAGTGGACGGCTCGATTGACTTGGATCTGCGCAGTTTCGAGTTTAACGGGGGGGCTGTGCTGTTTACTCGGACGTACAAGTAACGTTTCCCGGCGGAAGGACGAAGACGGGCGATATGGCATTGCCGCAGCAGAGTCCGGTCATTGCGACTTCCTGACACGTTTTCCGTTCACTTGGTCAAACGCATAACGCGCGTATTCAGGGAACCCGCGCGAAACGCGGTCGTATTCAGCATTTGCCTTTCGCATTTGCTTCATCGCGGCATACGCATCGCCACGTTTCAGATAGAAATCTGGAAGTACTGTTGACTCAAAGTCTTTTGCGTCCATCAAGAACTGCTTTGCAAAATCCGCATATTTCATCTGAGGGAAAAACAGCGCTCTCAACTTTTCGCACAGTACATCGTCAGGCATTGCGTCAAACTCCGGATATATCCGACGAAACTGGTCAATGTTCATCTGGAACACCGCAGAGGAAAGATATTGTTTTATTGCGGCGCTAATGTCCTCAATTGCCTTTGGATACTCGTGCAATTTACTGTAAGCATTGGCACGGTTTTCGTATGAACCGCACGTCTCTTTGCATCCTATTGCGATGGACTTGGTGAAATCCTGAACTGCCGATTGGTATTCCCCCAACGAGACATACGCCAACCCACGGTCGTTGTAGGCAATTCGAGCAGCCTCGGGCTCAGATTTTAGTTCCAACACCTGGCCGTAATCCCGTATCGCTTGGCGATATTCTTTTAGATCGGCGAAGGAGATTGCTCTGAGCGCATACGCAGGTCCGAATTTTGGGTCTAATGCGATTGCTCTGGTCAGTGACCGAACCGCAGAGCGATGGACTTCATCAAGGGCAAGACACTGGGGTGTCCTAGGCACGACTTCGTCTAAGCACTGCGCGTTCTTCGTAGACATCAGACCACCCAAGCGACCTATGCTATTCAGCTCACCAATATAAAACTCCGGCAGCGGCGAGGCTGAATTGAGAGTGGCCGCTCGATGGAACGCCTCGAACACGGGGCTGTAGTCGGAGTCCAAATCGAAGCTGTAGAAGAAAGTCAGATAAAGTCCGCGATATAGAGACGGGCGATAATCTTGTGGAAACCGTCGTTCCAGTGTGTCTAAATCCGCCAGAGTCCATACACAGGGCTGTGTGGTGGTAGTCGGTTTTGTATTCCCGTCATCAAACACATCTTTTGCATCTTCATAACTTTCCGTAATCGCCACATCTAGGTCGCGCATTGAGTCCTCAAGATGACCGTTCTCGAACTCAATCTTCGCCTTTAAGACATAGTGGTCTTTGAGCGTGGGATAGGCGGATGTCGATTGCGCGTGAAACGAAATAGACCGGCTGATGTCATTGAGGATTTCTGCGGAATTTGCGCGCATGTAGCACGAAAAAGTTGCTCGTAGTAAGTAAAAATCTGAATTGGTCGGCTCAAGATGAATTAGTCCAGTGAGTTCTTGGATTGCCGGACCCAGACTCTTGACATCATGCGGGTCTGCTGTGGTGATTGCTTTGCTTTGTATGAACTGCAAGGAGGCTGGGCTTGGCGGGGTTGGTAATGGTCCAGGCTCACCCGCAAGTTCCGGCGGTGCGGCGATGTGTTGAAAACGCACATCGTCTTTGGTCGGTGGCTTGGAGGTGGTTGATTGCGCGTCCAAGGTCTGAATAGATGACAATAAAGCGCACAAAACCATAACGGTAGCTCTTACCATCATGCTTTTCTCCTTTGCGCTGAGGGGGCTACAATTTCCACCCTATCATTGTTGGACAAGAAATCGAGCCTCGAATCCCTTCGACCGGTCGTTTGAGAGAACAGATTCTCAACCGCTGAGCGTTGTCAAATGGAAAAGGGTGCGCCTCCGAATCTTCGCTAGGGGTTACCTGCCACTTTCTCGGCGGCTCGTTTTGCCTGCCCTAGCTAGCACACCCCACGAAGATGCCTTTGTAATGGAATCCATTACAGTGTAATATTTGGGTATGGCTACTGCTACTGCAAGGAAATCGAAGGTCTACACGATCAGCCTGCCGCCCGAACTTGCGCAAAGGGCTGAGGCGCTGGCTCAGCGGGACAGCCGCACGATGAGCGAGCTATTCCGTGAAGCCTTCCGCACGTACTCTACACAGCAGGCGCGAAGGACGCTGGATGAGTTTGGCGAATATGCGGAAGGACGCAACCCAAAAGGCTACTCCGAGGCCAATGTACCCCGGCTCATTAAAGAGGCGCGTACTGAAAAGCCGCGCCGTCGAAAGGTACGGTCTAATGGTGACCGTGCAGCCCGAGGCAAATAAAGGTTGGGATCGACTTTCGCTCGCAGCCATCCGATAATGGGTATAGGTGTGAGGTTTCCATGACCATCCGTGTCGAACTCAATCCGGAGATGGAGAGACAGCTTACTGCGGAGGCATTGGCTCGCGGCATTGCGCTGGAGTTGTATGCGCAGCGGCTTCTTCAGGAAGCAATCGCTTCCAGGGGCAAAGGACATGCGCGCGCAAGCCAGGAAGAATTTCGCGCCTTTCTCGATGCGCTTGCCAGCAAAGCGCCGAATGTCCCGCAACTGCGAACAGAGACCTTCTCCCGCGAAATGATCTACGGTGAGCACGCCTGATGCCCGGTTCGTCCTACCTGGTGGACACGAACATTCTGCTCCGCCTTGTACAGCCCGACAGCCCCGAATATGGAACGATCCGGCAATGTACGGATCGTCTTTGGGAGCGCGGAGCGGACCTTTTCTACACATCGCAAAACTTGGCTGAATTCTGGAACGTTTGCACTCGACCTGCTGATCGGAACGGGTTCGGATTCTCGGTTGCAGAGACGGATGAACGCGCCGCTCTCATCGAATCCAAGTTTTCTTTTGCCGCCGACAGCGAAGCAACACATCAAGAGTGGCGCAGAATCGTAGTTGCAGCGGGCGTCTCCGGTATCCAAGTCCATGACGCTCGTTTGGTGGCAGCGATGCGCGTGCACGGAATTGCGAATTTGCTAACGCTCAACGCCAAGGATTTTCGCCGGTTCAGCGGCATCACTGTCCTTTCGCCAGACGAAGTATTGGCCTCCTTCGGCTAGGGGCCGCCACTGAGAAGCGCAGCCTACTTTCGTGTGCAGCGATTTGGCCCACTGTCGCCGGTCGCCTACTGAGGCAGACTGGATGTTTCTCATGTCGGAAGAAGATTCGACTTGCCAAGGTTGCACTTGGAGCAAAGCGTCTGCAGATTCCCAAGAACCGTTTCTCCTCCCTTTTCCCAGGGGCAAACGTGGTCCACATGCAGTTCGACGCCAAGAGTGATTGCCGGACTAGCACCGCACGCGCAGCATCTGAAATTATCCCTTTGCAGCACCTGCCAGCGAAGACGGAGTGAGGGGTCACGTGAAGTCTTGTGCTGGCCACCGGCGGGAACTTCGACTTGCTGTTCTACAAGTTCTGCGCCGGTTCCGTTGGTATAATCTACAAACGCCTTTAGCGCGTTCATCCATGAGCCGAAGCGACGGTTATATGGTTGCTGGGAGATCGTTGATGGATGCGAGTCAACCTCTCTCCGTCGCGGTTGCCGTCCGAAATGCTGCCAAAGCATAAGGACGTTCTCGAATAGCTCCTCGTCAGGGATATTAAGGCGGTTCGAGATTTCCAGCCCTGCCCGGCGAAGCGCTTCGTTCCAAGTTCCAAATCGCTTCAATTGCGTGGTATGAGAGTAACGTCCAAGCTTCTCATATTGCTTACTTGCGACACTGTTCTTCCCTGATTCAAGGGCGACTCGACGGAGATCGGCGATCAACGCCTCGTCCGAAATCGGAGCATTTGGAACGCGGGATAGCTTGAAAACTGTGTCACTCATCATACGAGCAAACCAACCGAGGTCGGTGTTGTTTCGCCATCATGTTAACATCGCCAGCTCTTCTCCAAACCAGAAGGGCGACCGCAGATCCTTCGACTCCCTCCGTCCATAACGGCGGGATGCCAGCCTGTTTTCAGGTCGGACCGAACCAGAATGCTTCAAATCCTTGCCGCCGCAGCCCCGCCGATTCCTTGCTCGCGGACGATTTTTGATCTGTTCGCCGCACGAAAATCTCTGCGGTTGCAGGGGGTGTCTGCCCGTTGTACCTGAGAGCAAGATAGAGAGGAAATTGGTTCGGTCAATGCCGCGCCTTCTTCTGCGCGTTCGTCGGCCCGGTTCCGGGCCGGAGTGGGGCCGGTTCCGGCCCAAATACCATGCCAGGATGGTTCCATCCTGGCTCACTGGATGGCAATATTCTGATGGGGATAAGAAGGCAGGCAGTGCTGATCTACGCCTCCTCGGCCAAACGGACAGCCTCGACTCGTGCGGGGCCTTTCCTGGGAACCGTCTTTTTCTTCGACCGTGGCCTCATGATGTTGATGGCGGAAGCATCGAGTTGCGTCTTCAAATGCGCCGCGTAATATTTCTCAATCATCTCCACGCTTGTCCGGCAGTTCTTGGCAATCTGATAGATATCGACACCTTCAAGCAGGCGCAGGCAAATGTAGGTGTGGCGTAGGCTATACGCTGTTCGCGGCCTTCCGTCACGGTCGGTGCGCAGCTTCTCTTCCTCAAGGATAGCGTTGAACAACTCGCGTGGCCATTTCGGGAACAGAAGATCGGTGGGCCGGGCGCGTGCCATTCACCGTTGGCGATTGACTCGGTACGGCTGCCCGCTCTTCCCGGCCCTCCATCTGGACGTGGGCGGGCTTTCAGCCGCTCGAACGGATGCACGGCTCCTATTGTGCTCTTGCAATAACCAACGCCGCGCTTTCCTCGTACTTCGATCTCAAGGATGGTTTGGCCGCTCCCCTCGTCTTCGATCACCGTCACATCGCGGAACTGAAGACGCCTCGCCTCGTCGGGGCGGAGTCCGGTGTTGGCAGAGAACAGAACATAATCGTGAAGCTGTTCCGCCTCCCAACGAAACCGGGGCTGCTTCGGGTCCTGCGCGTTTGCGCGTTGCCTCATAAAGCTGCTTGTACTCTTCCGGTGAAAACCATGCTCGATGGGAAATCTTCCCGGATGCACGATATGGCGCTGAAAAGTCCGGGAGATGATCGACCCATCCGTGCGGCAGAGCCGTTTTGAAAATCTGCCGCAGCGTCACGATCTCCTGGTGCATGGTGCTACGCGCTGGAGGCTTGCCGCGCAAGGCCTTGCACTCTTCAAGTCGATGGACGCGATATTCGTTGACCTTGCCCGCCGTGATCTCAGGTAGCACCATGCTGCCGAAGAACGGGACCAGATAGCCATTGGCGCGCGCGTGCTGCCCGGATGCGTATTTCGGGCTGCGCTGTCCTTGCGTCATGATGTCGAATTCGCGCAGGTACAACTTCGCAGCTTCGCGGAACAGTTTGCCGGTCCTCAACTGCCCGTCGCGGAGCTTGCCGCGCAACTGCAAATACCAGTCTTCCGCGAACTCCTTCGCTTTCGAGAGGCTGTCTTCTTTGGTGGTGGTGCGCCGATTCTTCCCGGCTAGATAAGTTGCGCACTGCCAGCTCGAACTGTTCGGACGCTTGTAGACGTGAACTTTGCCACCGAGGATGGTGTGATGCTCTGCCATGCGACTGCACCTCCCGCTTCCTCTATAGAAGCACAAAAGTGTGCAAGAGTTGCGCAAGCCTTGCGCGGTGTCCGGCATTAAGACAATCTATTTATTTTCAGGAATATACAGAAATATCGCGACGTTATAGGCCGATTTTAAGTCCGCTGCGTCTGCCGATTTCGCCATCCGGGCTTTCTGAATAGCGCGGTATTCTTATCCTAACTTGAATGATTCAGGCATCAAAACTTCACATTTGG
>Ga0070741_10010953_pt1 | contig 16925 bp, 12 predicted proteins | sample Coa_R1_4_FD_66440 | JGI IMG/M metagenome (GOLD analysis project Ga0070741, IMG submission 66440) | Surface soil microbial communities from Centralia Pennsylvania, which are recovering from an underground coalmine fire - Coalmine... | ecosystem: Environmental > Terrestrial > Soil > Unclassified ...
GCACCCTGCAGCGTGATCGCCTTGCTGATTGTCACTCCGGTTGTCCAATTTAAAATTCCCGCGGGCAGCGTGATCGTATCCCCATTCCGTGCTTGGTTATTGAGAATAGACTGAACGCTTGCTGCTGTCCCATTAGATTGGTAGATGGCGGCCCGACCCTGCGGAGCCAAAATAGCGCTCAAAACAAGAGTACAGGCGGCGACGACGATTCCGAGTCGTTTCATAACGGAGGATTGTTGAGAGTGAAAACCCGACTCCGTCGTTCGTATCAGAATAAATTATCATGGCAAGCTATTTTCTTCGTCTCTTTGACTTTTTTCGAGCAGGGTTTTTGGGTCGCCGCTTGAAGCACAGGTCCCTGAACCGATGGAAGTCCGGGCATGCATTCTATGCCTTCCACACTTTTCCCGACAACACCGGCACACCGGCCATGGCGTTTCGGGTATCCACTACGCACCGGGCCCACTCGCCAAGCTCGTGGTAGTTCACCGATGAATGATTGGTCGCGATGAGAACGACATCGAAGGTCTCTATCGTTGCGCGGTCCCACTCGACCGATTTTCTTCCGGCGAATTCCGGGTGCTCGCGGGTTGGTTTGATCACGGGAACATAGGGGTCGTAGTAAGCGACTTCTGCGCCTCGTTCCAACAGCAACTTCATTAAGACATAACTCGGCGACTCCCGCTCATCATCGACATTTGGCTTATAGGCCAAACCCAGAATCAGAATCTTGGACCCCTTGATAGCTTTGCATTGCATGTTGAGTGCATCCGCAATCCTGTGCACGACATGCTCCGGCATTCGTGTATTGATCTCGCCCGCTAGCTCAATGAAACGCGTATGTTGCCCATATTCACGAGCCTTCCATGTCAGATAAAATGGATCGATCGGGATGCAATGCCCGCCAAGACCGGGTCCGGGATAAAATGGCATGAACCCAAACGGCTTGGTCTTGGCTGCTTCAATGACTTCCCAGATGTCAATTCCCATGGCGGCATAAACCACCTTGAGCTCATTAACCAGCGCAATATTGACACTCCGGAAAATATTCTCGAGTAACTTTGTAGCTTCAGCGACGCTACACGAAGAGACCGGCACAAGATTGTCGATCGCCTTACCGTACAGCGCCATCGCGCGGTCGAGGCAGGTTGGAGTATAGCCTCCTACAACTTTCGGAATCGACTTGACCTTGCTCTGTTCGTTCGCTGGATCTTCCCGCTCCGGTGAAAAGGCCAGGTGAAAATCTTCCCCAGCTTTCATTCCCGATCCTTCCTCAAGGACGGCGCGGAGGTCGGTGTCGGTTGTCCCGGGATAAGTCGTCGATTCCAGGACTACTAACGCCCTTTTGGAGAGGTACGGCGCAATTCTTCGACCTGTCTCAAGAACGAACGAGGTGTCCGGCTCTCGATTTTTGCTAAGCGGCGTTGGCACACAAATGATGACCGCTTCAATCTCTTTGATGCGACTAAAGTCCGTCGATGCCGAAAACTTTCCAGAACTGACTAATTCGGAGACGGCCGATCCTTCAATATGTTTAATGTAGCTTTGCCCGTTTTTCAGCAACTCCACTTTTTTGGGATCAACATCGATTCCCAGTACATCCACGCACGAGCGCGCGAACTGGAGCGAGAGCGGCAGCCCGACATAACCAAGACCGATAACAGCGATTTTCATTTTTCAATCATGCAATGGCGAGAGCGGAGCCGCGCGACCTGGATGCGCGGGTTGCGACGGAAAGAACAAAAACCTGGCATATAAATAAGCCGCGAACTCACTGACTACATTCTTGAGACCCTGGCTGTAATGCCACCATTTGTTCGCGGGATAATCCGCGTTCGCCACGGCGATGATCCCGACCCGTACGTTCTTTCCGAGCGCTTTTTGGAAGAGCAGGCGCGTGCGGCGCGCGTGTACATCTTCGGTAACGACATTGATGCCAGACACGACCATGTTATGGTCGCGAAACCAGTTCCGCAGCGCAACCGCCGAACCGTAGGTTCTGTCGCGGTCCATCACACGGGATGGCACCATCTGCAACGATTGCTCCGGCACGCCCGCCTTTTTCAAAAGATCCGCCCCAACACTGGCCGAGGTCATGAAGTCGTTAGTGTATCCTCCCGTGCCTTCCACCGGCCCCCCTGTCGCAAAAACGCGTTGATAGTGGTTATTTTGGAATTCCTTTACTGCCGCCCGAATTGCATACTCGTTTATCCACCCTTCGACTACAAGGGTACCCGCATCGACGCGCTGGGTTATCGCAAGAAACGGGTAAATGCCATTCAGAACAAGGACGCTGACGAGCAAAAGAGCGAAAATGACAATCAGCCGGCCACGCCAGGAAAGCGACCAGCGCTCCCTGCGATCAAACAATCCCCAAATCGCGCGGCGCGGTGTGGGCTGTGCCAATGGAACAGGCGCACTAACGCTATTTTGCATTGAAGAAACGGATCCGGGATTTCAGTTCCAGGAGAATATCAACGAGCGAAAACGCCACTCGACGCATTGGAGGTACAATACAAATCAAGATCGCTCCAGCGAACAGCCCACTGGGAGCGCTGACTACTAATTGCACTAGTGGATGTGAGTTCACGAGAGGGAGGCGGACCAGCCATGTCACACTGCAGACTACTATCCAAAGCGGAAGGTATCGGAAAATCCCAGACCACAAATCCGCCGTAGTTACAGGGCCATGCCGTCCGGCAAAATAGTAAACAGCCGGCGTCCCGAATAAAAGTCCGGCTATGGAGAAAGAGATCGCAAGTCCGACAGGGCCATACGGTAGACCGACAATAAAGGAGGCGACCGTGATACTGGAACAGAGCAAGCTAGCGAATAGCCAATCTTTGCCTCGCCCCTGAGTCTGGAATAGCCAGGTTGAGGCTCCCGTCAGAGGAACCCAAAGGGCCGCAATGGTAAAGCCGGCGAAAATAGGCACCGCCTGTTCGAATTTCGACCCGAGAACCACAAGAGTCAGAGGACGAGCAAGAGCTAGAAGTAGACCAGTGAAAAGAAAGGTTACCAGCGCCATCGCCTCGTACACGCGAAGAAATGTGCGACGGTATCGCTCCGGTTCGGTTTGGACCCGCGACAGGGCCGGAATCAGCACGGCATTGATTGGCATCGTGAATTGTTCCAGCGGTCGCATGAGAAGGATGGAAGCTCTCGAATACAGGCCAACCGCCACTGGACCGAAAAAGCGTCCGATCAAAACATTATCCAAACCTCGGGCAAGCGTGTTTATCAGGTTCCCAATCGTGATGTTTGCCCCGAAACTCAGCAGGTGCCGGGTTTGAGCATTCCGCGAAAACAATCGAGGCTGCCAGCCCGAAATTAACCAGGACAGCACAAGCCTGACGACGACTTGCATCAGGTTGGCACCAACCAGCGCCCAGTAGCCGTATCCGGATAGCGCCATGCCGATACCAGTCAGGTAACCGCCGAGCACGCAAGTCACCTCGATGGTCGCGATGGCTCCGAAACGCATCTGCCGGTTTAACAGCGCAATGTGTTGAACCGCCGAGGTAGTAAGGAGAAAGGTAATTGAAAGCGCGAGCGTGATACCTACAAGCCGTGGTTCGCGATAAAACCATGCGATTGCCGGTGCCGAGGCAGCAACGACCAGTGTAACAAGACTACCCACACCAACGTTTACCCAGAACAGATTGGACACCTGTGCGTGGTTAATCTCCTGCCGCTGCACCGTGGCCGTAGAGAGCCCTATATCCTGAAAAATCCAGAGAAAACCCATCATGGTAGTTACCATGGCATACAGGCCGAAATCCTTTGGCGTGAGCAGGCGCGCAAGCGCCATAATAAACGCGAGGTTTAACAGGAACTTGATAGCCTGTGCCGCAATCGTGATAAAAGTCCCGGAGATCGTTCGCCCTTTTAGGTCACTCAAGAGATGATCGGTGTTAAGGTGTTTCTCGTTTGGGTCGGCCATTTTGCTCGCAGTACCTTGTTCGCCGCTTTCTCGGCGGGCCACGTCACTTAGAATAGCCTCACCTTGAGCGACACTCGAACTGTTGTCAGTAATCATGGCTACTTCTTGAACATCCACGTTAGCGGGAGTGACGCGGCTGAATAGCACGTTAATATTCGTCAGTGCCTAGTCGGAGCCATCTTACCCTGGAAACGATCGGGTTCGTTTTCTTAGGTGGGCAAGCTAGGGTCACGCTCAAGAGAATACATCATCTTGTCCCACGCTCTTAGCACGGAACACTTGGTCTGATTGTAGTACAATTGAGTATACTTTGCAGCCGCGAAGCCAAAGAGCTTTTCAATCCAGGCAAACTTCCACGATGCCTTCGGAAGCGACAGCCGGCCTCCCAGAGTGGTTGCCAATTGTTGCGCTTCCCGCACCAGGTCAGGACGGTCCGGATAGAAATTGGGCAACCAATCCTGCAAATAGGTCACGCACGCCCCGCGAACGCGGTCACTGTCTTCCCGGGCACGCAGATATCCAATCTGCAGCTTCATTGCAAGGAGTTGCGCTTCCATTTTCTTGTCCGATCGGCCGATATGGCTTAGGCGACTACTTGGCGTGATGCGGTAATAGACCTTGCTCTGCGGAATGAACCGAATGCCACTACAGACATCAATTACGCGCGAGAAATATTCGCCATCGTCGTCCACCAGAAGTCGGGTGTCCCAGGGCCCGGCCGTCTCGGTCAACTCTCGACTAACGAGCCAGGTGGCGGTTTGCACATGCCAGTGCCCTTCCCACCTCCTAATCAACCATTCGGTCGGAACAAGGTCGAACCAGAGGGAACTCGGAATAAATTTTGCTTTGCTTGGCCGATATCGGAAAGAACCCCATGGCGAAGAAAAAAGTATTCGTGGGTCTTTGGTCCTTGCGGCTTGCTCTATCTGGTGAGTGATCTTGTGTGGGGAAAGCAGGTCGTCTGCGTCGAGCCATTGAATATAATCGCCGCTACTCAGCGAAAATGCTGTGTTTCGCGCGGCAGCAGCTCCTTGATTTGGCTGCGTAACAACGCGGACCCCTTTCGCCTCAAATTGCTGAGCTATTCGCAGTGTGTGATCGGTAGATCCGTCGTCAACCACGATGATCTCCTTTTTGGGCCACGTTTGTCCAAGCGCCGAGCGAATGGCTTCGGCGATCCAGGGCTCAGCGTTGTACGCTGGTATTAGGATGGAGACCAGAGGTGTCATGTGGTATGAAATCAGAGAACGAAAGGGTCAGCGAGAAGATAAGAGATTGGAATAGACAGTTTTCGTTATATCGGCCACCTTACTCCACGAATATCGGTCATTCGCATACTGTTTGATTTGAAATCGCGTATTCTCGAGGTTGCTGAATAGTTCGCTATTAAAATACTCATCGATCTTGCTCGCCAGATCGGATGGATCCTGCGCTCTGAATACCAAGCCTGTTTTGCCTTCGATGATCTCGTTCTTCAAGCTCGCTACATCGGCGGCGATGGCGGGTAGTCCAAAATTATAGCCAAGAAATAACACGCCGCTCTGAAACACGCGTGCATACGGTAGGACCAACGCGTCGGCTGCTTTGAAATATAACTCTGTCGCCTCGTCAGGGACGTATTCGATCTTATCGATGACGCGACCACCAATGCCATTATTGACAATAGTCCGCCAAATCCCATCCCAGTAACTCTTGGGCCCCTTCGGCTTTCCCACAATCAATAGACGATAGCTGCGATCTTTTTTTAAGAGGACGGAAAAAGCCGCTATCAAGTATTCGAGCCCTTTATAGGGCGCGATGTTTCCAAAGAACAGCAGGGTTTTATCGCCGCTGCTCACGGCCAACCGCCGCTTCGCTTCTCCGCTCGAGAGGTCAGTGTTTGGAACCGTGTTATTAATCCCAAATGGGATAACGCTGACCTTGCTTTCGGGAATATGAAACTGAGAGATCATCTCGCGTTTCATTCCTTCAGTGTGCACTAAAATATGGTCGCTCAAGTTATACTGAACTTTCAGCGAAAGGCGATTGAGCCACGAATCGTCGGAGTCCCGCTTGCCCGCGTTCACGTTGTGGGCGGTGAAGACAATGCGTTTATGCAACAGTTTGTAATAGAGCATCAACAGGGTGCAATCGAAGAGCTGGAACTTATTATTCCAAAGAATGTGAAAAATCTTCGGCTTTGCTTTGGCGCTGTAACACACGAGACGCCAGTAATACGTGCACACTCTGGCCATCTTTCGGGTCGGTGTCGCGTTCGGATTCTGGTCTCCTCGCAGATTAAGAAAGTTCACTCGACGATTAGTTAACAGCTCAGGCACGCTCAAGTCGTCGCTACCAATAAAATCAACGGAGATGCCTTCTGACGTGAGCGCAGCTGCCATTCCGAGGGCATAGGGCTTGTCTCCGCCGCCAGTGAGAACGGCAACCCGAAGCGGCCGAGGATCAAGGGGCGATGAGCCGCCTGCGCCTAAGCTACGCGGTGCCAAAGCGAACGAAGCGACATCTGAGGACGCGGATGGGAATGGCCCTTGATCTCTGATTTCTGGTGTCTGCTCGGCGAGTGGCATCATTTGACGGCACGAATCGTCACATCCAGCTGGGCCATGACTGTGCTTAGCACCTCATCTACTGAAATAGCGCTTGTCGCGCGCTTATCGTATCCCCGTTTGTAGAAGAACTCTTCCAGCAGCGGCGAAACGATCTTTTTCTGAATCCCATAGTCGTAAATTTCCCACGGGCTCGTGCACGTGAAAAGAGTCACGCACCGCGTACCCGTCCCTAGCGCCACATGCATCGGCAGACTATCACCGCCAACCAGACAGCAGTGGTTTCGGACATCGGCTAGATGCTCGAGGAGCGATGACCTTTTCGGGAGTACATTGACGATCAACCCTCTATCTTCCAGGTGTCGTTTTAATTCCTCGTAGTAAGCCCATTTCTTCATCGGCCAGATAGGTCCGGCGTCGGCTGCTATGGCCACGTCGCCTGATAGCCCGGTTTCGATCGGTTCCGGCAACAAATAGGTCTCACCCGCAAAATCGAACCCAAGCCCCTTAAAAATCAGCTCCTGATATGTAAGTCGATTGACGAGCTTAAGCCGATCAGCTTCCCGCCGGCCATGGAAACTGATCAAACTAAGGTCGAACCAGCACTTGGAGCTGTCGGTATAACACAAGTGCTGACTAGAGTCCAAGTAAGCGCCGAAGATCTCGGCCGGCCCGGCTGTCTTTAGAAACATGGCTACCTCGAGAGTATCCTCCAGATTTATAGCCAGGTCATAGGGAATGTCTAATGCTCGCGCGCGCTCCTCCCACGAAAAATGACGCAGGTTGTCTGACAGACCGTCCAGCAATACAGCATTCGTCGCTGCTGTGATCCATGTGACCGAACCGCTTAATCGACGCAACAGGGGCGTCGTGCGGACAACATCGCCGGTAGCGCCAAGTTTGATGATCAAGACGTTCATATTAACTCAAAACATTTCACGGTTAGGACCGGGGGCGTTAATACTTTCCTTAACTCGTGTCACGAGATCTCAAGCTTACATTTTCGCGGGGCGAGGCTTGTTTGTTTAGGATAAGTCCTGTCAGTTACTAGCCCTGTTGCTTTCAAGACCTATTCTAATTCAGTTCAATCAATTTTCTTTGAATGAATTCCAGAGTCAAAATCTTGTGGATCTCAGAGGTATAGTTTCGCTGCCCAGCGCTATGAGCTTTGAGCATCGCCTCCGCAGAATTCGCACGAAGGTAGGGCCTGCTGCGCGCACTCGAATCGAGAAGTACCTCCCTTAACCACGGCGAGAGTTCATCGCGGTACCAGACGCGGAAGTGAGCAACCTTGTGTCGTCCAAGGAACAGTTGTTCCAGGCGCAAGGGAGCAAACACGTGGTTCAGTTTCGCCAACCATTGCGGCATCCCGTAATCATAGGCATACTCCGCTTTAAAGGTGAACTCTTGGTACCAATGCAGCAACCGATCCAGACCGCGAATTGGTCCAGAGGCGAGACCGCGATCAGTCGCAATCTTCCCCAACGCTGGATTGCCATCAGCAATAAGTCGAATCGCTGGCTCATTGTGCAACAGTCTTACTGGCGCTTGATAAGCTAGCGCAACCAGATCGTTATCAAAATAAGGAGTTCGATACGTGACCTGCGATCGCTCTATGGCAAATTTGCTCGCCATGTACCATGGGGCTTGCTTAAACGAAGTGAAGGAAAGTCTGTGGCCGTGAAGTTCGTTAGCATAGGTCTCAGCCGCATTTCGAAAGGAGCTTTCCAAGTCCGGATCGAAAACGCTTCCCAGAGTAGGATCCGGCTTGAACATTACAAGGCGCCTCAAGATCTCGCCGCCACAGACACCACTAAGTCGGACTGGGGCGATTTGGCGCGCGAACCTCTGAACGTACAAGTCGATCGACCCAGTTACATCCATGGTACCGTCGCTAATATAAACGGCTTTCTCGGCGAGATCGTGAAACTGGGACAAGAACTCGTCGCCCACGAGAATCGTGCTGTGTGGCTGCCAACAAAGTTTCGCGGCCCGCCGTGCGATCTTGACGTCTGCACAATCACGATATTTACCGCTCCAGGTATAGCACGGAAGTGTGCCGGGGCGACGAGGCGCCCAGGCCAGAATCATGCGGCTATCGACTCCGCCAGTCAGGGACAAGCCGATGGACTGTTTTCCGGAGAAATACCTGGGAAGGACCCGTGTCCATGTTTGCTTGAGCTGATCATAAAAGTCAGATTCCCCTAGCTCTGGCTGACTTTCCCATGCCTCCTGCTTGAAGTAAGTTTTTTTCTTCACCGGTCCCCCCCGGGAAAACACCCACGCCGAACCTGGAGGAAGCAAGGAGATTCCAGAGAAAAGCGTCCTGTTTTGCAGAATTGCCTCGCAACTGAGGACCTCGCCCAGGCTGCGCAAATCAAGTTGACGAGTGCTGGGAAGGATTTTTAGGAGGGCCTTCGCTTCAGAAGCAAAATAAAATCCGTTGGAGTCTTCGTGATAGTAAATTCGATTTACGCCATAGCGGTCGTTAAACAGAACGAATTGCTGCTCACGAAGATCCAATAACACACCGCTAAACCAGCCGTTGAGCTTCTCCAGGAATCCATAACCCATTTCCTCGTACAGGTGCACGAGATAACTTGCGTCATTTGAGGCGAAGTCGTGCCCACGCGTTCTAAGCGCATCTATGTCGGCTTGGTTGGCGAAATCCTCGCCTGAAAAAAGAAGGCAGATGTCTTTCTTTTCATTCCAGATAGGAAGACAATCCGCGGACGCTCCCCGGTGACAAGCCCATCCGCTCCAGAGGCCGAGCTCCTGGTTAATATATGTGCCGTTAACGTAAAACTCCTCATGCGTCATGCACTCAACCATGGACTGAATCAGAGAGCGCCACTCTGCCGACGGTCCGTGTTTACTGATTATACCAGCAATTCCAGGCATATCTGTTTATCCAGCAGAAGTTAGAACAGGGGATGCGTAACCAGCAGATCTGCCATCCTGGCATCCATTCGCAGCGGGCAGCGTCTTTCGAGGCTGAAGATCGGGTTTCGGACCTTCTCCCACCACCCAAGTCAAAATTTGGGTCATGAGCTGCGCTTTCCCATCCCAGCTTAGGCACTCTCGGGCGTAGTGCATCCCGCGCTGTCGCAACTGCTCAAGAAGATCTGGATCGGCGGCCAACTTTGCCAGGACCTTCTCGATCTGCGACACCACATCCTCTTCGTTAGTGAGAGGCACTTTAAAGCCAACCTCGGGACTAACAATATCTCCGGGTCCTCCGAAGTTCACGACAACTGGTACTGCGCCCATCGCCAAAGCCTCAAAAACCACAGCACCTCCAAACTCGTGAATCGAAGGAAACACCAGCACGTCGACCGCTCCGAGGCACCGTAGCACTTCATCATGGCTTAGGCTCCCACAGAAAGTAACAGCGCTCTCGATCTTGAGGGATCTGGTGAGTTGCTCAAGCCCGAGCTGCTCGGGACCATCGCCGACAACGGTAAAATGGGCTCGGTGCGTTTGCAGCAGCGAAGCGGCCGCTCGCAAAGCGAGGTCACAAGCTTTGTATGGGACGAGGCCGCCGACGAAGATTAATTCAAGCTTATCGCTACGTACGGAGCCGCGTGAAGCACTCCCGCAAAGTGAAGGATTGATGCCGTTCTCTCCTGGAACTAAGAAGAGTTTCTCACGATAGGCTGCGAATTCATTATAGGTGTGTGAGGAGCCTGCAATGATGGCCGCCGCATCGCGATAGGTTGATCGGGCGAAAGGCAGAAAGCGGTAAAAATTCCTGAGGTTGGAGATCCATTCCTTTTGCTTCTTGGCTTGCCTGAAACCTGCCGGCCATGGCAAACCACCGTTAATCGGCCCGATTACAAATGGAATGCGACCTCGTCGGAGAAAAAAAGCAAACGGACTCGGTAAGACCGACGAAATAGGCAAGAGGCGCATGACCACATCGAATTCACCCGATCTAATTCGGCTTCGCGTCTGCCGCCAGGCACGCCATTCAAATGCTACACAAAAGATATAGTTAAAGGCGGTCAAAACCTGGCTCCGGTAGTTATTTTTAAAAATCCAACGAAAGCTCCAGGAATATATACGATCGAGCCACGAAGGGGAGATGACTTCGATAGCGTGAAACGGGGACTGTTTGCGGCGCACGGCGGCCTCGTCTTGGGGACGAATGACGAACGTCACTGTGTGACGTCGCGCCAGGGCTTCGCCATGGGAGTACCCAATGAGAGGCCCGGTGATTCCATCCGGGTTACTACCTGGAGCTAACAGCAAGATGCGCAGCATAATTGATTGGCGGCTAGTGCCAGGCGGGCGGATTCAGCGTTTCCACATCGCAATCAGGGCTCATGTCGTTGAAGGCCGGTTGATATGATAAGGCTGCCTGGCTAAAACCTGCCCAAGGCTGTTGCAAATATCGCAGACTATTTGGCGTCAAATCTTTGTCGGAAAATCGACTCGTACGCGCGTTTCGTAAGCCGCGCAATGTCGAGAGAGACGGCCATCGGCAGGCCGGCGAGCGCCGGGTGCTGCATTCCTAGTGATCGAAGGATTGCACTCAACTTGTAATGTGAGCCCATCCAGTTCGTGTCGCATCCCAACTCCGGACGAAATTTGGCAGAAGACAACGTATAAGGTGACACGTCGAGATATACCATCTTTAAATACTCTCTCAGGTCGTTGCGTCGCTCCAAGGTCCAACGCGCCACCCACGGCTTAGTGCCCATACAATGAATGAACGTTGGTCCATCGCCAAGCAGACTCCGCAGTCGCTCGGTTGTGGTGAAGCCCCATACGCCGTCAAACTGGACGATGTCTTTACCTCGGCGAAGCATTTTAAGGGGGATATGGGCGAATTCGGTAGAAGTTAAGAGTGCGGTCAATACATCTTGATCGCCCTGCATATGAATGGGTCTTTGCCGCCACCCACCTTGTTGGCACCTTTGGTATTCATCGGATTGTAGCAATTCCCACCATCGTTTCATCAAGGGATAGTGCCGTCTGGTAACCCGAAGTACACCAGAATTGAGAGAAGCCGGGAGAACGCGACCGACCGGGAACTGCCACAATTGCGCGCGACGCCCGGCTCCATCGTGGTCGTAGTGATCCGGTGAACAAGTGTGCTCTGTGGCCACAAAGACTGCTTCATCGAGGCCATCGAACAAGGGGTGAATGTCCCTGGTTACAAACATGTCCGAATCGATCCAAACGATTTCATCGAAGCCAGCATCGAGCAATCGCATAATGGCCTGTGGCTTTACGTTCCAGCCGTAACCATCCCTTAAGCCATCCGCCTGCAGCTGTACTTGCGGGTACGCACTTAACCAGCGACGAAATCCTTCGTTGGCAAAAGGATAGAACAGGCTGATCGCCCTGCCCGGACAGTGAAGACCCAGGCTCGCCAAAACCACCCTAAGGGAAGGCTCCCATGCCTCTCGGTCCTCATTGACGCAGATAGTCGATTGAAAAGGTTGCATAAACTCGGCTCCGGCTTTTTATCGGCTATTCAGCCGATGCCAGAATTCTCTTAGCTTCATACCTTTCGGGGGGATTCAGCCTACGATTAAGCAAGTACTCGCCACTCTTAAAGCGGTGGGGAGCCGGCGGGAGGAATCGAACACTCCATCTACTGATTACGATTCAGTCGCTCTAACGTTGAGCTACACCGGCGAACTTATTGCGTTGTAGAGTGAGATTGGTCGAGATTTTTTTGTGATACCAGTCTCTACAACTTAAAGCCAGGTAAAGAATGGGCTCCGGAAGCAGCCCGCTAACGCCTCGGTACAAACGCAGGCGGACAAATAGTTCGCCTCTGGGCGTCAACGGAATGTAATATCTTGGAAAGTTAACCTGTTGGAAACCGTTCCGACGTTTGAATTCCACCAGTGAGCTCCGACGTTTGTTGCCATAGATGAATTTCCCATAGATCAGATGCGAGATTGCCTTTTGCTCGCACACTTCTGCAGCTTTTGCGATCAGTGCGTTTTGCGGTCGTTTGTCATAATGCTGGTCCATCGAGATGATATGAAAGATCGTCGCCGTATCGTCGACGTAAACCATCTTGAAGAAGCCTATAAGTTCCTCACCCAAATACGCACCGATAAACTCACTTCGATCCAGATACGTGGCAAGGCTTCGCCTTACGCTATCAAAGTCCTGCCCATAGTGCCAGAAAAGCCTTCCGTCCCGGACCTGAATGCTGTTATAAATCCTGTGGACTCCTCTTACCAGATCATCATCAAAAGGTACAACTTTCACGACCACACCACGCCTGCCAGTGCGCCTTACATTCTTTCTCGATACTTGAGGCAGACTTTCCCACCAGTCCTCATAGCAAGTTGTCGGTATTGCAGCCCAGTTATCCCAGTCCCAGTGATAATCATATTTTGGCGTGATCTCAGGTGGTTTTTGCGCAAACGTAAAGAGATCGGCTGTCAGGCCGCTTTCCTTTAGCTTGGTAATAAACGACTCAGGGTCTTCGACAGTCACGCCCTCCACGACGCCTTCATCCTTAATTTCTGCCGTCCTGATCCATTCGCCCGTTACGATAACCGTCCGGCCACAGATCTCGGTTGAGGGGACATAGAGCGTCTGACCGCGGATACGGGTCTCTTCTATTTTGGCGTTGATGCAGTTATCCATTGGTTTGGCCTAAGATGCCACGCGAACAGGATCCATTCCTTGTTGCGCCTCAGAGATTAGCCGCTCTTGGCGCGACCCATTCCGACGCAACCATTGTTCGAGCATCACCAAACTGAACAGAAGCTTGTGGTTGTTCTGGCGGCCAGACTGGTGACCTTCGAGCAGTCTTCGCACTGGTTTGGGATTGAGCAAACCAAACACAAGTGAGCTTTCATCCAGAAGCGCTTCTCGTAGCGCTCCGTTAAGTGAAGAGCGAAACCATTGGTCCACGACATTGGCGGCGAAGCCGCGTTTTTTTCCCTTAAGAATTCGGGGTGACAAGTAGCGCTGGCAAATCTGTCGATGCAACCATTTCCGGGTTCCTTTGCGGACTTTGAGATTCGCGCCGAGCCGTTGCACGTACTCCACCACCGTGCGATCAAGATACGGCACCCGGACTTCGAGACTGTGTGCCATGGATAACTTATCCCCATACATTAGCAGCTCGTCGGGCAGCGAAGAGCGAATTTCAAGGAGCTGAAATCCGCCGAGCTCATCGGTATGTTCCATTTGTGGCCGGAGCGCATCCCAGTACTCGACTAACTCGTGGCGATCTCCATTGGGAAGAACACCTTCGCGAAAAAGACCGTCTATTGTTTCTGGCGACGCGAGTGAAAAAACATCTTGATAACGCTTCAAACGGTCCGCAGCATTTAGTGAACGAACACCACGCTTCAACGTTTCATTCCGCGGCAATCGATTCACGGCAAAGCCAGCCATCGATCGGAGCCCAGCCGGCAGCCCGCGCCACCAATTTCCATAGTGAATACCGAGATGCCGCGTGTAACCACCGAACAACTCGTCCGGGCCCTGACCAATCAGCACAACTTTTACATCCTGCCGCGCGCGCTGCGAAACGAAGTACATCGGAACGATTGACGACGTCGCAATAGGTTCTTCCAGACATTCCACGATTTTCGGGAGTGAGCGTTCAAACTCGGTCTGGTCGAGCTTGACCGTTACATGTCGCGCCCCCAAGAGGGCGGCGGTCACGGTGGCATCCGTTAGCTCGTCGTCTTCGAAGCTCTCGCCATAGCCTATCGTATAGGCTGGCCACGGCCCGCCTTGTTCATTCATCAACGCCAATAGCAGGCCCGAGTCAAGACCGCCACTTAGAAGGACTCCGACTGGCACGTCACTAAGTAGATGACGCTTGACCGCACCTCTGTACAACTCGTGCAGTTCGCAAACGGCTTCTTCTTTTTTCTTGGGCGTTGGAAAAGGGGTCGGGATGAACTTGTACCAGCGTTGTTCGTGGCATTGGCCTTTTTCCACAACTAGCATGGTACCGGGTGCCAACTTCCGAATGCCTTGAAATATCGTCAAAGGAGAAGGCGTATATCGGAAACGGAGAAACAGATTCAAGGCTGTAGGATCGACATCGGGCCGTGATTTTTGCGCAGCCAGAATCGGTCGAATTTCGGAACCGAAAGTTAAGGCCCCATTTTCGATCTTGTAATAGATGAGTTTGATGCCCATGGCATCCCTAGCCAGGAGTAGTCGTTCCTTCTGCACATCCCAAATGGCCAGCCCAAACATACCGTTGAGGTGATTGAAGACATCAGTGCCCCACTCTTCGTAGCCGTGTACGATTACTTCCGTATCTGAATTCGTTCGAAACTCGTGGCCCTTGCTTTGCAGATCGACTCGGAGTTCTTTGTAATTGTAAATCTCACCATTGAAGATTATCCACACGGTTCCCTCACTATTCGACATCGGCTGATGACCGCCGGCGAGATCGATGATTGATAATCGTCGGAATCCCAGACCGACGGGCCCTGCGATGAAGAAGCCTTCGTCGTCTGGTCCACGATGTGCAATGGAACGCGCCATCCGTACAACGGTCTCCCGCTCCACGGGTTCGTGCCGCTGGAAGTTAAACTGCCCTGCGATGCCGCACATTCTGTTATACAGGTTAGGAAGCGAGAGGTAACAATTGCTGGTCCATAACATTCTCGGCGTGACTCTTGGCACCTGTCACTCGATGCGCTTCGGACAAATAAAATGCGAGACTTCGAAACATCTGCGATTGTCCCCAGCGATGCATTGGCACGTTATCCCAGCCCAGGTGTAATTTCCGGGAGCGGAACGACCCATCGCGCTTCACCCACACTTCCAAAATGTGCGTGACGACCTTTTCCAGGGTTCTGTCCAGCTCGGGGAACCGATCGCGCAGCAGCAGGCACAGGTTGATGCACTCGGCCCAATCGTAAAGCTCCCGTTTATAGACGGTCACTCGGGGGGCTTTGGAAAAAGGTTTAGGAAGACCATCTTCAGAAAAAAGATTTTCAAGGTAATACTTAACACCTTTCGATAGCGCGTCGAGGCATGCCGGATGCCCGGTTAAGGCGTGAATCTTAGCCAGCGCTTTCATCACAAAACAGGTATGGTAGTGGTCGATAAAGTCTCGTACTCCATCCATGGCGTAGAACCACGAACCGTCCGGGTTCTGGCTCTCCAAGATGAAATTCAAATTTCGTTCGGCGATTTTCCAGTAGTCTTCGAGGGCGAGAAACTTAGAGGCGCTCGTCAGCAAGAAAGCGCGATAGGCGGCAGCATTAATAACTCCGCCTTTATCGAAAGGCGTATAGGAACAACTGCTCGCGCTTTCGGATGTTCTGAAGTCCTTAATATCGGCGGCGGCATGCCGCGCAATCGATTCGACCACTACTTTCCAGTCGTCCTTTCCAGTCAGTTCGAAAACCTGGAGGAACGCTTCGTAACAGTAGGGAGTCGTTGTAATGAGTGGTGTTTGTTCTTTGATTGTGCCGTTGCGGGTGACCCAATTAAAGGGATAACCCCAGCAATACTCTTTGAACTGTCGGCACCGCGATTTTTTGAGTTCGGTTAGAAAATGAACCGCGTTGTCCAACTGCGAGGAATCTCCGGTTGCCTCGTAAAGGAAAGCGAAGCCCATCGCGTAATGCGCGTCCGCGATTGGAAATCGAACAGGGTGATGAAATAGCCGTCGCGCCGCTGGCAGGAACGCTTCGCAGAAAATCATGGGAGCCACGGCTGCCGTCCCGGTGAGCCTATGGCTATAGTACAGTGCTTTTGCTCGTCCGCCGATGGGTCCGGCGAAGAAACTTTGGTAATCCCATGATGTTTCACCGTACCTATCCAACCAATCGACGAACTTGTTAAGGTGACCAGATATTGCGTCTGTGCTGACCTTGTTAAGAGAATCAATGAGACCAGATCGAGTACTAGCCATAAGGATCAACGAATCAACTTCGCTCTGTTAGCAATGAAAAATTATCAACTTTTTTGAACCGCAGAAGAGAACGACAGACGGCCTTTAGTTTGCGCATTTGCTCCCGCCGGTGAAATGACATCAGTTCATGCGAGACAGGTCGTTGAGTGCGGCGGAGTGCAGCCCAGCAGTAACCGGACAGCAACCCCAGGCCGTCGGCCGGTTTCTTCCTCATTCGATAAATCACCCGCAACATCTGCCAGAGGGGCGAACCTCCCAAAAAATAATCCTTTTCCCCGTAGGAGAAGCTCGCGGCCATGCTACTCTTCTCTGCCGTCCCAAGAGCTCGATAGTGGTGAAACCGCTTTTCGGGAAAGGAACGCGTTTTCCAGCCTTTCATCCGTGCCGTAGTGACCGCAATCCAGTCAATCCCGCCGGCAGGATTCGGGAAGTAACCACCAACGTCCTGGAAGCACTTCCTCCGAAAGAGCTGACAACCACCAGGTACATGGTTGTCGCCTTCGAAACTGTCTCGTGCTGAGTCATAGCCGTTCTCAAGAAATGGGGTTCCGGCGACACCGAGTGT
>Ga0070741_10010954_pt1 | contig 16925 bp, 15 predicted proteins | sample Coa_R1_4_FD_66440 | JGI IMG/M metagenome (GOLD analysis project Ga0070741, IMG submission 66440) | Surface soil microbial communities from Centralia Pennsylvania, which are recovering from an underground coalmine fire - Coalmine... | ecosystem: Environmental > Terrestrial > Soil > Unclassified ...
GTAGTGGGTACGAAAATCCCTTGGGGGCAACCCCGTGCCGGTTCGAGTCCGGCCCTGGGCACCATCACTGCAGGCTATTTTCTCAAAAGTGGCGCGCTTGACCGCTTCTGCGCAGCGCAAGCTGTCATCTCAACAGCCCTTCTGCTTCGAGCCAATGCCTGATCGGTTCGAGGCGCCCCCGGACTTCCTTTTCGTGATGAGATGCGAGGGCGCGCTTTGCGATGAGACTCATCGCGGAGTGATACGAGCGGAGTGCAAACTCCCGGTACTTGCCGACCACCTCAGCGGGTCCGGAGTATCTGACGAGCGTCACCATCGCGCCCGCCGTGTCCAACTCGGCAAGCAAAGTGCGTACATCGGGCGGGGACATAGCTGTGTGGCGACCGGATGAGTTCTGCGACTCTCAAACCAGCATACCGGCCAACACTCAGCGAGCCTATACGTACACAACGCATGGCGGCCCTGCCGATCAGGCTCCCCGGAAGTGCCGCCCTCCCATCCGGCGCCAGGCCCCTGAGGCGTTCAGGGAGTCTTGCGCGCGAGGAAACTTTCGGGGGTCTGAGGCGTTTCACCAACCCCTACCGAAGGAGTATTAGACATGAATGACAATCAGAGCAGCGGGATCGGCAAACAAGTCAAAGGCGCCATCAAGGAAGGGACGAGCAAGATCACGGGTAACAAGTCAGGCGAAGTGGAAGGCAAGATCGAGAAGAACATCGGCAAAGCGCAAACCAAACTGGGTGACCGACAAGCCGACTCGCGCCAGGACTCGGAAGCCAAAGATCGCCGCTGAGGGATGCTGACCCTAGAGCAGCTGCGCGTGCATCGATTCAACGATGCGCGTCGTGGCGCTGCGACGCTGATCAGCGCAGCCGGACTTGCTGCGAACTCACACGGCGGCGCCATCGAGCGCGGCCCATGAGCAGACGGATGCTCTGGCGAGAGCACATCTTCCGCGCGTGGCCGGGCGGCGCGCCGACCGTTGTCTTGCGCCGCCACGCGCGGTCCGTAAAGTCTTAGCCAAACCCTGCAGAATTACCTAATATTGAGGCGCTTCTCTATCCAGGGTTTCAGGCACTCAAGCGTGCCGCGGTCCCCGGCGCGCACAAGAACGCTATGCCTTCGCTCGCCCCGGGGCCCGACCTGCCGTCCTCCATGAGGGTCACATGGCTTTAGTGAAGAAATCAAAGATCGCTCGTGGCCTCGGCAATGTGCCTGGGCCGGCCGCGGCGCAAAAACCGGCAGGTCCGATTGCCAAGGTGAATGCTCGAGCTTCCGCATCCGATCCCCGTCATCAAACTGTATCTGAACGCATTGCCGCGGCCACTGAAGAGCTGGCGAGCGGGCTGTCGCAGGCAGCGGCGGCGACCAAACAGCTCGGTCGATCGATGGAGCAGATTGCCGGGGGCGCCGAAGAGGCTGCGGGGGCCTCGCAGGAGCAGTCCGCCGCCGTCAAGAGAATCGCGGCCAGTCTGATCGGCGCGCGCAGCGAGGCGGATGCATCCAGCCGTCGTACGGATTCGGTAGCGGTGTCACTGGCGGAGGCCTCTGCTCGAATCCTGACCTCGGTGCAGGCGATTGAGCGCGGCGCTCAGCGTCAGACCGAGTCGATCTCCCTGATTACCGAGCTCGACCGTCGAGCGAAGGATATTGGGGAGATCACGCGCGCAGTGAGCCGGATAGCCGATCAGACCAATCTCCTCGCGTTGAATGCGGCTATCGAAGCGGCGCGCGCAGGTGAACAGGGCCGCGGATTCGCGGTCGTCGCAGATGAGGTTCGCACCCTCGCGGAAACATCAGACCGGAGCGCACGTGAAGTTCAGCAGCTTACCGAGGCAATGCAGAACGAAGTCAACGAGGTGGGCGGAGCGTTGAAAGCGGCCGCCGCAAAGGCTCTCGGCGATGCCAATGCCGCGGCCAAGGTTGCGCAGGGTCTGGAGGCCAGGCGACAGGAGATGACACAAATTGCGGCCGGCAGTCGCAGCACCCTGACTGCTACACTGGAGGCTGAGCGTGCGGCAAACGAGGCTCAAAAAGGCGCCGAGCAGATAGCGAGCGCGGCCGAAGAGCAGTCGGCCGGTGCAGGTGAGGCACAGACGGCAATCGAGCAGCAGGCCAAGTCGCTGGAGCAGGCTCAGACCGCTGCGCACGGTTTGGCGATCCTGGCTGAGCAACTACGCGCGGGAAAGGCCGGCGCGGCCGCCGTAGAGCAGATCAGCGCCAGCGCCGAAGAGCTGTCGGCGTCCATCCAGGAGCTCTCGAGCGCGGCCACGCAAGTCATGGCCGCGGTCGAGCAGATCAATAAAGCCGCGCAATTGCAGTCCTCCGCGACCCAACAGACGTCGGCGGCTCTGGCCCAGATCGAGAACAGCGCCAAGGTCGCGCAGAAAAGCGGCAGGACTTCCGATGATCGCGTTCGACTGCTGGATGAGGCGCTGAAGGAGGGCCGAAAGGCCGTCGAGAATCTCGTGATGAGCGTGTCGGACGCTTTGCAGGACACGCGCTCGAGTGCGGCCACCGTCAAGCGACTGGAGAATGTGGGTCGCAAGGTCGAGAAGATTCTCGAGGCCATTGCGCTGGTTGCCGTGCAGACGAGCATGCTCGCAGTGAGCGGATCGGTCGAGGCAGCGCGAGCCGGTGAATCCGGCAGAGGCTTTGCCGTCGTTTCCAACGATATTCGCAGTCTGTCGCGGGAGGCCTCCGACAACGTCGAGCGTGCCAAGGATACGGTGCGTGGAATTCTGGAGCAGATTGCCGCTCTCAGAGGCGATCTCGAGCAGATCATCGTGGCAACGGAAATGGAGGTGCAGAACAATCGCACGGTCTCCGGCGCGCTGCAGACAATTGAAGGCGACTTCGCCGCCCTTGGGGTGGCCAGCCGTTCCATCCTCGAAGGCGCCGACAATATCCTCGGCGCCACGGGCGAGATGGCGAAGGCTGCCAGACAGGTTGCCACGGCTGCCGAGCAAGCCAGTACAGCCTCCCGCGAGGCGGCCGCTGCGGCAACCCAGCAATCGCGCGGCGCCGAGGATCTCGCCGCCGCCATCGAAGAGATCGCCGCGCTGGCTGATGAGCTGAAGCAGCGTTCGTCCTGAGCGGACAGCAGTCCATGGCTCGGGAATCCTCTGACCGCTTCCTCACTTTCCGCGTCGATACACAACTGTATGCGCTGCGCGCGGATGAGGTGACAGAGGTCATTCGGCCCCCGACCTTGGCTCGTGTGCCTCAGGGGCCGGCGGCGCTGCTTGGACTTGCCAACCTGCGTGGCTCGGTGTTGCCCATCGCAAGTCTGCGGGAAATGCTGGGCAAGCCGGCGGCCGCGGTGACGGAAACTGCGCGTGCCATCGTACTGGATATCGGAGCACCGATCGGTTTGATGGTGGATTGCGTCGAGGCCCTGGAGAGCGCGGCCAGCCAGCAAGTCGAGACGCTTCAGAACGACTTGAGTGCGGCGCCCGCCGAGCAGCTTCTGGGTGCGTTCTCAACTCACGCTGACCGGCGCGTGGCGAAGATTCTCGATATCCGGTCCATGCTGAAGGTGGCATTCGCGAATCGCTCGCGGGCGCAAAGCCACACCCACAAGAGGCTCGCTGCCGCGCCTGCCCTGGCAGCCAGAGCCCGTAACGCGGCAAAGACCGAAACCCTGGTCACTTTCGAGATTGCGGGACAGGAATTCGCGCTGCCTCTGGAGGCCGTGGAGGAAATCTTGCCAGCGCCTGCTTCGGTCACGGCGGTGGCCCGCGCCGAAGCCGTGGTGCTCGGGGTCACCTCGGTGCGGGATACCCTGCTGCCCCTGCTCTCTTTGCGGGCGCTCCTGGGATTTAGCGCCGCAACGGACTCGAATGATCGGCAGAAGATCGTGGTGATGAGAATCGGCGGTGCTGCGGTCGGGCTGGTGGCCGACCGCGCCCGCGCCATTCTCGCAGCGGATCTCGAGATGGTGGACCCCATTCCACCGGTGCTTGCCGCCCGCACCGGCGGTGAGTCACGCGTGCGAGCGGTCTACCGGGCGGAAGCGGGAAGGCGCTTGATTTCCATTCTTTCCCCGGATCAGTTGTTTCGCGAGGATGTCATGAAGCGATTGGCAGGTGCGCGACAGGCATCCAGCACGCCGGCCCTGCAGGCCGACAGCGGCGCGCGCGAAGAAATGAGCTTCGTGGTTTTCCGGCTGGGGAGCGAGGAATTCGGGCTTCCGATCGATACGGTCGTCGAGGTTGCTCAGGTCCCGCAGCAAATCACCCGCGTACCCAAAACGCCGAAGTTCCTCGAGGGTGTCGTCAATCTTCGCGGCGAGGTTCTGCCGGTGGTGGACCAACGGCGCCGCTTCGAGATGCCGAAGCTCGATAACGCCGAGGGGCGCAGGCTCGTCGTCATCAGGACCGAGCGCCATCGCGCAGGCCTCATAGTCGATAGCGTCTCGGAAGTCTTGCGAACGACCGCCGACAGCGTCGAGCCTCCTCCTGAGCTGACTGATCAGGTCTCGCGTCTGGTGCGAGGTGTCATCAATCTGCCGAAGTCCAACCGCATGGTGCTGCTGCTGGATGCTGCCGAGCTCCTCACGCGCAGCGAACAAGGCCTGCTGGACTCTTTTCAGGCGAAGAGCAAGAAGGCGAATGAGTGATCAGGGTTCTCGTGGTCGACGACTCTGCGCTCGTGCGCAAGCTCTTCGGGCGAGTGCTATCGGGAGAGCCGGATTTCGCGGTGACATTTGCGCGCGACGGACTCGAGGCGCTCGCTCAGCTCGAAGCGTTCAGGCCGGATGTCATCACGCTGGACGTGCAAATGCCTCAGATGGATGGTCTCGAGTGCCTGGATCGAATCATGGTCCAGCGGCCCTCTCCGGTGGTGATGGTGTCCACGATGACCGCGGAAGGCGCGGAGGCGACCTTGGATGCCCTGAGGCTGGGCGCTGTCGACTTCGTAACCAAGCCGGCCGGGGCGGTGTCGCTGCGCATCGATGAGTTCGCTCCGACACTCAAGCAGAAAATCCGTGCCGCTGCAGGGGCCAGGCTTCCGGCCAGCCGCCGTCTCAAGGAGCGCGTGCAATTCAGAGCCGGCGCTACGCCCACCCGGAAACCGCGCAAGCTCGAAGTCCCCGAGGAGCACATCGCAGCCATTCAAGGCGCGGGAATCGTGCTCGTGGGGACCTCCACGGGCGGACCGCCCGCTCTGGAGGCTCTGCTGGTCCAACTTCCAGCCAGCTTTCCCTGGCCGATCCTCGTCGCGCAGCATATGCCAGCCAGCTTCACCGGGCCGCTGGCCAAGCGGCTGGATGGAATCTGCCCACTCCAGGTGATCGAGGCGGCCCAACCCATGCCGTTGCAGGCCGGCTGCGTGTATATCGGCCGGGGCGATGCCGATCTCCTCGTGTCCAAACGGCCATCGGGCTTGATCGTGAGGGCGGTCCCGGCGAAAGCCGATTATCCCTGGCATCCGAGCACGGACCGCCTGGTTCGATCCGCCATGGAGCACGTGCCGGCCAGTCAACTCATCGGGGTGCTGATGACGGGCATGGGAAATGACGGCGCGCAAGCGATGACGGAGCTCAAATCGAGCGGCGGGGTCACCATTGCGGAAGCTGAGGAGACTGCCGTGGTCTGGGGGATGCCGGGCGAACTGGCACGCGCGGGCGGCGCCACGTGGATCGTCCCGCTGCCAAAGATTGCCGCCCGGCTCCAATCACTGGTTCCAACTCATGCCACTCATCCGTAAGCCGGCGGAGACCCGCCCACCCTCCAAGCCGGACGGCTCCAGCGTCCTGAAGGCCCTCGCCAGCGCCCACCAGGAGGAACGTTGGGCGGCTGCCCGCGCCGCCGCGCAGGTCCCCGGAGGGGTGGCTGCATTAGCCGCAGCGCTGCGCACCGAACACGACCCGCGCGTTCGGGAAGCCATGTTCTCGGGGCTCGCCGGCGCCGGGACGCCTGAAGGCATCCAGGAGATCATCGCGTTCCTGCGCTCCGACAATGCCAATCTGCGTACCGGAGCGCTGGATGCGCTCCGAGCCGCGGCCGGAGCGGTCCATACGGTTGTTCCGCAATTGCTGCACGACGCCGATCCGGACATTCGCATCCTCAGCTGTGAGCTGGCGCGAAGCCTGCCGAGCGTGGAGGCGGCCTCGTTGCTGTGCGAGCTCATCGGCCGAGAGCAGCAGCTCAATGTGTGCGCTGCAGCCATCGATGTGCTCGCCGAAGTGGGCAGCTCGGACGCCCTGCCCGCCCTCGCCGCATGTGCACAGCGATTTCGCGATGCACCGTTTCTCGCCTTCGCAGTCAGGATCGCCATCGATCGCATCCACTCTCAGTCAACGCTCGGCCGTGACTGAGCTTCCCGCTCTCACCGAAGAGGAGTTTCGGCGGCTTTGCGAGTATCTCTATCGGCGCACCGGTATGGTGTTCACCGAGGCGAAGAGATACTACGTGGAGCGTCGTGTGATCGAGCGGATTTCAGCCACCGGCTCCGGATCCTTTGCGAGCTACTTCGGCCGGCTGCGTTCCGATGTACAGAACGAAATCGAGCTGTTCGTCAACGCTTTCACCGTCAACGAGACCTATTTCTATCGCGAAGAGCACCAGCTGGAATGTCTCACGAGCGATCTGCTCAATCAAAGGGTTCTCGACAAGAGAACCGGCGACGCGCTTCGCATCTGGTCGGCCCCCTGCTCCACCGGTGAGGAGCCCTACTCCCTGGCCATCTGGCTGCTGGAAAACTGGCCCCGAGTCGATGAATATGAGATCGAGATCATCGGCTCGGACATCGATACTGAAGTGCTGGAGCTGGCTCGTGCAGGTATCTTCGGCAAGCGCGCGCTGATGCGTCTGTCGCCGTATCTCATTGGAAAATACTTCGAATCGCTGAGCGAGGAAAGCTGGAGGATTCTGCAGGACCTGCGCGATTCGGTCCGCTTCTCGCCCGTCAATCTCGTCGAGTCTGCCGAGACCCGAGCGCATGGTCAGTTCGATGTCATCTTTTGCAGGAATGTCCTGATCTACTTTGACGACGCGGCGCGACGGGTGGCCGCCGAGAACCTCTACGAAGCTCTTCTGCCCGGAGGCTTCATCTGCCTCGGGCATACCGAATCCATGAGTCGGATATCGCCGCTGTTCGAGGTCAGGCGCTTTCCCGATGCCATCGTTTATCAACGTCCGGACGGGGTGGCACGTGACCGATAGTCAGAAGACGGTCATGGTCGTGGACGATGCCAGCCTGGTGCGCCTGTACTACCGGACGGCGCTCGAGGGGGCCGGCTTTCGAGTCGAGGAAGCGTTGAACGGCATCGAGGCGCTGGAGAAGCTGCTGAGCATACCGGTCGACTTGCTGATCGTTGATGTCAACATGCCGCAGATGGATGGGTTTACCTTTCTGGATGTGCTGCGCCAGAAAACCGGCCCTCTCGCCTCGGTTCCGGCCCTGGTCACCAGCACGGAATCGGCAGAAGCGGACTTCGCAGCGGCGCGCAACGCCGGGGCCAACTACTACCTCGTGAAGCCGATCGAGCCGCAGACGCTAGTGGAATTCGCCTCTATGTTCTGCGGTATTGTGCGATGAACGATTTTCTGCAGCAATTCCTGATCGAATCCCGCGAGCTCGTCGAACAGGCGAGCTACGGACTGTTGAAGCTCGAGCACACTCCCACGGACGCGCCGGAGCTGGACGCTGTCTTCCGCGCCTTTCATACACTGAAAGGTGGCGCTGGAATCGTGGAGTTCGCCGCGATGGAGCGCGCCGTCCACGCCGCCGAGGATGTCCTGACCGAAGCTCGCGCCGGAAAGCGCGTGCTGACCCCGGCCGCGATCGGCGCTTGTCTCGCTTGCCTCGACCAGGTAGCACAGTGGCTTGGCGTGCTCGAGCAAAGAGGCGAATTGCCCTCCGCCGAGGCCGTTGGAGAGGCCGAGAAGATCGTCCATCGCTTCGAAATCGCCCGCGGCGGGACACGAGCCGAAGTTTCCGATACGCATGAGGCAGCGAAGCCGGATTGGGTGACCGCAGCTCTCGATCGCAGTGGGCGCTCGGGCGAGGCGAGCACGGCGGTCAGATTCGTGCCGGAGCCTGAGTGTTTCTTTCAGGGTGAAGATCCCATTGCGCGCATGATTTCCTTGCCGCAGCTGCTGGCGCTCGCAGTCGAGCCTGTCCAGGCGTGGCCGCTCCTGGCGAGCCTCGATCCCTTGACGTGTAACCTCGCACTGATGGCACTGACGGCCGCATCGGTCGGGCACGTGCGGGCTCACATGCAAGGAGCTTCGGGGGAGTGCGAGACGGTTGCTCTGGCGCCGGAGGTCGCTGTGACGGCCGGGTCGGAATTGCCGCCGCGCGTGCGCGAGGTGCTCGAGGCGCAGCGAGCCCTCATTGCAAACGGAAAGCCCGAAACGCTGGCGGGGCGCCTCGCCTCCGCGGGATTGACTGCGACCAATGTCCTGCGCTTCAGCGGCCGTCTGGATCAGGCTGATGCCGTCGCGGGTGCGACTCGAACGAGCCTTGCCCAGCAGGTCTTTCAGCCGTTGCGGGATGCTATCAACCAGGCACTGGCGGCGCACACGCCGCTACCGCTCGCCGCCGAGGAAACAGTCCGCGCAGCAACCGCGGCGCCGCGTACTCTGCGGGTCGATGCGCAGCGCATCGACACTCTGGTGCGACTCACAGGGGAGCTGACTGTAGCGAAAAACTCGCTGCATCATCTGAGCAAACTCGCTCGCACGGACGGCAATACGCTGGCCGGTGCCCTCAAGGACTGTCACGGGGTCTTCGAGCACCTCGTGGGCGAATTGCGAAGATCAGTGTTGGCCATGCGGGTGCTCCCCTTGCGATCCGTCATTCAACGCTTTCCACGAGTGTTGCGCGAAATGTCAGCCAGTCTGGGCAAGCCTGCAAGGCTACAGACCGAAGGTGAGGATACCGAGGCAGACAAAGCCATCGTGGAGATGCTGTTTGAGCCGCTGCTGCATGTGGTACGTAATGCTCTCGACCACGGCGTTGAAACTCCGGCAGAGCGCAGTGCTCGCGGCAAGCCCCCTGTGGCGACGATCCGCATCCGGGCGGCGCGCCAGGGGGACCAGGTTCATATCGACGTGTGTGATGACGGGGGCGGCATCGATGTTGAGCGCGTCCGCAGAATCGCGAGGGATCGCGGCGTGGCGAGCGATGAGGAACTGCGCTCGATGCCGGAGACGGGCCTCATCAATCTGGTGTTCGCAGCAGGCTTCTCGACAGCCGAGAAGGTCACCGAGTTTTCCGGGCGCGGTGTGGGGCTCGATGCCGTACGAGCTGCAGTGGAGCGAGTAGGAGGCCGCGTTTCAATCGAGAGTCGCGCAGGTGAGGGGACCACCGTGAAGTTCTCGGTGCCGTTCAGCGCCATGATGACGCGGGTGCTGACGGTCGAGGCCGGCGGTCAGATGTATGGGGTCCCACTGGAGAGCGTCATCGAAACCGTGAGCGTCCCGACAGCAGCCCTCGCACGGGTCGGGGCTGCGGAAGCGATCGTGCTCAAAGGTCGCACCATTCCCGTGCTCGATCTGGCGAGCCTGCTGGGGGCAAGGCCTCAGCCCAAGGAGGCTGCCGAAGCGACCATCGTTGTCGTCGCTTTCGCAGGACAAAACGGCGGGCTCCGCGTCGATCGCCTCGGGGAGAGCCTCGAGGTCATGCTCAGGCCCTGCGAGGGGCTGCTGTTGGGAACTCCCGGGATCACCGGCACCACGCTGATGGGCGACGGGCGCGTCCTCCTGGTCCTGGACATCGCCGAGATGTTGCAATGAGCGTTTCTTTATCGGCCAGCGGGGCGATTACCCTCGAAGGGGCCTGCTCGAGTGAGGATGCTGAGGTCCTCCTGCAGCACCTGCTGGGCGCGCCCGCCTCCATGGTCGATTGGCGGGCGTGCGAGTCGGCACACACGGCTGTCATTCAGGTGCTACTGGCCGCCCGACCGGGACTGCTGGGCCCGCCTCTGAACCCGCAATTGGCGCAATGGGTGCAACCGCTTCTAGCCCCCCAATCGGCGTCCAATGAGGCAACTTAGGTCTGCTACCATGGGATTTCACTTGCGGGGGTTTCCGGTCACCGACGACTAGGAGGGTTCGTGACGCACACCGTCTTGATCGTGGACGACAGCAAGCTGGCCCGCATGGCGGTCATCAAGATTCTCGATTCCCTGCACCCCGACTGGGCGCGGGTCGAGGCGGCAAACGCGGAAGAGGCGCTGCAGCGGGTCCGACAGGGTGCTGCAGACATTGCGCTCGTGGACTTCAACATGCCTGGCAAGGACGGCGTGCTCCTGGCAGCCGAGATTCGCCGACTCAATCTAGGCATCAGCGTCGCGGTGATCTCCGCCAACCATCAGATAGAGGTCGTCAATCGGGCGCAATCGGCCGGCGCGGTGTTTCTGCGCAAGCCCTTGACCGAATCGGCACTAGGTGACTTCCTGAACGCTGCCGCGCAACAGCATGAGGCAAGAAAGTCATGAGGCAAACCGCAACCATCGTACTGAGCGAACTGGAGCTGGATGCCCTGACGGAACTGGCGAATCTGGGTGTCAGCGTCGCAGCAACCAGTCTTCGGGAGATGGCGCGCGAGGAAGTCATGCTGTCGGTGCCCAAGGTCGCGGTGGTGACGCGTGAGGAGGCAATCGCCAATCTTGGGGAGCGGGAATCCCGGCGCCTCGTGGCCGTGCATCAGGATTTCGAGGGAGCGATCAGTGGCCGCGCGTTCCTGATCTTCCCGGAGGCCCGCAGCATGGAGCTGGTGCGTGCCGTGGTGGGCGGAGATCTGTCGCTCGAAGAGATTACCGAGCTGGAACAGGAAGCACTCGCCGAAACCGGCAACATTCTGCTGAACGGCTGCCTGGGCACGATTGCCAACAACCTGGAGCGCAGCCTGCGGATCTCCTTGCCGGAAGTGGTGCACGGTGAAGGAACGGAGTTCTTCTCTCTGGGACGCATCCCCACGGCTGGAGATAGCGTCCTGTTCATCTATATCAACTTTGCCGTTCGACAGCGCGATATTCAAGGGTACATCGCCATGCTGCTCGACCTGCCCTCGCTTGCGGCTCTGAAGGAACTGCTGGTGGCGTTCATCGACCGCACGACCGGGACGCGATCTGCCCTGCCCCATGTCCCTTAGCGCGAGCTCCGAGGCCGTCGCTCTGCTGGATGCGATCAACGGTGGGATCGTCGTCCTGGATCGCAGCGAACGGGTCATCCGCTGGAACGCCTGGATGGAGTCCGCCACCGGATGCGCCGAGAGCGAGGTTCGTGGCAAGAGCGTCGCCGACATCTTTCCTCATGTCGATATGAAGCGCCTCGCGCCTGCCATCAAGGCAGCTCTGCAATCGGGCGCCGCCACGATTCTCACCCACGCGCTGCATCCCTCGCTGCTTCCGTTATTCTCACGCTCCCGCCAGCCCCTGCTGCACAACATCACCGTTTCGCCAGTCGGTCATGAGGCGATCACGGCATGCCTGGTCGAAGTCGCCGATGTGTCCATGGCGATCAAACGGGAGCGCTATCTGCGTGAGCAACAGAATGCGCGCTACGATGCGGTCGTCGCCAGCGCTCCCGATGTCATCATGACGGTGGATGAGGCGGGCATCATCCAATTCGTGAATCCGGCAGCCATCTCCCAGTTCGGCTACTCCAATTCCGAGCTGGTCGGGACGGATGTCGGCTTGTTATTGGAGACGAAGGCCGAGTGGACCGCCTCCTGGCGCGGTGTTCTTGCGAGTGCCGCGCCCATCGAGTCGCGACAGCTCGTGGGCCGGCGCAAGGACGGTTCGAGCACCTATCTGGAGGCGTCGGCTTCACGATGGAAAAGCGGCACGCGCAACTACCTGACCGTCATCCTGCGCGATGTCAACGATCGCCGGGCCAAAGATGCGGCGCTGCGCGCCAGTGAGGAACAAGCGCGCCGAGCGGCCGCTGCCCTCACGGATCTCAATCAAACCCTCGAGCAGCGCGTTCAGGATCGGACCGCCCAGCTCATGAAGGCCGAGGAGGCGTTGCGCCACAGCCAGAAAATGGAGGCGATCGGCAACCTCACCGGCGGCATCGCGCACGATTTCAACAATCTGCTGCAGGTGATCAGCGGCAATCTGGCGCTCCTGAAGCACGACGTGGCGGGCAATGCCCTCGCGCAGCGGCGAGTGCAGAACGCGATGGATGGCGTGATACGCAGCGGCAAGCTCTCCTCGCAATTGCTCGCGTTTGCGCGGCGGCAGGCTCTGGAGCCGAAGGTGATCAACCTGGGTCGCTTCATTCGCGACATGGAGGACATGCTTCGCAAAGCGGTCGGTGAAGGGGTCACGGTCGAGATGCTGGTCGCCGCGAATCTGTGGAATACGCTCATCGATCCCGGCAACGTCGAAAATGCGCTGCTGAACCTGGCCATCAACGCACGGGATGCCATGGACGGTCAGGGCCGCTTGACGATTGAAGTGGCCAATGCGTTCCTGGATTCCGACTACACCGAAGAGCACGCCGAGGTGATTCGAGGGCAGTATGTCCTGATAACGGTCACGGACACGGGCCGCGGCATGCCCCCGGAAGTGATCGAGCAGGCCTTCGAGCCGTTCTTCACGACCAAGCCCGAGGGTCGGGGTACAGGACTCGGACTGTCGATGGTCTACGGGTTCGTCAAGCAGTCCGGCGGTCACATCAAGATCTACAGCGAGGTCGGCCAGGGCACGACCATCCGGCTGTACTTACCGCGCTCGATGCAATCCGAGGACAGGCTCGTCAATTTCGATGCGATGCCCATCAAGGGCGGCAGCGAGGTCGTGCTGGTCGCGGAGGACGATGAGTCCGTCCGGGAGACCGTCGTGGCGATGCTCAGCGACCTTGGCTATCGCGTGCTGAAGGCCAAAGACGCGCACAGCGCACTCAGCATCATCGAGAGCGGCATGCCGATCGATCTGCTGTTCAGCGATGTGGTCATGCCCGGCCCTCTCAAGAGCTCCGAGCTGGCACGCAAGGCGCGCGAACGTATGCCGAACCTGGCGGTGCTCTTCACGTCCGGCTACACGGAAAACTCCATCGTCCGCTCGGGTCGTCTGCAGGAGAACGTCGAGCTGTTGAGCAAGCCTTATACTCGCGAGGCGCTCGCTCGGAAACTGCGTCACGTGCTGGAAATCGCAGCCCAACGACAATACCCCTACTCTTCCAACGCAGTCGCTCCAGTGCCCTCGCCAAGAAATCGCTTGCGTGTGCTGGTATGCGAAAGCGACGCCTCCATCCGCGAGTCCACCGTAGAGATGCTTCGCACCATGGGCCATCAGCCGGTACCTGCACCCGATGCTCGCTCGGCTCTTTCGGTCCTCGGATCAGAGCCAGTGGATATTCTTCTGACGGACGTCGGACTGCCCGATATGCCGGGGGCCGCGTTGGCTCAGGAGGCCGCGTCCCAACTGCCCTCATTGGGTGTCATTTTCGTCAGTGGCGTCGCGGTCAACCCCCGCCCGGCAACCAAAGCGGCGGCGCGCACGCTCATCAAGCCCTTCTCGTTCGATTCGCTGCTTGCAGCGATTACCTCCGCCGAAAAGCTCGCGCGCGAGCACCGCTCCGCAGATGGTGCCCGCCGGGAAGGGGACAGCCTGTGAGTCATCCTGAATCTCAGCGCCGCCCGCGGCACGAAGCGTCAGGTATTCAGCACGAACAGTAGAAGCGAGCGGGCCGTGACGCCGTAGGAGGCGCCGATCGCAAACTCCTGTGGATCCTCGGCCTGCGGAATATTCGTGTCGATCAGGCGGCTCCAGGAGTGGCCATCACCGTGGGCAGGCAGCTTGAACTCCACCAGATCGTGGTGAGCGTTCAGGATGAGGAGCATCGTCGCCTCAGTCCCGCGCTGCCGAACTCCCGTCGGTCGCGCGCGCCCGTCCATCAGCATTCCAAAGCAGTGCATGCCCGCATCGCTCCACTGCTCTGCGCTCATCTCCGCCCCCGAGGCATTGATCCAGGTCAGATCCTTGATTTCCAGCTCTTCGTCATAGGCACCGGTCAGGAAGCGGTTGCGGCGCAGAATAGGATACTTGGCTCGCATCTGCGTCAACCGCTCCACGAAGCGGGTCAGGCTCTGACCTTGCGGTGTCGGCTTCCAATCGAGCCAGCTGATCTCATTGTCCTGACAATAGGCATTGTTGTTCCCGCGCTGGGTGCGGCCAAACTCATCTCCCGCCAGAAGCATGGGAGTGCCCTGGGCGAGGAGCAGCGTCCCGAGGAAATTGCGCTTCTGACGCTCGCGCAGTGCGTTGATCGCCGCATCCTCCGTAGGGCCCTCCGCGCCGCAGTTCCAGGAGCGGTTGTCGCTGCTGCCGTCGCGGTTCCCCTCGCCATTCGCCTCATTGTGCTTCTCGTTGTAACTCACGAGATCGTTCAAGGTGAAGCCATCGTGGGCGGTCACGAAATTTACGCACGCGAACGGCCGGCGACCCCCGTAATTGAACGTCTGGCCCGATGCGCACAGACGCTCCGCCATGGCGCTCGCGCCCGCCGCACCTTTCCAGAAATCCCGGCTGACATCGCGATAGCGGTCGTTCCATTCCCCCCACCCCGGTGGAAAGCGGCCGACCTGGTAGCCGCCGGGGCCGCAGTCCCAGGGCTCCGCGATCAGCTTCACCGTGCGCAGTACCGGGTCCTGGTTGCAGGCCTTCAGAAAGCCACTCTGGTTATCGAATCCGTCCGGCTCGCGGGCCAGGATGGTGCCCAGGTCAAAGCGAAAGCCATCCACGTGCAGCTCGTTCACCCAGTAACGCAGACTGTCCATGACCATCTGAATCACGCCGCGATTGGAGAGATTCAGAGTGTTGCCCGTGCCCGTGTCGTTGATGTAATAGCGTTTCGCGTCGGGAAGCAGGCGATAGTAGGTCGCGTTGTCGATGCCTTTGAACGAGAGCGTCGGGCCGCGCTCATTGCCTTCGGCGGTATGGTTGTAGACCACATCGAGAATGACTTCCAGGCCCGCATCGTGAAAGCGCGCGACCATTTCCTTGAATTCACGCAGGCACTGCTCGGGTTCCGATGCGTAGCGCGGGTCGGGTGCAAAGAAGCCGATGCTGTTGTAGCCCCAGTAGTTGCTGAGCTTGCGCTCGAGCAGCTGACTGTCATTGATGAAGGTATGGATAGGCAGCAGTTCGACGGTCGTCACGCCTAGCGACTTCACGTACGCGACGACTTCCTGCGTGCCCAGGCCCTTGTACGTGCCGCGCTGCTTTTCCGGTACGGCCGGGTGTAAGCGGGTAAATCCGCGGACGTGCGTCTCGTAGACGATCGTCCGGTCCCAGGGCACCCCGCGAGACCGGGGCTGGCCCTGCCAATCGAAGTTCGGATCCACGACGACGCACTTGGGCATGAATGGCGCACTGTCGCGCGGATCAAAGCTCAGATCGTCACCCTCGGCACCGATGGTATAGCCAAAGCACGCGGGGTCCCACTTCAGCTCACCGATGTGCCCGCGCGCATAGGGGTCCAGGACCAGCTTGTTCGGATTGAAGCGATGACCCGCCTCGGGCTCGTACGGCCCATGGACCCGAAAGCCGTATACGGTCGCCGGGTGAACATCCGGAATGTAGCCGTGCCAGAACTCATCGGTATATTCCGGCAGCACCAGGCGCTCGAGCTCCTTCGTGCCCCCGGGATCGAAGAGGCAGACTTCAACTTTGGTCGCGTGCGCGGAAAACAGCGCAAAGTTAGTGCCCTTGCCATCCCAGATGGCACCCTGGGCGGTCGCGTGGCCTTCCCGGACCCGACTCGGCTTTTGAATTCCCACGGTCACCCTCGAGGTAGACGAGCTATAGGAACGGACGCGCGCGGAGGCGGTTCCTTGCCGGCCGTCCTCCCATGGCAGGCGCGGATTCGCAGCCCGGCGGGTAGCTGGATCCAGGCGGGAAAAGCTCGGGCTAAGTGCGGATCACGAAGCAGTGCGCGGTATGCGCTACGGTGCCCAGAATGCACGCCAGCAACAGCGCTGCGAACAACACCGCCAGCAACGAGTTCGCAGCGAGGCATCGTGCTTCGGGCTGCGAAGCCGCCAGCCGCGCAACGCGCAGACTCATGAAAGAAGACGCGCGCGCCTGGAGCAAGGACGGCGCCTCCGGAAGGGCCAGCTTGGCAAGTGCCCTGACGAGGTACGCGCCCTGCCCGTTCGCGATCACCGAGTCATCACAGGAAAGTTCCCGGTACAAGGCCAGGCGGAAGGCTGTGAGCCAGGCCAGCGGATGAAACCACAACCCGCACAGGACCAACTCCTGCACGAGACCGATCAAATTGTCACGCCGCCGGGCATGGGTAACCTCATGCATGAGGACGGCATCGAGCTCACGTTTGCTCAGCAAGTGATCGATGCCATCGGGCAGTGAGATGCTCGGATGCACGAACCCCGATACCGACGGGGACTGTACGGTTCCTGAGAATCTCACGGGCACATCCAGCGTCGGCAATTGGCACGGGGATCGCGAGGAAGAACCTGCGCGAGCATCGTGCCGATCAGCTTGAAGACGCAGGAGGAGTCGACCCAGCATCATAGCCGTACCGCATAGCCAGACGCCCGCAACGGCGAGCGCAACACCCGGGCGATGCGACAGGCCCACGCCAATGGCATCCAGCCCCCTCAGCTGCGTGGCCCATGCCAAGGTCGATGCTCCGAAGCGATCGAAGAATCCCCCCAGCGGCACGATGAAATTGCAGGACGTGACCACCCAGATCCAGTACTTCCAGGTCGCGCTCGTCCCCCGGACCGAAGTGATGGCCCATGCGGCCAGGCAAAGGATCGAGGCGTATAGGAGATGCACCTCGAGGTAATACACGAACGGGGCGAGGTGCTCATGCATGCCCGGTGGCTCGAGTTGTTCGGCCCCGGCTTCGAGAGCGCGTCACTTCGAGGGTCCCCAAACGAGTCTTGCGCACGTTCCCGGCCCCTCTTCCTACATAACACGTACATCCTACTACGACGCA
>Ga0070741_10010955_pt1 | contig 16922 bp, 14 predicted proteins | sample Coa_R1_4_FD_66440 | JGI IMG/M metagenome (GOLD analysis project Ga0070741, IMG submission 66440) | Surface soil microbial communities from Centralia Pennsylvania, which are recovering from an underground coalmine fire - Coalmine... | ecosystem: Environmental > Terrestrial > Soil > Unclassified ...
GCCCAGGAGAAAAAGGTACAGAGAATGATCAGCACCCAATGTTGCCATACGGCCCTGGCACTGCGATATTTGCGGTATCGTTGAAAGGCGGTCCAGGATAATAGATAGACCGTTACATCGATGCTTATCGCTATAGCATAGCTGACGGCCCACCACCAGACACCCTCGGGACCCGCTGACGGCTCGAATGAGGCAAAAAAGTAAGCAACATGAGGTATTGATGCTGCTAAAAATACGGCGAAGGCGATCCAGAAAAAATATTTCATCAAACACTCTGCTCTCTAGTGCATTTCCACGATGTCTCAGGGTGTAAAGAGTAGCTGATTGTATTGACGAAGATCAAATTTTTAAGGTGTTGCCGTGATCCCCGTTAGTACATTCGGGCTAAAGCAGAAGGAATATTACATTGTTAGCGCGCAACGAATTTCTTTTTGTACTTCCTGATCCTCTTCTAGCTTTAACGCTGAACATAGTGCCTCTTGCGCCTGTGCTCCTCCGATACGTCCTAGCGCCCAGGCAGCATGACCGCGTACAAGTGGTTCGTGGTCGTGTAACGCGCCAATGAGGGCCGGTATGGCCTGTGGATCGCCACTATTGCCCAGCGCAACGCAGACGTTGCGCAGCAGCCCGCGCCGCTTTGTGCGTTTGATGGGGCTATGGCGAAATCGCTCCCGGAACTCTTCCTCGGTGAGCGCAAGCAAGGGGATCAGCTCGGGGCTGCTTCCTGTCTCGGGACGCGGACGAAAATGCTCATGTGGCTGGAACGGGGCCGTTGTTGGAGGCGAATACGCTGGAGCCTGCCCCCTTTTGCGAATCGCTGCTGGTGTGATGAGTTGCTCTCCATTGCTATCCCGTATGCCCAGCCTCTTCTCCGTAAGCCTGTTGACGGGGCATACTGCCTGGCATATATCGCAGCCGAAGATAAGGTTGCCCATCAGGGGGCGTAGCTCCAGCGGGATGCTGCCCCGCAGTTCGATGGTGAGAAAGGAGATGCAGCGGGTGTTGTCCAGCTCGTAGGGATTGGGGAGCGCCTGCGTTGGACAGGCGTGGAGGCAGATTTCGCAATTGCCACAACTGGCTTTGAGCGGGGAATCTGCGGTCAGAGGTAAGTTGGTGACGATCTCGGCCAGGAAGAGCCACGATCCCCATTGCTTTGTCAATATGTTGGTGTTCTTGCCATACCAGCCCAGCCCGGCACGTTGCGCGACTGCGCGATCAACCATGCGTCCAGTATCGACAAAGAGCCGCGCCTCCGCCTCTGTTCCCATTTCAGCCCGCGCGTATTCTCGCAGCCAGGCCGCGAATTGTTGCAATTTCGGCTTGATAATGTCGTGATAGTCATCGCCCCAGGCATAGCGTGAAATGCGCCCGCGAGGACTTCCCGTCTCAATCTCATCCGGCTGTTCGGTCAGATAGACCATGCCCAGGGCGATAATTGATTTTGCCTCGGGCAGCAAGGCATCTGGATGGCAGGAGACATCAGCACGCTCCGCTGTAAACCAGGGCAGGCCATCCATCAAGCCCTGCGCGATGCGCTCTTTGATGATGCGCTCCTCCTCTGGAAATGCCTCCGCACCGCAGATGCGCACCGTATCAAAACCAAGGGTATAAGCGTATTCTTTGACCGTCTGAGTTGTAAACATCAGTTTGTTACATCTCTGCGTTCGCTAATCCACCATGATAAGCCGATGAATAAAATCAAGTAGGCTGTGATTACCAGCAGAGCGTGCAGATCAGGGAGGGTGGATGGCTGGTCCGGCGAGAGATACCGGCTCTGATTTTGTAATAGCGCCCCGATATTATTGCCGATGAAGTAATCTGGTACGGCTTTGAGAAAATTGCCTAACGGTCCCTGGTTAAAGAAACCGATGGCCGTAAGAACCTGTCCTACAATGCCTTCTAATACCCACCAGACGAGCGCGCCTGCCACTCCCGCTGCGGTAGCTTTGCCCATCGTCGATAAGAAGAGCGCGATCATGCTGTAGACAAACAGGCCAAGCACTGCAATCAGCAGGTAGAGCAGGGCGTGGAGCACCCAGGCCCCTGTGAAGAAACCGAAATCAATGCCAATGCCGGTGATAAAGTTGGCGAGCGCGCCCACTACTATGCCTATGATCGTGAGGACCGCTACCGTCAGGGCGCTGCAAGCCAGAATAGCTCCTATCTTTGAGATCAGAAACTGGGTTCGCGTCGGTCCTCTGGTGAAAACCAGTCGCACCGTTCCCCCCCCATATTCGCCGCCGACGATTGTGCCTGCCAGGATGACGAGCAGAACGAGGCCGATGGTATTGATGGTCTGCACAGAGAAGGTAAGCGAATCCGGCAGGCGTAGCGAGGAAGAGACATTTTTGACCGTATCTTGTTTAGTTTTCGCTGCCTGCGCCAGTTCCGCCTGCGTTGCCGGATGATCCAGGCAGGTGGGTGTGCGTACTAGAGCACATGATGGCGGTAAAAACGCTGATGAAGGTTCGACAGTTATCACAAGTGAAATGGCGGCGATCAGGCCGAAGGCGGCGAGCATGACAAGGATGGCGATAGAACTCAGCACTTTGGACATGACGCGGCGACGTACTTTGTAAATCTCGACACCGATCAGACGCAGGACGATGCTGAGGAAGTCCTGACGACCCATAATAACCGTGTGCCTGCGTACTGCGGCAGGCGCCTCTTTTCCTCGCGTTGTCTGGGGAAGCGTGCTCATCGTGATCCTCTCTTTCCACTGCCTGGCATTTCGGGCGCGAGCGTCTCGGCCAGGGCTTCCATGCCAACATGCGCTCCTCCCGCCTGAGCGGCTGACGTCGTTACCTCCAGGAAGAGTTCTTCAAGGTTCCCTTCGCGTGGATGGATTTCCGCTGCAAAAAGGTTGTTCTGGGCTAATACGCGGTTGATCTCGGCTGAACGTTGTGCGGGAGCGCCTACAATCACGATGGGGCGCTCCCGCCGGTTGGCTTCAATAGTCACATTGGCGATCCAGTCTAAGCCCTGTCCCTGTGCCTGTTGGAGGATCTGTAGAGCCTGCTGCGCTTCGTCAGCTTCGTTCATTCGTATCTCGATCTGCTCGCTGCTGCGTAGCAGATCGCTGACGTTGCCCTGTTTGACCAGATTTCCCTTTTGCAGGATCGCGACGCGGTTGCAGACATTTTGTACTTCGTGCAGGATGTGGCTGGAGAGGAAGATGGTTTTGCCTAGCGAGGAGAGGCGTAAGATCAGCCGTCGAATCTCGATGACTCCTGCCGGATCGAGTCCATTGGTTGGTTCGTCGAGCAGCACCAGTTCTGGATCGGTGAGCAGGGCCGCCGCTATGCCCAGGCGCTGTTTCATGCCAAGAGAGTACTTGCTATAAGCCAGCTTTTCGTAGCTGCGCAGCTCAACAATTTCCAGCACCTCGGCCAGACGCGGATCGTTTGCTTTCCCCTGCGCCATACCGGACATGGCAGCGATTACACGCAGGTTATCCAGACCCGAGAGGTAAGGGTAAAAGACGGGCGTTTCTACAATGGCCCCGATACGTTGTAGGATGGCTGAGAGCTGGTGCGCATTGTCCATGCCGAAGAGGATCGCTCGCCCTGCCGTTGGTCGAATCAGCCCGAGCAGCATACGGATCGTGGTAGTTTTACCTGAACCGTTAGGCCCGAGAAAGCCAAAAACATCGCCCCGCATGACTTGCAGATGCAGGTCATTCACTGCTACCAGATTCCCAAAGGCTTTGGTGAGCCTGCTGGTACTGATAATAGTAGAAGTATCATATTCAGGTAATATATCGTTCACTACCATCTGCTCCTTATGGTTATGGAATGTTTTCCAGAGTTGCTTCCAAGATAACCTACGATTTGTGGCGCAGGAGGTTATATATGTGTGCTAGCATAGCACATCCTTCTTCTGACGGCTATCCCCCGTTTGACATAATTTCCCAGCGTGTGTCAAGGGTTGCAGGCGTGCCTGGATATTCAGAGTGGTGGGGCTGCTGGACCGGGTAATATTTCTCGGAGGTACGCCTGGACGCCTTTTTGCTGGTTCCAGTTGCGCGGATAGCCCAGGGAGACCTCTTCAAAACGTACCCCGTCGAGATAATCTGTGCCTCGCACATGAATGTGGCCATAGATGACGGCGAGGGTGGGGAAACGCGTATGCCAATCCTCCGTCCTTGTGGTGCCGCACCAGATCGAGAAGCGAGGAATCCTATACACCCGCACGAATTTCTGGTGCAGAGGGAAGTGATTGATTAAAACGTAAGGCAGGGATGATGCGGCCTCTTCCAGGCGCTGCTGTGTATAATCGCAGCGTGCATGGCACCACGCGGATCGGGAGGGGTAGGGATCTGGGTGAAGCAGGAATTCATCAGCGCACAGCACCTCTGTTTCTTCGGCCCAGGATACCGCCTGTTCCGCTGAAACATGCGCGGGCCGGAAACTGTAATCATAGAGGAGAAATAAAGGGGCCAGCACTGCTTTCTTCCCTTCCCCCTCCCACGCAACGTAAGGGTCCTCCGGCGTCAGTACCCCGTAGTTGCGACAAAGGGCGACGAGCTGGTGATATTTTTGTTCCCCGCGCAGATGCTTCTCCTCCGAAAGTGGAATTGTCCACAGGTCATGATTGCCTGGAACCCAGAGCACCTGCGCAAACCTTTTTGTCAAGATGGAAAGCGCGAAACGCAGGTGTTCTGCCGTCTCGCCTGTATCTCCTGCCACGATGAGCCAGTCTTTTGGGTAAAAAGGCATCTCTTCCAGCGCCTGCCGGTTGATGCTGCTACCCAGATGTAAGTCACTGATAGCGTACAATTTCGTCATGATATAAAAGCCATCTCTCGCTGGAAATAGCGGCTTCCTCCCATATATTTTCAATGATATCATACTTGAATGTGAGCTAATTACCTTTTTGCAAGAGTATTTTTTACAGCAATTTTCTTAGCTGTAGGATATGCTAATATATAATAACTGCTGTGTCTATATTCCAGAAAGTTTTCGCAAGCTGGGAGAGCTTATTCGTGGATGCTATGCTTAATGGCCCACAGGGACGCATCTTGCTTGGATCTGTTACCCTGACAATGGGGCGCGCTCAAGATAATCAACTGGTGATACATGATGCGAAGGTATCTGCTCATCATGCTGAGATACATCTGGAAAAACACGGACATAGCATTATTGATCTGGAGAGCACCAACGGCACGTTTCTCAATGAGCAACGGCTTGAGCCTAACCGGCCCTACCGGTTGCAGCCCCTGGATATGATCCGCCTGGGTGGAGCGACCTTTACCTATGAAGTGGGCAAAGCGGCTGTCGATGCTTCCTCTCTCCATGCGTCTCCTCCTGTTGACTGGAATCCCGGCTATCAGACCACCATTACCGCTCCATTTACCCCTATCCCTGCCGTTAATGTAGAAATAATGCGGGATCAACAAGCTTACCAGCAGCCAGCAGCTCCAGCTCACGCGCCGTCGCAGCGACCTGTGTACACCCCACCTCCCGGTCTGCTAAAAATCCTCGTCGCAAGGCCGCAGAAGAATCGGCAAGGACGAGGCGTAACGCTTGCTGTCACCTGCGGCATCGTCTTGTTCGGGGTAATCGGCTTTGCGTTGCTGGCTTTCGTCGTTTTTGATGTGCTTTCAGGTCCCTCCAGTGTTGTGGTTTCGACGCCTGATATGACGCTGAAAATCTATTGTGATGCGCTGAATCGGCGTGATTACCCAACAGCTTATAGCCAGTTCTCGACCGGCTTTAAAAGTACATTGAGCGAGCCAGAGTTTGCGCACAGGTTTAGCGCCGCCGGTATAACTGGCTGCCAGGCCTCAGCTATTCAAAGAGATGGTCCCATCGCCACCTCGATTATTACGTATGCTGATAATAAAGGGAATACGATCATTTTCAATGCCTACCTGATTAACGACAATGGAGTATGGAAGATCGATACGCAACAGACGTAGATAGGCGATGCATGAGCGTTTTGCATCACCTATCTTGATGATGCCGTTCTACAGCATCGGGATCTTCACTCCGCTTTCCCTGGCGCACTCAATGGCCTCGTCATAGCCGGCATCAACGTGACGCATCACGCCTGTGCCGGGATCGTTGGTCAGGACGCGCGCGAGCCGTTCAGCCGCCTCTGGCGTGCCGTCGGCGACGATGACCTGGCCCGCGTGAATAGAATAGCCGATGCCGACGCCCCCGCCGTGGTGGAGCGAGACCCAGGTAGCTCCCGACGCCGTATTGAGCAGGGCGTTAAGCAGAGGCCAGTCGGCGATGGCGTCGCTACCATCCTTCATGGCTTCCGTCTCGCGATAGGGCGAGGCGACGGAGCCGCTATCCAGATGATCCCGCCCGATCACAATCGGCGCCTTCACAATCCCTTTTGCCACCAGCTCGTTGAAGGCGAGTCCGGCTTTATCGCGCTGCCCATAGCCCAGCCAGCAGATGCGCGCGGGTAGACCCTGGAAGTGAATTTTCTGCCGCGCCAGCGTGAGCCAGCGCTTCAGCGTGATATCCTCCGGGAAGAGTTCAAGCAGAGCCTCGTCTGTGCGGTAGATATCCTCTGGATCGCCAGAGAGCGCAACCCAGCGGAATGGCCCCTTGCCACGACAGAATAATGGACGGATATAGGCCGGGACGAAGCCGGGGAAATCGAGCGCGTGCGTCTCTCCCGCCGCCAGCGCCTGCCCTCGCAGGTTGTTGCCATAATCGAAGACGATAGCGCCGCGCCTCTGCATTTCGAGCATCGCATCCACATGCGTCACCATCGAGGCCATTGAACGCTTGATATATTCCTGCGGCTCGCGTGTGCGCAACTCATCGGCTTCGGCGAGCGAGAGGCCAGCGGGAATGTAGCCGTTGAGGGCATCATGAGCCGAGGTCTGGTCGGTCACCAGGTCGGGAATGATGCCGCGCCTCACCAGTTCGGGATAGACCTCGGCGGCGTTGCCGATCAGGCCAATCGAAAGCGGCTGGTCCTGCTGAGTCGCCTCGCGCACCTGGTTAAGCGCCTCATCAAGCGTGCTTGCCATTTCGTCGCAATAGCCAGTGTCCAGGCGGCGCCGGATGCGATGCTCATCAACCTCAACTGCCAGACAGACGCCTTCATTCATGCTTGCCGCCAAAGTTTGAGCACCGCCCATGCCTCCCAGACCAGCCGTTAGCAGAAATTTCCCCTTGAGCGAGCCGCCAAAGTGTTTGCGTGCGGCCTCAGAGAATGTCTCATAGGTCCCCTGTACAATGCCCTGAGAGCCAATATAAATCCACGAGCCGGCGGTCATCTGCCCGTACATCGTCAGCCCCAGCGCCTCCAGGCGACGAAATTCGTCCCAGTTAGCCCAGTGGGGGACAAGGTTGGAATTGGCAATTAAGACGCGCGGCGCATCGGGGTGGGTGCGAAAAATACCAACAGGCTTGCCCGATTGCACCAGCAACGTCTCGTTGTTCTCCAACTCTTTGAGCGAGCGAACGATAGCATCAAAGGCGGCCCATGAGCGGGCAGCTTTCCCTGCTCCGCCGTAAACCACAAGATCATCGGGCCGTTCCGCCACATCGGGATCGAGATTATTCATCAGCATGCGCATTGCCGCTTCCTGCTGCCAGCCCTTGCACGAAATCGTCGTGCCCCGCGGTGCGCGAACGGTGCGCGGCCCCGTCACCTCCGGCCTCTTTGCGAAAGGGGTATTCTCAGTATTGGGCATATCTTAGGTTCCTTTCCCTGGTGAGAAGTGTGTATATGATCTTGCTTCGAGTATAGCCTATTTTGGCAATGGAAATCTGCTCAAATTGCTATCCTGCTTCGCCCACTCGGCAGCTCTGGGCTCAAGTTGTATAGCAAGGCTCAATTCCTCGGCTGCCTTCGTCTTTATCCTCGTAAAATACGGTGAACTTCATTATTTTAGAAAACGCTCTCCTGGCCGATTATACGGCAACAAATCCGGCAACAGGCTCAGCCGGCAACCAGGTGACCATCCTGCTTGTCCCCTTTGCTCCCGGTTGGTACCGTTTACTTGCAGCAGAGCCCTCCTGGTGGCAACGCTGGGACGAAAGCGAGCGGATGGAGCAAACTAGCTGGTGGGAGCAGACCCCACTACAAGAACGACAAAGTAGGCTACAGCGTGCCCAGGCAGAAATGGCGGTCTTTGCTGCCTTCCTCAAAGCTCGAATCCTCGCACACCCCTTCACAATTTGCCAATAGCAGAGATTTTATAGTATGCTTTCAGCAGGTTCGGGCAACCTCGCCTGACCCCTAATCACGTAGGGGCAGTGCCTTGCGCCTGCCCTTTTACGATGCTATTAGGGCAGGCGCAAGGCACTGCCCCTACGATGGGAGAACAATATTACAAAAGAGAAAGAAGAGGCATTACCATGCTAGCAAGTTATCGCTATCCACAAAACACAAATGTTTATCGTCGCGGCATAAAAACGGGCCGCCCTATTGCATTTTTTGGAGAAGATAACTTATGTCTGTTGACAGCAGGAGGTTCAGCGCAAACGCTATTTACCTGATATTCTCGGGTAGCAACTCGCTCTTCTTTGCTCTTATTGTCACCGTAAATCTGGTCTATCAAGTAGAAGTTGCAAAGCTCAATCCGCTCCAACTGGTCCTGGTCGGGACCGCCTTAGAAACCGTCTGCTTCATTTTCCAGGTGCCAACCGGCATTCTGGCCGACATCTATGGGAGACGCCTGGCCGTTATTATCGGCACGATAGTAATTGGCATTGGCTTTATCCTTGAAGGCTCCATCCCTCGCTTCGAAACCATCATGCTGGCGCAAGGGCTTTTTGGCGTTGGTGCGACCTTTACCGATGGCGCGGAACAGGCATGGATCGCGGGCGAGGTCGGCGAAGATAACGTGGGCGTGCTTTTCGTGCGTGCCACACAGATTGGCCTGCTCGGAGGATTGTTGGGCGCACTTTTCAGCGCCGTGCTTGCCAGCATCCGTCTCAACCTACCCATTGTGATCGGCGGCTGCCTCTATGTCGCGCTTGCGCTCTTCCTGATCTTCTACATGCCTGAGCAAGGCTTCCAGCGCATTTCAAAGGAGGAGCGCCCTTCGTGGCGACAGATGACGGATACGTTCCGCGCGGGTCTGCGGCTTGTACATTTGCAATCCATGCTGCTAATTATGCTCGCCATCCAGTTGTTTTTCGGCCTCTCCAGTGAGGGCTATGATCGCCTCTCGACGGCCTATTTCCTGGTTAACTTCACGTTCCCTGTGTTGTGGCAGCTCAAGCCCGTCGCATGGTTTGGCATTTTCTCCATCGCCGGGACGCTGTTCAGCCTTGCGATTACCGAGTTGATCAAGCGGCGGCTCGATATCAACCACCAGCGCACAGTCATAGCCACGCTCTTCAGCCTGAACCTGTTGAACGTCCTGTGCATTCTGCTGTTTGCCCTGACCGGAAACTTCTTCCTCGCCGTGCTGGCTTACCTGGGCTATGGCACGTTCCGCAGTGCCATGCGCCCCGTCTGGACGACCTGGCTCACGCGCAACACCAGTGCCGGGACGCGCGCGACGGTCATCTCTTTAGTGGCTCAGGCAGATGCGCTTGGACAGATCGCGGGCGGCCCGCCTGTTGGCTATATTGGCGTTGCGTTCTCGCTCAGAGCCGCTCTGGCATCGGTGAGTGTGATCCTTTCGCCGGTGATGCTGCTGCTGGCTTATGCGTGGCACAAGGCTGCTCCTTCTGGAGCGCCTGTTGAAGAGGAGAACACAGTAACGGAACCTGTTTGAAGCGTAAATTCTCTCCTTGCCAACCCGCCACTATCTGTTCTATTGTATAGGGGAAGAGCGTCTAGCTCTTCCCTTAGTACAGTAAATTCAAGAAAGGCAACAGCGTATGCTACCCTGGTCTATCGAACCTCAGGGGCGCTATGAAGAGACGATCTTTCATAGCGAGGCGCTCAAAGATAATCGGCTGCACGATCCATCGGAGCGCCCCCTCTGGGTGTATGTTCCACCTGGCTACGACGAACAACCTGAACGCCGCTATCCCAGCGTCTATGTGATCCAGGGGTTAACGGGTCAGCTCGATATGTGGCGTAACCGCGCTCCGTTTAGAAAGACTTTTCCCGAACTCGCCGATGAGCTTTTTGTGCGGGGCGAAGCTCCTCCCTGCATTGTGGTCTGGGTGGACTGCTGGACCTCTCTGGGCGGGAGCCAGTTCCTGGACTCACACGGGACCGGTCGCTACCATACATATTTATGCGATGAGATTGTTCCCTGGGTTGATGCTCACTATCGCACGCTGGCCAGCCGCGACCATCGAGGGATCATGGGCAAGTCGAGCGGCGGCTATGGTGCGATGGTGACGCCGATGCTGCGGCCCGATCTCTGGGGAGGGCTGGCGACGCATGCGGGCGATGCCCTGTTTGAACTCTGCTATCTCCCCGATTTTCGCGAAGGGGTGCGCGCTTTAAGAGATCGCTATTCGGGCTCGTTTGAGCAATTCTGGGAGGATTTTCGCAGCCGTCCGGCTTTTTCCAGAGGGAGTGACAGCAACCTGTTGAATATCTGGTGCATGGCCGCCTGCTACTCCGCTGATGAGGATGGCACGGTGCATCTGCCTTTTGATGTTGAGACGGGCGAGCTGCTTCCCGCTGTGTGGGAGCGCTGGCTGGCCTGGGACCCGGTGCGCATGGTGCCATCGCACGCTGAGGCGCTGCGTACGCTGAAGGCGATCTATATTGACGCGGGTAATCGCGACCAGTTCTTTCTTGATCTTGGGGCGGAGGCGTTCCGTCGCGCCCTCGAACGCATCGGCGTAACCGACGTCTTTTTCGAACTCTTCGATGCCACTCACGCTTCCATCGAATACCGTTACCCCCTGAGCCTGAAATATCTGGCCGAACGTCTTTCGCCTGCACAATAATCTTGAGGAAGAACTCAAAGATTTCCTCTGAGTTCTTCCCCCCCCTTTCTCCGAGGGCTCAAGCTGGCCTCTACAGAGGGGATTGAGTACTGCGAGCGCGCCGCACATGTGGATCAAGCGTGAAGATTAATGCCACGATTGTCAACCCTCCCCAGCCGATCAGGGCGGTCGGCATCGCTCCCAGGTTTTGCAACATGAAGCCTGTTAACGCTATCCCGATGGGGCGCACGACGCTTGGGAAGATGCGGCATGCGCTGATGACGCGCCCTCGCAGCTCGTCCGGTATCAAGGCCAGGCGATAGCTAAAATAGGGAACATCTTCAATCGGGTCCACAAAGCCAATGCAAAAGTCAATAGCTCCCAGCACCACCGGGAATGGGATCAGGGCATAGAGCGGCCAGAGCAGCGCAAAACTCCAGCGCGTGACGATAATAGCCTGTCCAACGGTCAGGAAACGCTGGCTGAACGCAGTAGTCACCGTGCCCAGGATCGCCCCCACGCCTCCCGCGGCGAAGATCAGGCCGATAACAAACGCTGAGGCGTGCTGCTGCTGGGCCAGCACGATGACCATCAGGGAACTGCCGGGAATAATCAATGCCCCGATCAGCGAAGCCAGATTCATCGTGCGAATAACCGGTTGCCGCCACATCCAGCGCATCCCTTCAGAGATTTCTGCCAGTAAGTGACGACGCATGCGCGTATTCTGTTGCTGGAAGGGCGTTCGTATCAGCAACAGAGTAATGATTGAGACGGCATACGAGCAGGCATCGGCTACAAAGGGGAGTAGCTTGCTCAGGCTGAACAGCGCGCCCGAAAGCGAGGGGCCGAAGAGTGCAGTGGTTCCCTCCGTAAATTCCTCCTGGGCCATTGCCGACGAGAGCTGCTCTCTGGGAACCACTTGGCCCAGGCTGGCGGAATGGGCCAGGCCAAAGAAAATGAGCAGGCTCCCCTCAATAAAGGCTGTGATATAAAGTTGCACGATGGTGAGATGGCCCAGCATGATAGCCACGGGAATGCTGGCGAGGCTTAAAGCTCGCCCGGTGTCGCAGCAGATCATTACTATTTTGCGATTCCAACGATCGATCAGCGCGCCTGCTGTTAGCGTGAAGAGGAGCGCGGGGAGCGTGCGTAATGCGCCTGCTATGCCCGCCTGAGCTGGTGAATGGCTCACTGCCAGCACAAGCAAAGGAAAAGCCAGTTCGGAGACGCTGCCGCCAATAGCGGAAATAGCCTGCCCGTTCCATAGGAGCAGGTAGTCACGGTTGCGCCAGAGCGGCCTGCGCTTATTATGCGATAGTTCAGCCGGAGTATCGTGAGACATTGACATGTAAGTATTTCCTTTCATGACTCCTCATGCAAAATGACAGCACAAAATAACGGGAAGGGAGGAAGCATGCCACCGTCGATGGAGTAGAAAGGAGCCGGGCACACAACGATGGCAGGCTGACATGTTGCCCGGCTACAGGGAGAAGCGACAAAGGTATGCAGAAAAGAAAGTGGCATTTGAGCGGATGCCGAAAAATCTTAGCGCACCCAGCTCGCAGGCTCGATTTGTGGCACCACTTTCAGCCGCGTAAGCAAAAGTGCCGGGCTTACGCGGCTGAAAGGCTTGTTTGTCTATTACGGTTGCGATGGATCATCCAGCCGGGAACAATCACTTTGCGTCCCGGAGAAGACCAGTTTGCAGTATTCATGGTTGCATCGTAACACATGGGCTAATGCGCCGTCAATCTACAAGCTCAGCTTCAAATTTTCAGGTGGCTTGCTTTCTTACCTATTTATGGGCTATACTGCTACTATAGAAACCTCTCTTTTCATGGTTCTAAAAAGTGCGGTGTGTTATGAAGGAAACAGAGATACCCGGCAAAAGAAATGGCCGTTACATCCCGAAGTACTACGTATTCAGGGGTTTCCATTTGTCTACTTGCTATCCTTGATCGCTCCTCATTCCCCCCAATCCTCTGGCGAATGACTTGCCCGACTGATTGCCTCATTACGTGTTGCGTGACGCCTCATCCTTATTGCTGCCGTAAGATTTGTCACCTGATAGATGAGTTTTTCTCTGTAGCAAGCGTTCTGTATTGTCAGACCAGATATATCCTGTAAGATAAGTCTGCCTCTGTCTGCTTTTTCCATGCCACAGGTATACTGAGCAGTTGAATGGACTGCTGCATGCTTCCCGAGATGCAGAGCGGGGAGTGGGATGGACCGGGTTACCAATGTTCTGCATTACCGGAAAGGATTTTTATGAGTGCCGATGGATTACTCAAGGCCCTGAACGACTCTCAGCGATACCTCGATTTTGTGCATAAATCGCAGTTGAGCAAGAGCGAGGCTGAATGGCTGGTCGAAACCACCGTCAGCAACTTCGCGAAACATTATAACAGCGGCTTTATCGAGTATCGTAAGTCGGTTGCCGAAGCTGGCGATTTTGCCGCAGTCGAGTGGACCGGACGCGGCGCAACCTTTAAGGATGCATTGGGACGCGAATATATCGATTGCCTGGGTGGCTTTGGCCTCTTCAACCTGGGCTGGGCGCATCCTAAAGTCGTTGGAGCTGTACAGGCGCAACTGGAGAAAAGCCCTCTGCCGACACAGGAACTGCTCGATCCGCTACGGGGTATGCTCGCTCACCTGCTGGCAGAGATTACTCCCGGCGATATTCAATATAGCTTTTTTGTCAATAGTGGTACCGAGGCCATTGAGGGCGCGATGAAGCTGGCGAAGCTCTATACGCGCAAGAGCGGCTTTATTGCTTCGGTGCGCGGCTTCCACGGCAAGACTACCGGCTCGCTGGCCCTTACAGGGAAGGCCATTTTCCGCCGTCCTGCCTTGCCTTTACATAATAACGTCTTCCACGTCCCTTATGGCGACGCCGACGCGGTTGCGCAGCAATTGCGGATCGCGCGCGAAGTTGGCAACGACATCGCCGCCGTCATTATGGAGCCTGTGCAGGGTGAAGCGGGCGCCATCGTACCTCCCGATGACTTCTGGCCGCGCCTGCGTCAAATCTGCGACGAATATGAAGTCTTGCTGATAGCCGATGAAGTGCAGACGGGGATGGGGCGGACCGGCAAGCTCTGGGGCGTTGAGCACTGGAACGTCATACCTGATATCATCACCTCCGCGAAGGCGCTCGGTGGCGGCGTCATGCCTATCGGCGCGTTTATGTCCACCCCTAAGATCTGGAGCGTGCTGAATAGCGATCCCTTTATTCACACCTCTACCACCGGCGGCAACCCGCTGGCCTGCGCCGCTGCGATTGCCGCTATTAACGTGACGCTCGAAGAAAATATTGTTGAGCAGGCTGCCGAGAAGGGCGATTACTTTATCCAACAGTTGCAGCATATTGCCGCCCGTCATCATGATATCTATGCCAATGTCACAGGGAAAGGTCTGCTGATTGGTCAACATTTCGTCAATGACGATATCGGATATGCCGTTGCCTCGGGTCTTTTCAAGCGTGGCGTGCTCATCTCGGGTACACTCAATAATTCGCGCGTCGTGCGCATTGAGCCGCCGCTCATCATCAGCCGCGAAGAGATTGATGCTATCCTGAATCGCCTGGAGGACACGCTGCGATCATTGCATGGCACCGTTTCAGCCCGGTGTATGCCGATGCGTCTTATGAGTTGAGGGGCAAGATCAGGAGGCGCTGAGTCTGGCGACTTTGTCTAATAATTCGTCCATTTCGAAGGGCTTGGATAGGAAATCGTCGGCTCCAGAGATCTGCGCTTCCTGTTCGGCCTTAGGATGGGCGGAGAGCATAATGATCGGGATATGCCTGGTATACTCTTGCTCTTTGAGCTGCCTGGCAATGTCGCGCCCATCGCTGCCTGATAGCAACATATCCAGAATAATCACATCTGGAAGATCGTTGGTATCTAAATGTTCAATGAAATCGCCTTTGCTAGTCGTTTTCACCATATGGCCTGCATCTTCTAGCATCAGGCTGATCGCCTCTAAAATATCGAGATCATCGTCAACGACAATAATATTCTTGCCTTCAGCCATCTTGTGAACGCTCCTTGATGCCCAAATCCGTATACTGTATATTGCTGCATCCTACCATATTTCGTAAACCAGGGGAAAGACTTTTAAACCATAAAGGCCATAACAGATTTGCAATGCGATGTAATGTTCTATAAATCATAGATGATAAGGTATTTTAATGTCTTATTAACACCTGCAATGCTGAAATATGATATTAAATACTATAAATTAAGAAATAAGGGGAAAGGGAGACAAGCGTGGATTAAGTGGATGGTATTGATAATTTTGCGGGCAACCCATTCCGATCAGCAGTGAGCCGCCAGCAGCAGTGTGCTATCGATCAATTAGTGCAGTCTACGGTGAAGGTGCATCATATCGATGAAATGTTTCTCCAGCTAACACGGATACTCGTGCAGCGTTTTGGCACCTGGATTGCCCAGGTATGGGCTGATCGGACTATTGATACAAATCAACGTATCGCCGAGTTGCGTGCGCTAGCGACCCGTGACATCTTGTTACCCCAGCATGTGCTGGAAAACCATCAATTGGTGACGATGGCCGAACGGATACTGCATGAGCGACGTTCCCTTTTCTACCTGCCAGTAGATCATGCCTTCTCTCCTCATTACGTGGCCCTGCTCAAGCGGCAGGGTTTGTATTACTGCGTCGGGCATTTTTCGCAGAAGAGAGCCGTGCGGCTGCCAGAGGAGAATGGCACTGTAGACAGAAAAGTTCCTGCGGCGTTAGCGGTGGCCTTTCTGCTCTTTTTTCAGCATCTGCCGCCGCAGAGGCTACTGGCGGCGATAGGATTTACCCTGGAGCAGGCAATGGAGGCTGCACAAAACTCCGGTCTTTTATATAAGGCGCAAGCCTCGGCAATGATTTCAGCCAATCTTTCCCGGCAAGATGCGTTCTCTCAGCTTGCTAAGCTGATACCTGGACGTGCGGAGAATGCGCACTTGATGCGCTTTACTAATCCTCTGGCCGCCTCAGTCGATATCCAGGATAAGCTCGCTCGTCGCCTCTATGCTGTGGTTGATGGTCGCAGAAGCGTTGAAGAACTCTCGGCTCTTGCGTCTCTCACCTGGTCTGAAATGTATCACGCATTGCGCATTTTGCTCGCTCTTGAGCGAGTTCGCTTATATAAGTCGGATGGACAGGTTGTGGATTGCTCGCCATTGTTTAACGATAAAGAGGGGTAGGCGTTGCTACGTATTACTGTTTATCAGGCGTAACTACGCATTACTGGTTTACATAGAGGGGAAGTGTATCGTGAGTTCGAATACTATTACTGATATTCTGAACATAGCGCTATTCATCGTTTTTTTGCTCATCGCACTGCGCTCGTTTTATCTCTATTTTCGTATTCGTAGCGCCCGCCTCTTTATCCTGGGATTGTCGATGGGAGTCATCGCCTTGACTGCTCTGGCGGATTCGTTGCCAGACTATATTACGGTTGTTCAGCTCAATACCGATTGGTTTCTTTTTCTGGGGCAAACAGTCAGTTTTATGTTTATTCTGTTCAGCCTGGTAATGAACGCAGAAGGGCGTTTGCGCCGGTTAGTATCCTATCATGTGATAAGCTCCTTGCTCCTCTTACTATTATTGGGACTCGCTCCGTTTTTACCGGATTTTCCTAATGGCTTGGTCAAGATGGCTCTCAGCGGTTCACGCGGCATCGTATGCCTGATCATCTTTTTCTTTTACGCCAGCTCTTTTATGAATAAAGAGACGCGCTTTAGCTTCCTTATGGGAGCAGCATTCCTGCTTTTGAGTCTTGGCTACCTGATCATATTGCCAAAATACGTTTTGCCACACCAGGAACTCCTTGACTACGCTGGCGACATTATACGCGTTAGCGGCGTCGTTACCATGCTCGGCGGCTTTATCGCAGGGTAGGGGCAGGGCAACCGCAAGGGATAGCCCCTACAGATCATCGCAGGGTAGAGGCAGGGCAACCGCAAGGGATAGCCCCTACAGATCATCGCAGGGTAGGGGCAGGGCAACCGCAAGGGATAGCTCCTACAGACCATCGCGTGGTAGGGGCAGGGCAACCGCAAGGGATAGCTCCTACAGACCATCGCGTGGTAG
>Ga0070741_10010956_pt1 | contig 16922 bp, 15 predicted proteins | sample Coa_R1_4_FD_66440 | JGI IMG/M metagenome (GOLD analysis project Ga0070741, IMG submission 66440) | Surface soil microbial communities from Centralia Pennsylvania, which are recovering from an underground coalmine fire - Coalmine... | ecosystem: Environmental > Terrestrial > Soil > Unclassified ...
GCGCCGAACGCGTAGAAGGCGACGTAGCCGAGGTCGAGCAGTCCGGCGTAGCCGACGACGATGTTCAGGCCGACGGCCATCATCACGAACACGAGCATGTAGACGCCCGTGCCGACGTCGGGCCACACGCCGAAGATCGGCATCGTGAACATCTGGTCGGCGTAGAACGGGTAGAGGACCGCGAGCGCAAGGAGCGCAGCCGGCACGCCCCACTCCTTGCGGCTGTCCGGGATCCAGGTGATCGCGCCGCCGACCGCGATCAGCAGCACGAGCGACCACGGCGTCGTCCATGTGATCGCGAGGATCGCCAGCAGAACGACGAACGCGATCTCCGCCGGCAGCTTGTAGCGCGCCGGGGTGCGACGCAGCCAGTAGATCGTCGTGATGATCAGCGACGCGTAGCCGAGCGCGTGGTCGAGGAGCCACAGCAGGATCGTCAGCACCAGCGCACCGCCGAGCGAGCTCACGAGCCGCTGCTCGAACGTCAATCCGCGCCACCATGCGCGCGTCTTGTTGCGGTAGCCGATCTGCTCGGTGGGGCTCTCGCCCTGCGTGCCGAGATGGGTCGTCAACTCGGTCATCCGCCCTCCGGCGTCTGTTCTCCGAGCAGGCCCTCGGGCCGGAACACGAGGATCAGGATCAGGATCGAGAACACGATCGCCTCGGTCCAGTCGGAGCCCGGCGAGTGCCACAGCGGGCCCTCGTTGAACGCCTGGATCAGGCCGATCAGGATGGCGCCGAGGACGGCCCCCGGCAGGTTGCCGATACCGCCGAGCACCGCGGCGGTGAACGCGATCAGCCCGAGCTGGAAGCCCTGGTCGAAGCGCACCGTCGTCACGTACAGCGCATACAGCAGGCCGGCCGCGCCGGCGAGCCCGCCGGCGATCAGGAACGTGAACGAGATCGTCCGGTTGACGTTGATCCCCATCATCGCGCTCGCGTCCTGATCCTGCGCAGCGGCGCGCATCGCCTTGCCCTGGCGGGTCTTCTGGATGAGATACGTCAGCACGATCAGCACCGGCACGGTGATGCCGACGACGATCAGCTTGTTCCACTCGTAGGAGACACCGCCGACGGTGAACACCGCGGAGTGCGGAAAGACGTCCGGCGACGAGATGTAGTTCGGGCCCTTCCATGCGAGGCCGACGTCCTCGATGATGAAGCTCGCGCCGATCGCGGTGATCAGCGGCGCAAGTCGCGGCGCGTTCCGCAGCGGCCGGTAGGCGATGAACTCGATCGTCGCGTTGATCGCACCACACGCGAGCATCGACAGCAGCAGCGTCGCGAAGACGATCGGCACGATCACCCAGCCCTGCCCCTGGTGCAGGTTGAAGAAGTGCGTCGCGAAGGTGATCGTGAACATGCCGCCGAGCATGAACACGTCGCCGTGCGCGAAGTTGATCAGCTCGAGGATGCCGTAGACGAGCGTGTAACCGAGCGCGATCAGCGCGTACATGCAGCCGACGGTGATCCCGATCAGGAAGACCTGGAAGAAGACGCTCGTCAGGGCGTAGACGTTGTACGCAACCCAAGCGAGGAACAGGACGGCGAACAGCAGGCCGACGCCCGTGATCACGCTGACACGGGGAAGGCGCGCTGTGAGTGTCGGGGCGGACGCTTCGGCAGCCACAGGTTCGGGCGACTCTAGCGCTTTCATCGGAGGGGTACCAGCGAAATTTCGGCATCTACTATGAGGCCCGGCCGGAGTGGCGAAATTGGTCATACGCGCCGGACTCAAAATCCGGTTCCCTTCGGGGAGTGTGGGTTCGAGTCCCACCTCCGGCACTGTTTCGCTGAATTGCACCCGCGGGATGACTCGAGCGTGTTCGGTGCGACCCCACTCGACGAGGGGCTCGTCGAGTTCCGGGTCTGGGCTCCGCGGGCGGAGACCGTCTCCGTGCTCGGCCAGGAGCTGGCGCCGGAGGACGACGGCGTCTTCGCCGGCCGGGTCGAGGCGCGCGCGGGCGACGACTACCGCTACCGCCTGGACGGCGACACCGAGTGGCCCGACCCCTGCTCGCGCTTCCAGCCGGAGGGCGTGCGCGGGCCGTCGCGCATCGTCGACACGCGCGCCTTCGACATCCGCCCGGGGCCGGGCATCACGCTCCAGGAGCTGGTGATCTACGAGCTCCACGTCGGCACGTTCACGCCGGAAGGCACCTTCGACGCCGTGATCCCGCGCCTCGAAGCGCTGCGCGACGCCGGGCTCACGGCGATCGAGCTGATGCCGGTCGCGACGTTCCCCGGCAACCGCGGCTGGGGCTACGACGGCCTCTACACGTGGGCGCCGCATCCGGCGTACGGCGGGCCGGACGGTCTCGCGCGTCTCGTCGACGCCGCACACGCCGCCGGCCTCGCCGTGATCCTCGACGTCGTCTACAACCACGTCGGGCCCGGCGACGAGGCGCTCGACGCGTTCGGCCCCTACTTCACGACGCGGCACGAGACGTTCTGGGGCAAGGCGATCGACTACATGCAGCGCGGCGTCCGCGAATGGGCGCTCCAGAACGCCGAGCTGTGGACGCGCGACTACAAGATCGACGGCCTGCGGCTCGACGCGGTGCACGCGATCTTCGACGACGAGAGCCCGGTCCACGTCCTGAAGGAGCTGCGCGAACGCGTCGACGGCTTCGTCATCAGCGAGATGGAGACCGGCGACCTCCGCCCGATCGAGCAATGGGGGCACGACGCCCAGTGGGAGGACGCGCTCCACCACGAGCTGCACGTGCTGCTCACCGGCGAGCACGAGGGCTACTACGCGGAGTACGGCAGCCTCGAGGGGCTGAAGCGCGAGCTCGACCGCAGCAACCCGCGCTTCGTCGCGTGCGCGCAGAACCACGACCAGGTCGGGAACCGCGCGGTCGGCGACCGCCTGCCGCCCGAGAAGGACCGGATCGCGCTGCTGGCGGTGCTCCTCTCGCGCGACACGCCGCTCGTCTTCATGGGCGAGGAGTACGGCGAGACGCGCCCGTTCCAGTTCTTCACCGACCACATCGACCCGCGGATCGCCGAGGCGACGCGCGAAGGGCGGAAGAAGGAGTTCGCCGCGTGGGTCGCGTTCAAGCACGAATCGGTCCCCGATCCGCAGTCGCCGGACACGTTCGAGCGCTCGAAGCTCGACTGGCGCCCGGCGGAGCCGTGGTTCCGAGACGCGCTCACGCTGCGCAAGAGCATCCGCGCCACATGAGAGCGACCTATCGCCTGCAGCTCACGCCGGACTTCGGCTTCGACGGCGCACGCGCGCTGGTGCCGTACCTGCGCGAGCTCGGCGTCTCGCACCTCTACCTCTCGCCCGTGCTGCAGGCGCGCGCGGGGTCGCAGCACGGCTACGACGTCGTCGACCCCACCCGCATCTCCGGCCAGCTCGGCGGCGAGGCGGCGTTCCGCGAGCTCTGCAGCGCAGGGCTCGGCGTGATCCTCGACGTCGTCCCGAACCACATGGCGACGTCCGACGAGAACCCGTTCTGGTCGGACGAGGAGCTGCGCAAGACGTTCTTCGACCTCGACCTGCGCACCGGGCTGCACCGGCGCTTCTTCGACATCGGCGAGCTGGCGGGTGTGCGCCAGGAGGACGAGGCGGTGTTCGACACGACCCACGCGAAGGCACTGGAGCTCGTGGCCGAAGGACTGGTCGACGGGTTGCGCATCGACCACGTCGACGGCCTTGCGAACCCGCGCGAGTACCTCGATCGCCTCGCACGCGCCGGCGTGGAGCGCGTGTGGGTCGAGAAGATCCTCGAGGGCGGTGAGCACCTGCGCGACTGGCCGGTGCAGGGAACGACCGGCTACGAGTTCGCGAACGACTCGACCGCCCTGTTCGTCGACCCCGCCGCGGAACAGCCGTTCACCGAGCTGTACGCGGAACTGACCGGCGAACGCCGAACGTTCGCCGAGGTCGCGTTCGACGCGAAGCTCGAAGTCGCGTCGACCCTGTTCGAGCCGGAGCTGCGCCGCCTGCACGAGGAGCTCGACGTCGATGCGCCCAACCTCGCGCTCGCGCTGGCGTCGTTCCACGTGTACCGCACGTACGTCGAGCCCGCGACGGGCGTCGTCGCGGACGAGGATCGCGCCGAGATCGCACGCGCCGCCGTCGCCGAGTCGCTCGCGCGCATCCTCACGCTCGACGAGCCGGGCCACGACGCGTTCGTCACGCGGTTCCAGCAGACGACCGGGCCCGTCATCGCGAAGGGAGTCGAGGACACGGCGTTCTACCGGTACCTGCGGCTCACCGCGTTGAACGAGGTCGGCGGCGACCCCGGCCGTTTCTGGCTGCCGGTCGACGACTTCCACCGCGGGAACATCGAGCGCGAGCAGCGCTTCCCGCTGCACCTGCTGGCGACGCAGACGCATGACACGAAACGCTCCGGCGACGTCCGCGCGCGCATCACGGCGCTCACCTGGCTGCGCGACGAATGGAGCGAGCTCGTGCGCGGCTGGCCGCAGCTCGACGATGCGAACGAGTCGTGGCTCGTCTACCAGACGATGGTCGGCGCGTGGCCGCTCGAGCGCGAGCGCCTCGACGCGTACCTCGAGAAGGCGATGCGCGAGGCGAAGGTCAACACCAATTGGATCGAGCCGAACGAGGAGCACGAGGCACGCGTGCACGCGTTCGTCGCGGGCCGCTACGCCGACGCGAAGTGGCTCGACGAGCTTCAGACGCTCGTCAGAGCATGCTCAGACGCGGCTCAGACGATCGTCCTCGGCACGACGCTGCTCAAGCTCACCGTTCCGGGCGTGCCCGACATCTACCAGGGCGACGAGACCGAGTCGCTCTCGCTCGTCGACCCCGACAACCGCCGGCCGGTCGACTGGGACGCGTTGCAGCGACGGCTCCGGGACCGTGTGGATCCGAAGCTCGAGCTGATCCGCCGTGTGCTCGCCGTCCGCGACGACTTCGGCGGCTACATGCCGATCGAGGCCGGCGCGGATTGCTGCGCCTTTCGCCGCGGCCCGCGGTGGCTCGTCGTCGTGCCGCTCCGAGCCGGCGCGACGAAGTGGATCCGAGAGGCGGACGGCCTGCACGACGTGCTGCCGGACCTTCCGGTCGGGCTCTTCACTTCTCGGTAGCCTCGGCGTCGATGCGCATCGGCGTGCTCACCGGCGGCGGCGACTGCCCCGGCCTCAACGCGGTGATCCGCGCCGTCGCGCGGCGCTCGTGGGCGCGCGGGCACGAGGTGGTCGGCGTGCGCGAAGGGTGGCGCGGCATGGTCGAGCAGCTGTTCCAGCCGCTCGGGCCCGAGCAGATCTCCGGGATCCTGCCGCGCGGCGGCACGATCATCGGCACGTCGCGCACGAACCCGTACAAGGTCGACGGCGGCATCGACGGCGTGCAGCGCTCGTTCGAGCAACTCGACGCGCTCGTCGCGATCGGCGGCGAGGACACGCTCGGTGTCGCATCGCGGATCTACAAGGAGTTCGAGGCGCCCGTCGTCGGCGTCCCGAAGACGATCGACAACGACCTCTCCGGCACCGACTACACCTTCGGCTTCGACACCGCGGTCGCGATCTGCACGGAGGCGATCGATCGGCTGCACACCACCGCCGAGTCGCACAACCGCGTCATGGTCGTCGAGGTGATGGGCCGCCACACGGGCTGGATCGCCGTGATGAGCGGCATCGCCGGCGGCGCGGACGTGATCCTCATCCCCGAGCGGCCGGTCGACTTCGACGAGGTGTGCGGCGAGATCCAGCGCCGGCACGCACGCGGGAAGCTGTTCTCGATCGTCGTGGTGTCGGAGGGTTGCGAACTGCCCGGCGCGGAGGACAAGGGCGAGGTCGACCAGTTCGGCCACAAGCTGCTCGCGAAGCGCGGCGTCGGCGATCGTCTCGGCGAGGAGATCGAGTCGCGCACCGGCTTCGAGACGCGCGTCACCGTCCTCGGCCACGTGCAGCGCGGCGGCTCCCCCACGCCGCGCGACCGCGTGCTCGCGACGCGCTTCGGCCTCAAGGCCGCCGACCTGATCGACGAGGGGCAGTTCGGCCAGATGGCCGCGCTCCGCGGCGACGACGTCATCGCCGTCTCGCTCGAGGAGGCGACGGCGGAACTGAAGACGGTGCCCGACGACTGGTACGACGTCGGCCGCGCGTTCTTCGGGTGAGTTTCTGCGCGGTTGAGACTGTCGACGCGACCTTCGGTCGCGTCTCTTCTCAACGGCGCGATCCCTCCGCACCGCCGCTCTGAGCGCTCGCCGAGTGAATCGGCGAGCGCGGCCACGTCTCCGTCAGCCGCGTCTGGGGACTGTCCCCGGACACGACCCGCACCGACATGTCGGCGCGTCGGGATGCCGAACGGCCGAGCACATCGGCGAGCGCGGCCAGGTCTCCGTCAGCGGTGTCCGGGGACTGTCCCCAGACACGACCCGCACAGACATGTCGGCGCGTCGGGATGCCGAGCGGCCGAGCACATCGGCGAGCGCGGCCAGGTCTCCGTCAGCCGTGTCCGGGGACTGTCCCCGGACACGACCCGCGCGGACATGTCGGCGTGTCGGGTGTCAGGCACCCGCGAGCGGGAACGAGCGGTGCCGCCGCGGCGGGACGAGGTAGTTCTGGCGGTGCGTCGTCTGCAGCACCGAGTTGAAACCCTGGTTGCGGTCGCGCGCCGGGAACGGGATCTTCCCGCCGGGAAGCACGCCGTCCATGGCGAGGCGGTTGCGGCGGAAGTCGTCGCCCGTGGGGTTGAAGACGACGAAGTGCACGCCCGCCGCCGCGGTCGCCTGCACCACGGACGCGTCGCTCGACCACGTGAACGGGTTGTCGAGCGTGTTGAAGTCCGCGCGCACCGGGATCGCGGCGCCCTTCTCGTAGACCGTCCCGTCCGGCCCGACGACGTCCTTCTCCAGCCGTGACGTCGTCTGGATCGCGGCGCTGTGCCCGATGCGTCCCGACACGCGGTAGTCGGCGCGTACCTTGGCGACGTCCGAGACGTCCTGCGGCCCCTGGCGCACGGTCTGCGTCCCCTGCCGAACCGGCAGGTTCGGGCGAAACGCGGTCGCGACCCGCTCGTCGAAATCGAAGTTGAGATACCACGCTTCGACGTCTTCCTTGATGTGCGACAGGTGCATGTGCGTGCCGTGCACGAAGTAGTCGTCGCCGCCGAAGTCGACGTAGCCCAGCGTCTCGAGGTTCGCGATCTTGCCCGGCCCCATCCCCGCCTTCTGCGTCGACGTGAAGCCGAGGAACAGCTCCGACGTGCGCGGGATGAGATCGGCGCCCGGCACCTGTGCCGCCTCGGCCATCGCCTTCGGCAGCGACGTCGCGCCGTCGAACCCGCCGCCGGCGAACCCGGTGCGAACCGAGGTGAGCCGGAAGAGCTTGGTGCCTTCGATCCGCGACACGGCGTCGTCGATGTGCGCCTTCGTGTCCGAGCGCAGCAGGATCGCGACCTCGTTCTGCTCGAGCACCGTGTTGAACGGGTCGCTCGGGAACTTCGGCGAGTTGAAGAGCACCGGCTTCATCGCGCGCCTGTCGAACGGCAGTCGCTTCTTCGCCGCGTCGGGAACGAGGCGCGTGAAGTACGGCAGCCCCCACGCGACGGTGATGCCGAGCCCGGCAGGCGTCGGCGCGTAGTCGCGCTCGAGGCCGGCGAGCGTCTGCTCGAAGTGCGCCTGCGCCTCCGGCAGGTCGGCCGGGTGCGCGGCGACGTGCGCGGTGAGGATGCGATGGTGCAGCGGCGGCACGAGCACCTGGACGCCTTCCGAGTTGACGACGCGCACGCCGTCGAGCAGATGCTGCTCCGGGCGCAGCGCACCGGCCGGGCGCGCCGGCGTCCCGCCCGACAGCTGGTCGACGAGCTCGTAGATGCCGCCCGCGCCGAGCGCACCGGCAGCTGCGCCGGCGATGACCTGCCTCCGCGTCAAGCGCATCAGGCCGAGGTGTCCGGCTTGATCAGCACGAGCCGCCGGATCTGATGCTTGAGGTACTCGACGACGTGGTCGGCCGTGAGCGGCGGCGCGACGTGCTCGGAGATCGTGTACAGACCGCCGTTCGCATGCCACACGTACGCGATGTGCCACTGGTCGGCGTCCTGGTTGACCGTGTACTCCGTCGCGTGGATGCCGTTCGCGGTGTACGTGCCGGACGCCTGGTCGAAGCACGGGACGTTGCGGCTTTCGGTCCCGCCGGTGCGGCACGTCGGGATCTTGGAGCGCCCGGGATAGCCGCGCAGGTTGACGTGCAGCTCGCCGCTCGTGCCGCCAAGGTCGACGTCCTGCCAGACCCAGCTCTCGAGGTAGCTGCGGTCTTTCGAGACTGAGTTGATGTTGTTGTCGACGGCGCCGATCTGGCCGCTGAGCGGGTCGGGCAGCCAGCCGGGGCAGTAGACGGGCGCGTCGATCCGGTCGGCGAGCTTCCGCCAGCCGGCCGGGTGCGCGCAGACAGGCGCCGACACCTTCACGACGGGCGGCGCGGCCTTCTTCGTCGAGCCGCAACCGGCGACGAGCACGCAGGCGCCGAGCAACGCAGCCAGTGAGAGCCCTCTCACGCGGCTCATGGTAGCCCTGGTTCGCTAGACGTCGACCGGCGCGTGCCCGACGAGCTGGGCCACGTGGCCGCCCGGCACGAGCACGGCGTCCATGCCGGCCCGCTCCAGCGCTGTGACCTCGTCCCGCGAGGCCACCGGCACGAGCGCGATCGCAAGCTTGCCCGCGGGGACGTCGGGGAGCAGCTCGAGGACCGCGTCGACCGGGTCGGCGTCGTCGTCGTCCTCGGCGCAGAGCAGGAACAGCTCGGGGTCGAGATCCTCGAGGACCTCTTCGAGCTCCTCGGCGTCCCGCACGAACGCGACGGCCTCGACGCCGTGGTGCGGGTGGTCGCCGGGCCGCACGGTGCACGCGTCGGCGTCGTGCGGCGTCCCGTGGCCGAGCCAGAGCAGCGGCAACGAGGACGCCTCGCGGATGCCGTCGATGACGCGGCCGACCGCCAGGGCCTTCGCGCCGTGCGCCTCGGCCTGGCGCGCCGCGTCGGCGTCCTCGACGCGCGCGATGATCGCGATCCCGTCGCCTTCCGCGATCCGCTGGCTGAAATGTCGCGACCCGGGCACCTGCGGCCGGAACTTTAGACGCCGATCGGGTGCCAGACCGTCTTCAGCTCGAGAAACGCCGAGATCTCGTACAGCGACTGGGCGTCCGGCGAGCCGAGGACGACCCGCTTCACGTTCTCCGCCGCCGCCTGCTCGAGCTCGGCGCGCAGCCCGTCGGCGCCGGTGAGGTCGATCGCGTTGACGTCCATGTGCGACGCGAGCCACGGCGCAAGCTCGGCGCGGAAGCCCGTGAGCAGGTTGACGACGCCGCCGGGGACGTCGCTCGTGGCAAGCGCCTCGGCGAGCTCGATCGCCGCGAGCGGCTGCGCCTCGGACGCGACCGCCACGACGGCGTTGCCGCCGGTGAGCGCGGGCGCGACGCGGGAGACGAGGCCGAGCAGCGGCGGCTCGTCGGGCGCGACGATCGCGACGACGCCCGTCGGCTCCGGGATCGTGAAGTTGAAGTACGGCCCGGCGACCGGGTTCGTCCCGCCGAGCACCTGCGCGAGCTTGTCGGCGAACCCCGCGTACCAGACCCAGCGGTCGATCGCTCGGTGCACCTCGTCCTTGCCGGTGCAGAGCTCGGCGAACTCCTTCACGCGGGACTCCATCATCTCGGCGATGCGGTAGAGCACCTGGCCGCGGTTGTAGGCGGTCGCGCCCGCCCACTTCGGCTGCGCGCCGCGCGCGGCCTGCACCGCGTCGCGCACGTCCTTGCGCGACGCGCGCGCGACGTTCTGGCCCTGCGCCTCGTAGGTGCGGCCGCTCTCGCTGCGCGGGAACGCGCCGCCGATGAACAGCTTGTACGTCTTCTTCACCGGCAGCCTGCTCATGTCGGCCCCTTTCGCTTCGCGGCGTCGACGGCGGCGCGCGGATCGTGAATCGGGTCGCCGTGCCCGGGGAGCACGACCTGCGCGCGCGGGTCGGCGAGCTTGTCGAGCGACGAGATCGCCTGGTCGAGATCGTGCGTGAACGCCTTCGGCATCAGCTGTGCGCCGACGTCGCCCGTCAGCGGGTTGCGGCTGCAGATCGCGTCGCCGGCGAACAGCGTCCCGCTCGCCTCCGCGAGCAGCGAGCTGTGCCCGTCCGTATGCCCGGGCGTGTGGATGACGCGCAGCTGCCCCGGCACGTCGAGCTCGTCGCCGTCGGCGAACGTGCGCACCTCGTGGATCGGGCGCGGCTTCGCGCCGCCGTTCCGCGTGAGCTCGAAGAGCAGCCCCCACGCCGCCGGGCGGCGGAGGTACGGGAACATCGAGCTCTCGTTCTTGCCCAACGCCTTCGCCGAGCGCGCAAGGTCGGCGTCGGCCTCGTGCACGTACACCGGGATGCCGAGCTCGCCGCGGAGGATCTCCGCGACGCCGACGTGGTCGGCATGCGCGTGCGTGAGCACCACCGCCTCGATCTTCGCGTCGGTCGCGCTGTCGAGCTGCACGCGGTAGCCGGCGACACCCGCGTCGACGACGGTCGCGCGACCGTCCTCCTCGAGGACGTAGAAGTTGACGTAACTGCTGCCCAGCCTTCTGTACCCGGCGTTCACGCCGGTGAAGGTTACGCGGGGCCGACGGTGTTGCGCGACACCCGCACGATGCGCTGCTCGCGCAGCGCTTCGCGGAGCGCCTCGCGGAACCGGCCCGGCCCCCAGCGGCGGGCGCCCACGGCGCGTGCGAGCTCGGGTACCCGCATCGGGCCGCGCTCGTCGAGCAGCGCGGCGATCGCGTCGATCTCGCGGCCGCGGATCGCCGGATGCGCGGTGCGGGTCGCACCGGCCGTGCCGATCATGCCCGGCGAGTAGTACGGGAGCGGGCCGCGGTCGCCGCGCGTGCCCGGAAGCTTCTTGCTGTCCGCCTCCTCGGCGGTGAGCGGCTTGGCGATGTCCTCGAGCGGCGCCTGCTCCGCGTGCACGCCGAGGAAGATCTCCGCGATGCCGCCGAGCGCCATGACGCCTGCGCCGATCAGGAACGCGACCGTCACCCAGCCGCGACTGTTCGTCGCGATCAGGTGGCCGAACAGCAGCGGGCCGACGATCCCGCCGAGGCCGGTGCCGACGGCGTAGAAGAACGCGATCGCGAGCGCGCGCGTCTCCATCGGGAAGATCTCGCTGACGGTCAGGTACGCCGCGCTCGCGCCGGCGGAGGCCAGGAAGAACGTCGCGAAGATGAACGCCTCGAACGCCCACGGCGAGCTCAGCCCGTGGCCGAGGAAGAGGAACGCCATCACCACCGCGACCACCGCGGAGCCGATGTACGTGCCGGCGATCATCGGCACGCGGCCGACAGTGTCGAACAGGCGGCCGAGGATGAACGGGCCGAGGAAGTTCCCGACCGCGAACACGATGATGAACACGGGCACGAAGCCGGACGACACGTTGTAGAACTTCGAGAAGAGGTCGCCCAGGTTGAACGTGACGCCGTTGTAGAGGAACGCCTGGCCGACGAACAGCGCGATGCCGAGGATCGCGCGCTTCGGGTAGAGCTTGAACGCTGTCGCGGCGATCGTGCGGAACGGGATGCGTTCCCGCTGCCGCACCTCGATTGTGTCGTCGACGTTCTCGAGCTTCTCGTCGGTCTCCTGCTCGACGTCTTGCTCGATGTCGCGGACGATCGCCTCGGCCTCCTCCTCGCGACCGTGGATGAATAGCCAGCGCGGGCTCTCCGGCACGTTGCGGCGGACGAGCATGATCGACAGCGCGAGCACCGCGCCCAGCGCGAACGTGATGCGCCAACCGATGTCCTGCGGGAAGACCGAGCTGAGGAAGAACAGCGCAGCGGCTGCACCCGCTGCCGATCCCACCCAGTACGAGCCGTTGATGATCAGGTCGACGCGGCCGCGGACACGTGCCGGGATCAGCTCGTCGATCGCGGAGTTGATCGCGGAGTACTCGCCGCCGATGCCTGCGCCGGTGAAGAACCGGCAGAGGTAGAAGTACCAGGCGCTGAACGCGAACGCGGTCGCCGCGGTGGCGACGAAGTAGACGCCGAGCGTGATGATGAACAGCTTCTTCCGGCCGAAGCGGTCGGTCAGCTGCCCGAAGAAGAGCGCCCCGATGCACGCGCCGGCGACGTAGATCGCGGCCGCCGTGCCGATGCCGCCGGCGGAGATCGAGATGCCCGAGCCCTTCTCGGTCAGACGGGACGCGATCGAGCCGACGATCGTCACCTCGAGCCCGTCGAGGATCCACACCGTTCCGAGGCCGAGCACGACGAGCCAGTGGAAGCGCGACCATGGCAGACGGTCGAGGCGACCCGGGATGTTCGTCTCGATCGTGTCGAACTTCGAGGCGGTCGCAGCCTGCGCGCTCACTGCCGTGCGGTTACCCGGCGGTGCGGTGCGTAATCATGTTCGGCAACTGTGAGCGTCGCCTGCACCGTGTTCGGTCATCGCTACCGGTTCGTCGCCGACGGGTCGACGATGCGCTGGTCGTGCGCGCGCTGTGGCGCCGCCGGCGGCACGAAGGAGTACGCGTCGCCGGACGAGGCGGCGCGCTACGCGCGCGCGTTCGACCGCGAAGACCGCGAGGATCTCGGCCGCCGCGCCCCACTCGTTGCCGGCCTGCCGCTGCGCGTCTGGCGCTTCTTCCGGCGCTAACTCGGCTCAGGCACGTGCCTGAGGGGCAGCGCCATGAGCACGTCGTCGACGTCGCGTGCGTCGAGATGAAACTCGCCGCGGAGGACGCCCTCGACCACGAACCCGCACCGTTCGTACAACGCACGCGCGCGCTCGTTGTGGCCGAGAACACGCAACGACACCTTGCGCGCGCCGCGACCCCGTGCTTCCTCGATCGCCGCAGTCATCAACGCACGACCCACGCCCCGTCCCTGCGCCTCGGGGTCGACGGCGATGCCGTTCACCGTCTGCACGTAGCGGCTCGCCTCGAGCGGGGTCGCGCGCTGGAGCCGCACGTAGCCGACGACTGCACCGTCGACCTCGGCCACGAGCACGTCGCTCACCTGTTCGGGCGGATCGAAGAAACGCCGGTCTGCCGGCGGCAACGGCCCGGGGCTGGTCAGCGTGCTCCAGGTCTCGCGGTCGATCCGCCTGAGCGCGTCGTCGTCCTCCGCGCGCGCCGAGCGGACGGTGACGCTCAACCGCCGAACGTCTCGGCGCCGTCGAACGCGAGGTACGGCTCCATGCCGTGCCGCCCGCCTTCGCGGCCGAAGCCCGATTCCTTGTAGCCACCGAACGGGCTCGTCGGGTCGAAGCGATTGAACGTGTTCGCCCACACGACGCCGGCGCGCAGGCGCTCCGCCATCCAGAGGATCCGCGAGCCCTTCTCCGTCCACACGCCCGCCGACAACCCGTACGGCGTGTTGTTCGCCTTCTCGACCGCCTCGTCCGGCGTGCGGAACGTGAGCACGGAGAGCACCGGCCCGAAGATCTCCTCCTGCGCGATGCGGTAGCTCTGCGCGACGTTGGTGAACACCGTCGGCGCGAACCAGTAACCCTTTTCGGGCAGCCTGCACGGCGGCTGATAGATGTCGGCGCCCTCGTCGCGTCCCGCCTGCACGAGCTCCTCGATCTTGTCGAGCTGCATCCGCGAGTTGATGGCGCCGACGTCGGTGTTCTTGTCGAGCGGGTCGCCGACGCGCAGCGTCGCCATTCGCTTCTTGAGCTTCTCGATCAGCGGCTCCGCGATCGACTCCTGCACGAAGAGGCGCGAGCCCGCGCAGCACACATGACCCTGGTTGAAGTAGATCCCGTTGACGATCCCCTCGACCGCCTGGTCGAGCGCGCAGTCGTCGAAGACGATGTTCGCAGCCTTGCCGCCCAGCTCGAGCGTCAGCTTCGTGCCGGTCCCGGCCAGCCGGCGCTGGATCGCCTTGCCGACGTCGGTCGAGCCGGTGAACGCGATCTTGTCCACGTCCGCGTCGACGAGCGCCGCGCCGGTCGAGCCGTCGCCCGTGACGATGTTCACCACGCCCGGCGGCAGCTCCGCCTGCCGGACGACGTCGCAGAAGAGCAGCGCCGTGAGCGGCGTCGTCTCCGCGGGCTTCAACACGACGGTGTTTCCGCCCGCGAGCGCCGGTGCGATCTTCCACGAGAGCATGAGCAGCGGGAAGTTCCACGGGATGATCTGCCCCGCGACGCCGAGCGGCCGCGGCGAGCGATTCGGGAACGCGTACTCGAGCTTGTCGGCCCAGCCTGCGTAGTAGAAGAAGTGCGCGGCCGCGAGCGGCAGGTCGACGTCGCGCGCCTCCTTGATCGGCTTGCCGCCGTTCAGCGACTCGAGCACGGCGAACTCGCGCGACCGCTCCTGCAGGATGCGCGCGATCCGGAACAGGTACTTGGCGCGCTCGCTTCCCGGCAGCTTCGCCCACGCCGTCGACGCCTCGCGCGCGCTCGCAACCGCGCGCTGCACGTCCGCCTCGGACGCCTGCGCCACCTGCGCGAGCGGGCTCTCGTCGCGCGGGGCGATCGTCTCGAAGTGCTCCTTCGCCTCGACCCATTCCCCGCCGATGAACAGCTCGTACCGCTCCTGCAGGCGGACGATGTCGGTCGACTCGGGCGCCGGCGCGTACGTCCAGTCGTGCGGGACGGGCGCGCTGCCGGTCTTCGCGACCTCAGTCATTGGTGAAGTAGTCCTTCGACTGGTAGGCGCCCGTCTTCTCCTTGCGCAGCTGCATCAGGATGTCGTTCACGAGGCTCGACGCGCCGATGCGGTACAGGTCGGGCGTCAGCCAGTCCGGGCCGAGCGTCTCGTGCACCTGCACGAGGTACTGAATCGCGTTCTTCGCGGTGCGGATCCCGCCGGCAGGCTTCATGCCGACGCGGCGCCCGGTCTCCTCGTACACGTCGCGGATCGCCTCGAGCATCACGAGCTGCACCGGCAGCGTCGCCGCGCCCGGCAGCTTGCCCGTGGACGTCTTGATGAAGTCGCCGCCCGCCGCCATCGCGAGCAGCGACGCGCGGCGCACGTTGTCGTACGTGCCGAGCTCGGCGACCTCGAGGATGACCTTGAGGTGCGCGGCGCCGCACGCCTCCTTCACGCGCACGATCTCGTCGTACACCGCCGCGTAGCGGCCCGAGAGGAAGGCGCCGCGGTCGATCACCATGTCGATCTCGTCGGCGCCCATCGCGACGGCGTCCTCGACGTCGCGAAGCTTCACGTCGAGCGGGCTCTGGCCGCTCGGGAACGCGGTCGCCACGCTCGCGACCTTCACGCCGCTGCCGCGCAGGCGCTCCTTCGCGATCGGCACGAGGTTCGGATAGACGCAGACCGCCGCGACGCTCGGCACGTTGGCGTCGCTCGGGTCGGGCCGGATCGCCTTCGAGCACAGTGCGGCGACCTTGCCCGGGGTGTCCTGACCCTCGAGCGTGGTCAGGTCGCAGCAGCGGATCGCAAGCTCGAGCGCCCAGACCTTTGCGTCCTTCTTGATCGAGCGCTTCGCGAGCTCACCGGCGCGCGCCTCGACCGCGACCTGGTCGATCGACCCGATCCGCGGCAGCCGCTGCTTGAGCGGGAGCTCGAAGCCGCGCGGCAGTACGGGCGCCTGCGTCATACGGTGAGGTTACCGCGGAGCGTGCCCGTCGACGTGCCAGACGCGGCCCGCCGCGACGAGCCACGCATCCTCGCCGGCGGGGCGCAGCGAGAAGCGCGTGATCGTGCGCTGCCCGCCTTCGAGATCGCCGTACAGCACGTCGACGCCGATGTCGCGCCGCTCGTCGATCGCCGCCCGCACCTCGCGGTAGCCGTCCGACGACGGGTCGCGGAACGATCCCTGCCAGAACCCCACGTCGCCGGCCGGCACGAAGATGTCGCGCGTCAGGCGCGTCAACTGGTCGAGGTCCGGCGCGCCGTCGGAGATCTCCCCGACGGTGAAGCAACGCCAGCCGTGCAGCACGGCGATGCCGGAGCCGACGTTCCGCACGGACAGCGCGAGGTAGACGGCGTCGTCCGTCGCCTCCGCGGCGCCGTGGCCCCCGTCGACGCGGAGATACGCCTGGTCGCGGAAGCCGATCTTCTGCGGCGGGTCGTCGAGACGGGACTGCACGAGCAGCGGCCGCAGGTTCGCCATCACGGACACCTCCGCCACCCGCGCCGCGCGGTTCGCCGATCGGACGGACGCGAACGTCGCAGCGGCCAGCACCAGCGTCCCGCCCGCGGTTGCGAGCGACGAGATGGTCACCCAGTCGGCCATAGTTCGACCCTAATGGAAGAGATCCGCGCGACGTCCTGGGGCCACCTGCACGACCTGCTGTTCACCGACTCGTGGCACGCGCAGCTCAGGCGCCACCGCTCCGACTTCGTGTACCGCGGCGAGGCGTCGGTCGACGCGAAGCTCGCCACGAGCCTGCAGCGGCTCGGCGGCGACTACGCCGAGGTCGAGCGCCACCTCTTGCGCAACTTCCGAAAGTACGCGCACCGCGAAGACGTGCCCGAGGACTCGCTGTGGCACTGGCTCGCGCTTGCGAAGCACCACGCGCTCGCGACGCGCCTGCTCGACTGGACGTTCTCGCCGTACGTCGCGCTGCACTTCGCGACGGCGTACCCGCATGACTACGGGAAGGACGGGCTGATCTGGATGGTCGACTTCGTGAAGACGAACCAGCTGCTGCCCGAGCAGCTGCGCGAAGGGCTCGAGCGCGAGGGGATGAACGCGATGTCGGCCGACCAGTTGCTCGAGCACGCGCCACGGCTCAGCGCGTTCGACGCGCTCGGCGACGACTTCGTCGTCTTCTTCGAGCCGCCCGCGCTCGATCAGCGCATCGTCAACCAGTACGCGCTGTTCTCGCTGATGCCGAGCCCGCACGCGCGGATGGACGAATGGCTCGAGAGCCGGCCCGGGCTCGCGCGTCGCATCGTCATCCCCGCGGAGCTCAAGTGGGAGGTGCGCGACAAGCTCGACCAGGCGAACATCACCGAGCGCGTCCTCTTCCCCGGCCTCGACGGGCTCGCGACCTGGCTCAA
>Ga0070741_10010957_pt1 | contig 16922 bp, 16 predicted proteins | sample Coa_R1_4_FD_66440 | JGI IMG/M metagenome (GOLD analysis project Ga0070741, IMG submission 66440) | Surface soil microbial communities from Centralia Pennsylvania, which are recovering from an underground coalmine fire - Coalmine... | ecosystem: Environmental > Terrestrial > Soil > Unclassified ...
GGCGCGCGCCGCCACAAGGCGATCCTCGGCCCCGACGTGCTCACCGGCGGCTTCGCGCTCACCTACGATTGCATCGGGTCCCCCGATTCATTTCGCGACGCGCTGCAGGTGACGCGCAGCCAGGGGACGATCGTGCTGGTCGGCGCCGCGGGCCTCCAGCCCAAGGTCGATCTCACGCCGGTGTGGTCGCGCGAGATCTCCGTCGAGGGGACGTGCTTCTACGCGCCCGAGCCGGCGCGCGCGCGGCGCCACACGCTCGAGCTGACCGGCGATCTGCTGGCCGAAGACGGCGCGCGCGCGGTCGACGCGCTGATCACGCACCACTACCCGCTCGAAAAATATCAGGAGGCGGTGGTGGCGAACTTGGAGCGCGGGCGGTTCCGCTCGGTCAAAACGGTGTTTCACCCGCGAGGAAGCGCATGACGCTGCCGGCGCACTTCCGCCCGCTCGACGAGCTCGACGCCGCGTGGCGCGTGGGGCCGGCCGGCGCGCGCCTCGAGGTGGTGCGGCGCGCCGCGCTCACGCTCAAAGAAAAGCTGCACGCCGGCCCGCAGGTGAAGAGCGTGCGCACCTACGATCTGATCACGCTGCCGTATCCGACGCGCTACGGCCTCGGCGACGCGGCGCGATCGATCCTGCCGTTCCTGCTCATCACCAACCGCATGCAGCTCGTCACCGTCGCGACCACCGACGGCGTAAAGCGCGTGCTGGTCAACCCGTCGGATCACGAGCGCGACCAGGAGACGCCGTTCTTCAAGCGGCTGGCGGCGGGCTCGCCGAAGTGGGCGCAGCGGCTGATCGCGCGCCGCCACTCGACGGTGCCGGAGCGGCTCGCCGAGGCGGGCGTGCGCGGCGAGCAGATCGACTACGTCACGTTCGATCACCTGCACACGCAGGATCTGCGGCGCGTGCTCGGCGAGTGGTGCCCGCGCGCGAAGCTGCTGGTGCAGCGCGAGGAGCTCGACATCTTCACGCGCCTGCACCCGCTGCAGAACGACTGGTACCTCGCCGACGCGATCGCCGGCCTCGCGCCCGAGCGGTTCGTGGTGCTCGAGCGCGACGTGCTCGTCGGCGAGGGCCTCGCGCTGGTGCGCACGCCGGGCCACACGTTCGGCAATCACTCGATCGTGCTGATGACCGATCGCGGCGTGTGGACCATCAGCGAGAACGGCGTGTCGTGCGACAACTACTCGCCGGAGAAGAGCGCCATCGGCGGGCTGGCGGGCCACGCGCGCTCGCGCGGCGTCGAGGTGGTGCTCAACGGCAACACGCGCGAGGGATCGCTCGATCAGTACACTTCGATGATCCTCGAAAAGACGCTGGCCGATCCGTGCCCCGACGGCTCGGGCTACGTGCAGCACTTCCCGTCGTCGGAGCTGACCGCCTCGTCGCTCTTGCCCGGGCTGGCGCCGACCTACTCGCAGCGGGCCATCACCCACGGACCTCCGCCGGCTTGAAAATGCGGTTTTGCGCACTTCTACTCGGTTTGGCGGTAATCGGCTGCTCGGGAGACGGCGGCGCGGGCGGCGATCTGGCGATGGCGCCGCTCGGGTTCGACGGCGGCGGCGTCACGGACGGCGGCGCGGACGCGAGCGTGCCCGATCTCGCGAGCGTCGACTTCGGCGGCTGCCCGCCGGAGATGGTGCGCATCACCACCTTCTGCGTCGATCGCTTCGAAGGCTACGTGGTCGAGCTCGACGCGCAGGGGAACGAGCAGCCGCACTCGCCGTTCCTGGTCATCAACGGCGCGACGGTGCGCGCCAAGAACGCCGCCGGCGCGTACCCGCAAGGCTACATCTCGCAAGTCGAGGCGACGCAGGCGTGCGCCAACGCGGGCAAGCGGCTGTGCGACGCCACCGAGTTCGCGCAAGCGTGCCGCGGCGCGAGCGCGACCAACTACTATCCCTACGGCGGCACGACGCGCATCAAGGGCTACTGCAACGAAGGCAAGGGCTCCTCGATGCCGCTGTTCTTCGGCTCGAACGCCAACAACTGGACGTACGCCGAGTTCAACGACCCGCGTCTCAACCAGTGGGACGGCGGGCTCGCGCCGAGCGGCAGCTATCCGCACTGCGTGTCGCCGTACGGCGTCTACGACTGCGTCGGCAACTTGCACGAGTGGGGCTCCGACGCCGGCGACGCCAACGGGCACGGACGATTCCGCGGCGGGTTCTACGGCGACGCCGAGATCAACGGGCACGGCTGTCTCTACGTCACCAGCGCGCACGAGCTGACCTACCACGACTACTCGACGGGATTCCGCTGCTGCAAGGATCCGTCGAACTAGCGCGCGCTACTCGGAGTGCGGCTCGGAGTCGGAGCGGCCGATGATGCGCGGCACGTTCGACGACGGCAGCACGGTCATCTTGTGCGTGCGCGTGAGCTGGCGCTGGCTCGGCGCCGAGCCCAACTCGGCCACGCGCACCACCGCCAGCCGCGCGTCGCCGAGCTCGATGCCCTGACCGGCGAGCTTCTTCGCGACCTGGCCCATGAGCAGCGTGGTTTTTTTCGCCGAGCCGTGCGAGCCCATCACGATCAGATCGTAGTTGTCCGCGCCGCCGACGCGGATGGTGACGTGGCAGCCGCCCGCGCCGGTGAGCCGCCCGCGCGACGGGCAGCGCCGCGCGAGACCGACCAGGCACTCCTCGAGCTCGCGTCGATCGCGCGAGCGCGCGAACAGCACCAGCGGCTCGGGATCTTCGTGGCCCCAGCGCGGGCCCTGCCACTCGTGCAGGACCTCGACGGGCTCGTTGAGAAAGGCGGCGTAGTCGAGCGCCAGGCGCGCGCACTCGGCGAAGTCGTGCGGCACCGAAACCGGACGCAGCGTGTACATGGGGACGACTCAGACGCTACGCTCCCCCAAGGCGGTGTCAAGCGTCAGCGACGGAGCTGCGGCGTGAGCATGAAGGGATAGTCGACGCGCGAGACGGTGCCGGTCGACGGGAAGTGCAGCTTGCGGGCGACGCGCGAGAGGCAGGCGGATTCGGCCGAGGCTTTCTCCGACGTCGGCACGGCGGCGACCACCTTGCCGTCGCCGTCGATCTCGAGGTGCAGGATCACCGCGAGCGTGTCGCGGCCGCGGGCGGCGCGCGCGCACGCCTGCACGGCGCGGTCGTTCTGCTCGATCACCTGGTCGACGGCCTCGAGCTTGAGCGGGCGCAGCTCCTCGGCGGCGGCCAGCCCGGAAGCGGCGAGCACCAGGGCGAACGAGAGCGACGCGGCGGAGCGGTTCATGTTGTTCCTCCCGGCCGAGGCGCACTGCACCCGATGTGCCGCCCGCCCGCGACGAGCGGCGGCGTCGCGCCGCGCATTTCTCGACGGAGCGGGGTCAATTGACCCCGAATTGCCGTTCCCTGGGACGTGGACTTTTGTCCTCAGCCCGAGGGGATTTGCCGAATTAAGGTCGGCGGCGGGCAACATCCCTCTCGCACACCAATAGGGATAGCATCGCGGCCGGAGGTCCACGATGAGTCGCAGTCGAGTTCGTGCGGCGTGTTTGGTGCTCGCCGGTATCGGTGCTGGCATCGCGTTTACATTTGCTTGCGGTGGTGCGCCAGTGCTCTTTGGCCAGCCGATCGACATGGCTGGTCCGCCCGCGAATTGCGGGACATGCACAGTCGCTGGGCCGATAACAGTGCAGGGCACCGTCACGCTCGCCACGCCGGCGAAGGTCGTGACCGCCGAGACCGATCCGGCGCAACTCGACGCTGGCTATGCAACGTGCAGCAGCTCTCCCGTCCAGCGAAACGGGTGTCAGACCAAGATCGCCGATGGCCCGTTTGCTTTGACGGATGCGATCAATTTGCCGAACGGTAATAGTACGAGCCCGGCTGCGGACGTCATGCTCTACATCGTGGCGACGACGAACGGGTGCGCGGCTACTCCGTCGCGCTTCATCGGTCAGGTACTCGTAGCCGGTCCGAGATTGACGGGTGCTCGTCAAATAGTTCGCTCGGGTGAGACGCTCTGCGCCTCGATTCCCATGGACGGCAGCATCTCGCTCAACTGGGCCGGCTTCCACCCATACTAGTCTTCGCAATGACTAGCTTGCCGTCGCTCAGTCCTTCTTTTCCAGCGTCGAGATCATCGTCGATTGCTCCGCATTCAAGATGCGGCCGAGTTGGCGGCGAGAGATGCCGGCGAAATCGGCGAGCTTGTTGAGGCTCATCTTGCGTCGCTTCGCATGCTCGCGGATGCGTGCGGCGATCTGCCGGTGAAGCGCGCTGGGCACGCGCCGACGGTAAGCGACGAAGACTCGGTAGCATTGCCGTTGACGAAGACCGTAGTTCAGCCGACGCGCACGCCGCTGGAATGAGATCACTGACCCAACTCCGCCGACTGGGGTTTCGAGTCCACGATTCGAGTCCCAAACTACTCGGACCGAGTAGTCTGAGACTCGGACCGAGTAGTCTGAGACTCGGACCGAGTAGTCTGAGACTCGGACCGAGTAGTCTAAGACTCGGACCGAGTAGTCTGAGATTCGGACCGAGTAGTTTGGGACTCGGACCGAGTAGTCTGAGATTCGGACCGAGTAGTTTGGGACTCGGACCGAGTAGTCTGGGACCGGGGGCGCGGCTCGGAGGAGTCTCAGCCGGAGTGCATGCGGAGCGGTTGGCCGGGGCGGGCGACGATGGTGGCCTCGCGGGCGGCCAGCTCGGCGAGGCGATCGTCGACGGGGCCTTGCGCCGCCTCCTCCGCCAGCTCGACGTAGAGGGAGCCGTGGCGCGCCTCGGCTTCGCCCAACTCGGCGTAGAGCGCGCGCAGGCCGGGGTCGGGCGCCGCCGCCGCCAGCCGCTCGAAGCGCTCGTGGCTGCGCGCCTCGATCAGCGCGCACACCAGCAATTCGTCGACGGTCGAGCCGGCGCGCGCGCACGCGAACAGCGCCGCCGCGTAGCCCGACGACTGCAGCGCGCGCAGCTCCAGCCCGCGCGCGCGCAGCTCGGCCAGCACGCGCTCAAAGTGCACCAGCTCCTCGCGCGCCAGCCGGCTCATCGCGCTCACCATGCGCGGCCACTCGGCGTACTTGAACAGGAAGCGCACCGCCGTCGACGCCGCCTTCTTCTCGCAGTGCGCGTGGTCGAGCAGCAGCGTCGGCACGTCGTCGCACGCCGCGCGCACCCACGCGTCACTCGACGGCGCCACCGCAACCCGCGTCATGCGCCGCCCGCCTCGGCGGGAAGCTCCACCACGTCGACGTGGATGATCTCGGCGCGCGCGCGCAGCTCGTCGAGCAGCTCGGCCGGCGGGCGCGCCGACAGCCGGATCTTGGCGCTGGCCGCGAGCGCGCCGTCGAAGATGGTGTTCTCCATCTCCTCGACGTTGATGTCGTGGCGGCGGATCGCGCCCAGCACCTCGGCCAGCACGCCGACCTGATCGAGGTGGCGCACGAGAATTTGAAACGCGGCCGGCGAGCGCACGGCGAGGTTCACGCAGTTGGGCACTTCGCCGCGCTCGAGGAACGCGCGCACGATGCGCACCGTCTCGTCGGCCACCGCCGACTGCGCCTGCTCCGTCGACGCGCCGACGTGGTGCGTGCCGTAGACGCCGGGCGCGCGCGCGAGCTCGTCGTCGAACGCGCCGCTCGCGCCGGCCGGCTCGTGATCGAACACATCGGTGGCCACGCGAAGCTGCTTCTCGGCGATCGCGCGCTCCAGCGCCTTGCCGTCGACGATCTCGGCGCGCGAGGTGTTGACCAGCATCGCGCGCGCGCGCAGCCGTCCGAGCGCCGCTTCGCCGACCAGCCCGCGCGTCTCGGGCGTGAGCGCCACGTGCAGCGTCACCGCGTCCGCGCGCCCGCACAATTCCGGCACCGTGCGCACGCGCTCGAGCCCGAGCTCCGCCGCGCGCTCGTCGGTGAGCGAGCGCGACCAGCCGCACACGCGCATGCCGAACGCGCGCGCGCGCCGCGCCACCTCCGCGCCGATCGATCCCAAGCCGACGATGCCGAGCGTGCGCCCGTGCAGCCCGTCGGCCTTCGAATACTCTTTCTTGTTCCAGGTGCCGGCGCGCAGATCGATCACCTGATCGGGAATCCGCCGATCGAGCGCGAGCAGGAGCCCGAGCGTCAGCTCCGCGACCGCGATCGAGTTCTTGCCGGGACAGTTGGCGACGTACACGCCGCGCTCCGACGCCGCCTTGACGTCGATGGTGTTGACGCCCGCGCCGGCGCGCACGATCAGCGTCAGCTCGCGCCCGCGCTCGATGGCGTCGCGCGCCACCTTCTTCGAGCGCGCCACCAGGATCGTCGCGCCCGCGACGGCCGCCGCCAGCTCCTCGGCCTTGAGCTGCGGCCGATAGTCGACCGTCAGTCCCAACTGACGGAGGCCGTCGAGGTGCGCCTCGGAGAACGCGTCGATGATCAGGATCTTCATGTCCAGCTCACCACGATCTTGGCGCGCTCCAGATCCTCGACGGTGTCGATCTCGCGCCAGCCGCCGTCGATGAACGCCGGGCGCATCACCTCGCCGGTCGAGATCAGGTCGTTGAGCAGATCGGTCAGGTACGCCGACTCGAAGCGCGGCGCGCGGCCGTACGGCTTGCCCGCCAGCTCGCGGCGGCGCGCGTGAAAGCGCTCGCGCATTTTTTCCGCCGCGCGCTTGGAGAAGCGCGCCAGCCCGATGAACTCGCCCGACGCCTCCGACGGCGGCATGGTCTTCTTGCCGACCAGCGTCACGCGCCCGCCGTCGACGCGCGCCACCTCGCCCTCCTCCACCGGATGGTTCACGCGGCCGACGTACGCCTCGTGCCACAAGCGATCGATCACCAGCGCGTAGTCGCCGGGCGTCTCGAGCGCGGCGCGCACCACCTCGGGACGGAATACGATGTCCGAGTACGAAAACAAAAACTCGTCGTCCATCGCCGGCTCGGCGTAGAACAGCGAGCACAGGATGTTGTTGTCGCGGTAGGCGTCGTTGTCGAAGTAGCGCGCGCCCGGCACCGCGATCGACTCCTTGCGGTAGCCGCGCACGATCACCACGTCGTCGACGCCGGCGGCGCGGTACGCGTCGAGCTGGCGCTCGAGGATCGAGCGGCCGTTCACGTCGACGAGACACTTGGGGCGATCGTCGGTGTAGGGCGCGAGGCGGCGGCCCATGCCGGCGGCGACGATGATGGCCCTCACGCGGCCCTCTTCGCCGGGCGGCCGAGCTTGAGGAGGATGATCAAGCTCGCGCGGCCGAGGTACAGCACGTGCGCGCCTACATAAATGTAGAGAAATAGATCGAGGCGGTTGGCGGCGCACACGAACAGGAACCAGCTCGGGTAGTGCAGCACGTAGCGGCCGGCGGCTTCGACGAGCGCGATCGGCGAAAGCGAGCGCGGCGCGTGATCGCCCCGCTCGGTGGCCGGCGCGAGCGGCGGCGCGCCGGTGGCCTCGAGATATTCGGGGCGGCGCATGAACGTGGTGAGCGTGATGCCGGTGGCCGCGGCGAACAGCCCGCCGACGCCGATGAGCAGGAAGCGCGGGTCGCCGCCCGAGGTGAGCCACAGCCGCACCGCCGCCGCGCCGACGACGAGGAACGCCTTGACCTCGTCGAGCATGAAGTCGAGCAGCGCGCCGACCGGCGACGCGAGATTTTTCAGCCGCGCGAGCTGCCCGTCGACGCAATCGACCACGTACGCGAGCTGCAGCACCAGCCCCGCGACGATGAGGCCGGTCCACGTGCGCCACGCGATCATCAGCGCCGCGCCGCCCGCGGCGATCGCGATCGCCGCGAACGAAACTTGATTCGGCGTCACCGCCGTCGGGCGCAGCAGCCACACGAGCACCGCCGCCGGCGGCCGCGAGATCCACTCGGTCCAGAAGTTGTCGCGCTTCTTCTTCGACTGCTGATAGATGGTGCGGACCGCCGCGAGCACGGCGTATTTCTAGCACAGTGCTACTTGCCGCGCGCGCGCAGCTTGCGCCACAGCATGAGCGCGCCGAAGACGAGCAGCATCAGCACCAGCGCGCGGCCGATGACGTAGCCGAGCCGGTAGCCGAGATCGTAGGCCGGATCGACGAGGCCGGTGGTGGCGCGCGCGGCGGCGTCGAAGATCGGCTCGTACCGCGCGAACTGATCTTCGGTCGTCGAGTACGTCAGGCTGGCCGAGTGCTCGTGGCCCGGCATCAGCCAGCCGAGCTGCTTGACGGTCTTGCCGTCGACGGTGAGCTCGCCGACGTAGCGCGCCACGGTGACGTCGCCGAGCTTGAGGAACTGCCGGCTGGTCATGCGGTAGCTGACGCGGCCCGGCTGCTTCTTGATCGCGGCGTCGATCGAGCGCGCGAGCTCGTCGAGCGTGGCGTCGTCGATCTTGGACGCGCCCGGCGTCACCGACGCGCTCACGTTGGTGAGGAACGCCTCGGCGTGCTCGAGATCGGCGGCGTAGAACTGCAGGTGCTGATCGCGCAGCTGCCTGGCCATCTCGGGCGAGAGCCGCTCGAAGTTCTTCGCCGGCGCGCCGGGCGACAGGTCGACCCAGCCGTCGGGGACCTTGAACTGAAAACCGCCGTCGGCGCGCGCAGCGACGGGCGCGAGCGCGGCCAGCGCGAAAAAAAGCACGATCGTTCTTTTTTTCATCGGGCGCAGCCTACGCCTTCTTGCGGCCGACCACCACTGCGAGCAGCGCGCCGATGAGCCCGAACAGCGCGCCGTAGATCGCGCCCGAGCCGGCGCGGTTCATCACGCGGCGGAAGAAACCGGTCGGCTCCTCCGCGCCGGTGGTGGCGAGCGCCGCGGCGTCGAACACCGGCTGGTAGCGCGCGAAGTCGGCGGGCGTGGTCGAGTAGGTGATGATGGCGTGCTGCTCGTGGCCCGGGATGATGTAGCCGATCTGCTTGACCTGGTACGCGCCGGCGGGCGTCACCATCTGCAATTCGCCGACGTAGCGGCCGCAGGTGACGCCGCCAATCTGCACCAGCTTCGTGTCGACGATGCGCTCGCTCATGCCGGCGCGCTGCTTGCGCACCTCGGCGTCGATCTCGGCGGTGAGCTGCTGCAACAACGCCTCGGTCACCGGCGCCGCGCCCGGCTCGAGGGTGACGTTGACGTTCTCGGTGAAGCCGTCGTCCGAGTGCTCGACGTCGGCGGCGTAGAACGCGAAGCGGCCGTCGCGGATGAGCTGCGCCTGCTCGGGCGTGAGCCGCGCGAAGTTGGCCGGCGGCGCCGACGGCGAGAGATCCACCCAGCCGGGCGGCACCTGGAAGTGAAATCCCGTCGCTGAGGCGCGCGCCGGCGCGGCGAAAAACGCGGCGGCGAAAAAAAGCACGATCGTTCTTTTTTTCATCGGCGGCGAGCCTACCGCAAAGCGCTGCAAACGGGTGTCATCATCGAAGCCATTCAATTGCAATTCCGGCTATATCCGTGGTACCCCTCGGTCGCCGTAAAAGGGGAGTGAAGTTCGATGGCGAAGAAGAAGGATCGCGGCGGCTCGGGGAAGTCGAACGAGAGCGCGCCGCCGGCGGCGAGCGAGGCGAAGCCCGTCGAGGCGAAAGCGGAGCCGGCGGGCGGCGCGGTCGAGATGACCGCCGAGCCCGAGGACGCTCCGGCCGCGACGACCGCCGCCGCGCCCGATTCCACCGTCGAGACCGTCGAGAAGGCCGTCGAGAAAAAGCCGGCCGCGCCGGTTCCGCCCGAGCTGGCGACGCTGGTCGAGCGGCTGCGCCTCGGGCGCTGCGTGCTGTGCGCCGGCACGCGCCTCGGCGCCGCCGGCGGCGTCTCCTATCGCGCGCTGGTCGAGAAGCTGCTCTCCACCGTCGAGGGCGTGGACGCCAAGGACGCCGAGCGCGCCCTGGCCACGCGCCCGCTGGCCGCCGCCGGCTTCGCGCGCCGCCGCCTCGGCGATCGCTTTCTCTCGTCGCTGCGCCAGGCGACCGCCGCGTCGGCCGAGCTGGGCGAAGCGGCGCGCCTCCTCGGCGAATTGCCGTTCCGCGCGGTGGTGACCACCGCCTACGACGACACGTTCGAGCGCGCGTTCACCCGCGACGGCGCGCAGCCGCGCGTCTACACGCCCAACGACCACCTGGAGCTGCGCAAGGACGGCAAGTCGCAGTTCGTGTTCAAGGCGCTCGGCGATCCGGCGCGCGCCGAGAGCGTGGTGTGGAGCGCGGAGGATTTGCAGGGCGCGCTCGCCGACGGCGGCTACCGCTCGGTGGCGCACGATCTGTATCGCTCGCGCAGCTTTTTGTTCGTCGGCTTCGACAGCGGCGATCCCGATCTCGGGATCCTGCTCGAGCGCGTGCTCTCGGGCGCGCGCGCCGGCGACGTGGAGCACTTCGCGATCCTGCCGGGACTGTCGGCGATCGAGCGCGAGGAGCTGTACGCGGCGTATCGCATCCGCGTGCTCGACGGCGACGACGTGGTGGCGCTGGCGCGCGCGCTCAAGGACGCGCTCGGCGATCAGCTCGGCCCGGCGCTGCCCGACGACGACGATCTCGACGGCTGGCTGCAGCTCCTCACCGAGGAGCTGGGCCGCGCGGACGCGCTCGATCGGCTGAGCGCGATGGAGAAGCGCGCGCGCGACAACGGCGAGCACGAGCGGCTGGTCGAGATCTTCCTCGGCCGCGTCGGCGTCGAGCCGGACGCCGAGCGGCGCGCGGCGATGCTGCTCGAGGTGGCGCACCTGTTCGAGAACCAGGTCGGCGATCTCGGCAAGGCGTTCACCGCGCTGCTCGCCGCGTACAAGGAAGATCCGCGCACCGAGTCGTGGAACGAGCTGGAGCGGCTGGCGTCGGCGACGGGGATGTGGACCGAGCTGCTCTCGGAGCTGGCGGAGATCGTGCCGCAGCTTCCGGAAGAGGATCGCGCCGGCTCGTGGGTGCGCATCGGACGGCTGTACGGCGACAAGCTCGGGCACTCGGAGTACGCGCTCACCTCCGTCGAGGAGGCGCTCAAGCTCCAGCCGGAGCTCGTCGACGCGCAGGAGATGCGCATCAACCTGCTCCGCCGCGGCGAGCGCTGGAAGGAGCTCGCCGAGGCGCTGTGGAAGCGCGCCGCCGTCGAGGATTCGCCGGGCAAGCGCGCCGAGCTGTACCTCGAGCAGGCCGACATCTACGAGACGCGCATCAACGACGGCGCGCAGGCGATCGTGTGCTACCGCCGCGCGCTCGAGGCCGATCCGGCGTCGACCGACGCGCGCGAGGCGCTCGAGCTGCTCTTGCGCCGCCGCGGCGAGTGGAAGGAGCTGCTCTCGATCCTCGACGAGAAGGCGCAGGCGGCGGGCTCCGACGACGCGGCGATGATCCGGCGCGAAGCGGCCGAGATCTGCGCCGAGAAGCTGAGCGATCGCCGCGCGGCCTCCGAGCGCTACGAGGCGCTCCTGCGCGATCTGCCGCGCGATCTACCGACGCTGCGCGCGCTCGAGCGGCTCTACACGCAGGACGGGCGCCACGACGAGTACCTGAGCGTGCTCGGCCAGCAGGCCGACGCGGTCGACTCCGAGCGCGAGCGCGCGGCGCTGTATCGCCGGCTCGCCACCGAGTGGGAGGAGCAGCCGGGCGGCGGCGCGAAGGCGGCCGAGTGGCTGGAGAAGCTGCTCGCCGTCGACGCGCGCAGCGAAGACGCGTTCCGCTCGCTCGAGCGCATCTACCGCGCCGAGCACAAGTGGAACGAGCTGGTCGACACCTATCGCCGCCACGCCACCATCGTGCCGGCGCCGATCCGCGCCGAGATCTTCGCGCAGGTGGGCGCGCTGTACGAGCACGAGCTCAGGGACGCGACGCGCGCGATCGAGGCGTACCTCGACGTCGACAGCGCGCTGCCCAATCACGCCGAGGCGCTGTCGGCGCTGACGCGGCTCTACGAAAAAACCGAAGCGTTCGAGAAGACCGTCGAGATCCTGGAGCGGCGCGCGACGCAGGCGGAGGTGAAGTCGCAGCGCGTGGAGCTCCTGTTTCACGCCGGCACGCTCACCGCCGAGCGGCTGGGCGACGCCAAGGCGGCCGAGGCGCGCTTCGTGCGCGCGCTCGAGCTCGACGCCACGCACGTGCCGTCGATGACCGCGCTCGTCGAGATCTACCGCAAGAACGGCGAATTCCTCAAAGCGGCGAAGCTGCTCATCGAGGCGGTGCCGCACACGCAGAACCGCCTGGAGAAGACGCGCCTGCTCGTCGAGGCGGGCGAGATCTACGACGGGCTCGAGGATCACAAGAAGGCGGCGGGGCTCTATCTCGAGGCGCTGGCCGTCGACCCGGAGCACGTCGAGGCGGCCGAGCGCGTGAGCGAGCTGTTGTGGAAGGCGGAGCGCTACGCCGAGCTGGTGCCGATCCTGGAGATGCTCACGCGCAAGGACGCCGCCGAGAACGTGCAGGTCGAGCGGCTCACGCGGCTCGGGCGCGCGGCCAAGTCGATCGGCGCCGAGGACAAGCTGCTCAAGGCGTTCACGCGCGCCGCCGAGCTCGACCCGGCGCGGCTCGAGCCGCAGCGCGGGCGCGCCGAGCTGCACTACGCCAAGGGCGAGTGGGAAGCGGCGCGCGGCGCGCTCGCCAAGATCCACGAGCACCACTTCGACGATCTGCCGCCGTCGGAGCGCGTCGAGCTGGTCTATCAGCTCGGCACCTGCGAGCTGAAGCTCTCGCGCAAGGACGAGGCGAAGGCGTGGTTCAAGAAGGCGCTGGAGCTGGATCCGACGCACCGCCCGTCGCTGCTGGCGTCGCTCGAGTTCGGCGAGGCCAAGCCCGAGTCGCTGATCGACTCGAAGAAGGCGCTGCTCGCGACCGCGGCGCCCGACGAGAAGGTGAAGCTCTTGACCGAGATCGGCGATCTCTACCTCGACAAGCTCGAGGATCCGCCGCTCGCGGTGGGCGCGTATCGCGAGGCGCTCGAGTTGCGGCCGGACGATCACAAGCTCCTGCACAAGTGCCTCGACGTCTACGTCGAGCAGAAGCAGTGGCAGCAGGGGCTGGAGATGCTCGAGCGGCTGATCGAGCAGGAGAAGAACCCGAAGGTGCGCGCCAAGTATCGCCACGCGGCGGGCTTGATCGCGCGCGACGAATTGGGCAAGCCGGAGCCGGCGGCCAAGCTGCTCTACGAGGCGCTCGACGACGATCCGTCGATGGATCGATCGGCCGAGGCGCTCGAGGAGCTGTTCCAGCAGCGGCAGGATTGGAAGGAGCTGGCGCGCTTCTATCGCAAGGCGCTCAAGCGGCTGGGGCCGGAGACCGGCGACGGCAAGAACGCCGAGCGGCTCCGGCTGTGGTCGGCGCTCGGCGAGATCTGCCTCGATAAATTGGGCGAGCGCGAGAGCGCGCTGGCGGCGCTCGAGGTCGCGCTCACGTTCGATCGCGGAAATCTCGATCGCCACAAGCAGCTCGCCGATCTCTACGTGCAGGCGGGGCCCGATCGCTTCGACAAGGCGATCGTCGAGCACCAGATTTTGCTGCAGCGCGAAAAAAATCGCATCATCTCGTACCGCGCGCTCAAGCACCTCTACATCCAGACCAACCAGCGCGAGAAGGCGGCGGCGTGCTCGTACGCGCTCAGCTTCCTCAAGAAGGGCGAGCCGGACGACGCCAAGATCGTCGCCGAGCTGAAGCAGAAGCCGATGCAGCCGGTGCGGCGCGCGCTCAACGACGAGACGTGGGCGCGGCTGGCGCACCCCGACGAGGATCGCGTGCTCCAGGCGCTGTTCCTGGCGGTGACGCCGCTGCTCGCGGCGGCGCAGGCGCAGCCGCACAAGCAGCTCAACCTCAACCGCAAGGAGGCGCTCGACGCCGCCGACGCGCGCATGTTCGCCAAGGCGCTGCGCTACGTGGCGTCGACGTTCTCGGTGGCCGCGCCCGAGACCTACGTGCGGCCGGAGCAGAAGGAGCCGGTGACGTTCCAGAACGTCATCGACAAGCAGACGCTGGTGCCGGTGTTCGTCGTCGGGCTGCCGCTGCTCGGCGACAAACGGGCCGAGCGCGATCTCGTGTTCGAGCTGTCGCGGCGCGTGGCGCACCTCAGGCCCGAGCGCTTCATCCGCTACGCGCTGCCGCAGCCGGCGCAGCTCGCGCACGTGATCGAGGCGGCGATGGCGCTTGGCGCCGAGTCGGGCACCGACAAGGGCCCGCCGCCGACGGGCGAGCTGGCGAAGACGGCGCAGGGGATGAAAAAGTCGCTCACGCCGGTGCAGCTCGAGCAGGTGGCGGCGTGCGGGCGCAAGCTGCGCGCGGCGAGCGTCAAGGGCGACCAGGCGGCGCTCGGCTGGCTGCAGGCGACCGATCTCACCGCGTCGCGCGCCGGGCTCGTCATGGGCGGCGATCTCGAGACCTGCGCGCGCCTGCTCGCGGCCGAGCCGCAGTCGGCGGCCTCGCTGCCGGCGATGCAACGGCTGCTCGATCTGGTATGGTCCTCGGTCACCGAGGACTTGTTCGCCGTGCGCAAGCACCTCGGCGTCCTGTAAGAATAAACACGACGGCGTTCGGAGAGACTAGTTATGGATAAGCTCTACGTCTACCTGGTTTCGGCGGTGCTGGTGGTGGGGGCCGGGGCGGCGGTGCTCGAGTGCTCGGGCGGAGCCGTGTGCGGCAACGGCGCCAAAGAGGGCGACGAGCAGTGCGACAAGGGCGCGATGAACGGCGTGGCCAACTCGGGCTGCTCCGCCGACTGCAAGATCATCGGCATCCCGGTGGCGTCGCTGCAGGTGAGCTTCGACCTCTTGCAGATGGAGGCGCCCGGGTTCCTCGGCTCGACGTGCAAGGATCTCGGCGTCGAGAACTGGCAGCTCCACCTCGAAGGGCCGAGCCCGGTGGACATGAAGCTGCCGTGCCTCCAGCCGTCGCAGCCGTTCGGCTCGGTGATGCCGGGCGCGTACCAGGCGACCATCACGCTGCTCGACAAGATGGACAACCCGGTGACGATGCCGGTCAAGACGCAGATGATGAGCGCGACCGTCGGCGGGCAGATGGCGCTGCTCTATCACAACTTCAAGCAGAGCGAGTTCCTGCGGCAGGACTACACCGGCGCGCTGTACTTCGATCCCAACTGGGGCGCGACCGGCGACACCTGCGCGACGGCGGGCGTGACCATGGAGGGCATCACGCTCAAGACGCCGTCGGGAACGGCGGTCGCGGGCATGACCATGGACGGGCTCAAGCTCGACGGGACGTACGGCGGGTGCTTCACCAAGTCGGGCTCGGCGTCGTCGCAGCAGATCGTCGGCACGCTGCCGTGGGGACATTACGACATGTGGATCACCGGCAAGTCGTCGGCGGGTGCGGTGGCGTACTGCAAGAAGTTCGACATGTTCGTCGGCGTGGGCACGGCCACCAACGTGTACGAGCTGGTCGTCGACGCGGCCAACTTCGACATGGGCCCCTGCCCGTAGTGCGCGGCGCGCTCGCCGCCGCGCTGGCGGCGATCTTTTTCGCGGCGGTGTTCGGCGGCGCGCTCGGCGCGTGTGAGAGCGGCGAGGCGCTGGCCGGCTGCGCGCGCGACTCCGACTGTCCGGCGGGCGCGCACTGCGTGACCGCGACCGGCGTCTGCGTCGACTTTCGCAACCCGCTCGACGCGGCGGTGCCGGATCTAGCGGGCGCCGACGGGCCGCTCTCCGACTGACCACGCGCGGATCTCGTCGGCGGCCGGCTTGCCGCGCGGAGTGTAGCCGCGCGACGTCGCGCCGCCCCAGCCGTACCAGTTCCAGAAGTACACGCCGGCGAAGCCGTCGCCCGGCGCGTCGCGCCACACGCGGCGGAACGCTTCGTAGGCGCGGCGCTGATCCTCGAGATCGATCGGCTGGCGCGCGGCTTCGTCCCACGGCCACGCCGAGGCGCCGCGCTGCGAGAGGTAGCCGAGCTCGGTGAACAGGAGCGGCCGGTTGCGTTTGCGCGCGAAGCGGGTGAGCTCGTCGCGCAGATCGCGCCACGCGCGCACCATTTCCTCGACGGGAATCGCGCGGCGCGCGGCGTCGTCGCGATCGGCCAGCGGGAAATAGCCGCACAGGCCGAGCTCGTCGACCAGGTCGTAGATCGCCACGTCGCGAAAATGATCCCAGTTGCCCGAGTAGGTCAGCCGGCCGGCGAAGGCGCGGCGCACGTCGGCGGCGAGCGGCGCCCAGCGCGCGCGATCGCCGTCGAGCGTCGACAGCTCGCTGCCGATCGACAGCTCCTCGACGCGCTCGCGCTGCGCCAGCTTCGCCAGCGCCAGCAGCTTTTCGCGGTAGGCGCGAAACCACGCGTCGCGATCGCGCGGGCGCAGCGTGCCGCGCCACTCGCCCTCGCGCGGCGACTCGAGGCGCACGATGGGAAACAACAGCACGCGCAGACCCGCCGCGTGCGCCTCGCGGATGGTGCGCGCCACCGCCTCGTCGGGCGCGGTGAAGCGCGGGTGATCGCCGAGCTCGGTCGACGCGCCGTCGCGCTGGTACCACGCCACCACCAACTCGACGCTCGACGCGCCGGTCGCGCGGATCTCGTCGAGCAGCGGGCGATACGACCAGCCGGGATCCTCGGCGAACAGTCCGAGCGCCACGCCCACCACTCCCGCGATCACGCTCACGCTCACGATTCGCTCTCGCTCCGGTTGTGCGCGCGCGACTAGCGGCGCGCGCGGCCGAGTGTATCCTTAATGCGTGCACCGTTCGCTGCTCGTCGTGCTCGCCCTCGCCTGCGCCGCGTTCGATACCTCGACCGGCCGCACCACCACCGCCGAGCGCCCGCTCGAGTCGATGGTGTCGATCCCGCAGGGCACGTTCCTCATGGGCGCGTCGCCCGAGGCGCAGGCGGCGGCGGTGCGGCTGTGCCGCGAGGAGCTGGGACCGCGGCAGCGGCCGGGATGCTCGGACAACGCGTTCGTCATGGAGGGGCCGCCGCGCGTGGTGTTCCTCTCGGCGTTCCTGATCGATCGCGTCGAGGTCACCGTCGAGGCGTACCGCCGCTGCGTGCAGGGCGGCGCGTGCTCGCCGCAGCCGCTGCTCCAGACCGACGCGCGCTTCGTGCAGCCGTCGCTGCCGGTGACGTCGGTGACGTG
>Ga0070741_10010958_pt1 | contig 16920 bp, 15 predicted proteins | sample Coa_R1_4_FD_66440 | JGI IMG/M metagenome (GOLD analysis project Ga0070741, IMG submission 66440) | Surface soil microbial communities from Centralia Pennsylvania, which are recovering from an underground coalmine fire - Coalmine... | ecosystem: Environmental > Terrestrial > Soil > Unclassified ...
GGATGCCCTTGCTGAAGTTCTCGATGAACCCTTCACGCACATCGCCGCCCGCAGGTACCTGCGCGGGTATCCTCATGATTTGAAAGTAGCCCAGCCCATAAAAGGCGGTGCAGAGAAAGAAGGCTGCCGGCACCCCCATCAGAGGGATTAACGGCGTAACGAGACTGGCGCCGATCAGCCGGGATGCTTGCTGGGCGGCCGCGCTCAGGGACAGGGCATTGAGGAGAGCGCTCCTGGGCACCAAATTGGCTGCGAGAGCCTGCGAAACCGGCATCTGCGCCGCACGAGCGACGCCGTTAACACCGGAAAGCAGAACGATGTGCCAGACCTGCACGCTGCCCGTAACCGCCAGTATTGCCAGGAGCAGGTTTTGGGCCAGGTTCAACAGGTATGTCCAGGCCAGCAACGTTCGCCGATCCATGCGGTCCGCCAGGACACCAATGAAAGGTGGGACTACGAAGAGCGGCGCCATGGCCGCGAAGGTAGTGATTCCAACCCACGCCGTTGAGTCTGTCTTATCGAAGATCAACCAACCGCGGGCGACGATGAGTCCCCAGCCAGCGGCTTGCGCGGAGAGGTTGGCCAGCCACATATTCCGGAAGTCGCGATACTGTGTCGCGACGAGAAAGCGATCGATTATGGACTGGCGGATGCTTTCGACATTCAACATTGCGGCGGTGCCGGAAAGGCGTTACTCCCAGATATACTCTGGCTTCTGCAGGCTGTCAAACCGCTAGCCGGCCTGTGGCGAGTGCTGCGAGGCCTCCCCGCGTAGCAGCTCCAGGGCGTGCGGCAGCACCGGCAGGATCACGGCCAGGTTCTCTCGCACGGCCCGCGGACTGCCCGGCAGGTTGACGATGAGCGTGCTGCCACGCACGCCGACGACGGCCCGGCTGATCATTGACATCGGGGTCTGTTTGAGGCCCTCCAGCCGCATCGTCTCAGCCATTCCCGGCACCAAGCGATCAATCACGGCGAGGGTCGCCTCCGGCATCACGTCCCTGGGGCCGAGGCCAGTGCCGCCGGTCGTGACGATGAGGTCGAGCCGGTCCTCGTCCGCCCAGCGGCGCAGCCGGTCGCTGATCTGGGCGGCTTCGTCCGGCAGGACTTCGTAACGCTCGACCGTCGCATCGATGCCCTCGATGAGCTCACGGATGGCCTCGCCGCTGGTGTCCTGGCGCTGCCCGCGAGCGGCCATGTCTGAGCTAGTGAGAATGCCGGCGCGAAATGCCATGGGTTTCCCTAAATTCCCGCGAAAAAACTGTATAAGCCCGTTGACAGACGGGTAGCCGATGGTACTATGTGGTGGAAAGTGGGGAGAGATGGGGGACTCCACTTTCCTTATTTATATTTGCTGGCCTGCTTAAAGGCCGGCCAACTATATCACATTCCCCCAGAATCGAGAAAGGACTCGAAGCAGGGCGATGGCCTTCCGGGGGACTTACGAGCATAGCGTGGACGATCGGGGCCGCGTGGCCCTGCCGGCGCGCTATCGTCATGTCTTCACAGAGGGCGTCAAGCTCACCTTCTGCCCTGACGGCTGCATCGAGGTCTACACCACCGAAGAGTTCGAGAAAAACGAGGCCCGCATTGCCCAGGAGCCAGCCAGCCACCGCCGCGGGCGCCGGCTGCGCCGCGGCTTTTCCGTCCGCGCCTACGATAGCGAACTGGACCGCCAGGGCCGCATCCTCATCCCCCAGTACCTGCGTGAGCGTGCGGGCATCGGCGCCGGGCCGGTGGTCATCGCCGGGCGCGTCGAGTGCCTGGAGATCTGGAACACGGAGCGTTGGGCGGAAGAGTTGGCTCAGGTGGAATCCGATTACGGAAACGAGCTGGAAGCCCTTGAGTGACCGGAGCCTATGAGCATGTCCACCCAACACCAGGTTGGCCACGTCCCCGTGATGCTCCAGGAGTCGCTCGCGGCCCTGGCCATCGTCCGGGGCGGGCGCTACGTGGACTGCACGGTCGGCGCCGGCGGCCACGCGGCCGCCATCCTGGAGGCGGCTGCCCCCGGTGGCCTGCTGCTGGGCCTGGACGCAGATCCCGCAGCCCTGGGGATCGCTGCGGCGCGGCTGCAACCGCTCGAGGGCAATTTCCGGCTGGTCAACCGCAACTTCTCTGACCTCCTTACTACCTGCGAGGAGCTGAACTTTATGCCGGCGCACGGCGTTCTCTTCGACCTCGGCCTTTCCTCCATGCAGTTGAGCGTTGCGGAGCGCGGCTTCAGCTTCCAGTCGGAGGGGCCGCTGGACATGCGCTTCGGCCAGCAACAAACGCTGTCCGCCGAGGAGATCGTCAACAGCTATTCGGAGGAAGAGCTGGCAGACGTGCTCTGGCAGTATGGCGAGGAGCCGGGTAGCCGGCGCATCGCCCGCGCCATCGTCGAATCGCGGCCGTTGCGTACGACGACGGAGCTGGCGGCGCTGGTAGCGAGGGTTGTTGGCGGCAAGCATCGCCGCATTCACCCGGCCACCCGCACCTTCCAGGCCTTGCGCATCGCCGTCAACGACGAGCTTGCCGCTCTCAGCGAGGCGCTAAGCCAGGCCGTCGAGGTCCTGGGTCACGGCGGCCGGTTAGTCGTCATCTCCTACCATTCCCTGGAAGACCGCATCGTCAAGCAGTTCTTCCAGCGCGAGAGCCGCGACTGTATTTGCCCGCCCGGGACACCGGTCTGCGTCTGCGGTCATCTTGCCACACTGCGCCTCGCCATCAAGGGCGCCGGCCGGCCCGGCCCGGGGGAGGTCCGCAGCAACCCCAGGTCGCGCAGCGCCAGGCTGCGGGCGGCGGAGAGGCTCTAGGATGTCCAGCGGTCCACGCAGCCAGCGGCAGACCAGGGCCGCGCACGGTTTGCACTCGCCCGGCCTACCGCTGCTGCTCACGGCGGCGCTATTGATAGTGGCGGCGGCGGCCCTGCTGCCGCTCATCCAATCGAGCGGCGCCACCACGACCAACGGCCACATTCAGCAGCTGCAACGAGAACAAACCGACTGGCAGGCGCGCGTCCAGGAGGCGGAGGCCCAACTGGCCTACCTGAGCAGCCTTAACCGGGTGCAGCAAGAGGCCACGCAACGGCTGAAGATGAAGGCCCCAGACAACGTTACCTATATCTCCGTTCCCGGACCCACACCGCAACCCGAAACCCTGCCCAACCGTCTGCTTCCCTCTCCAACGCCGCCGCACCCTGCCGGCGAGTCGCTGTGGAGCAAACTCTTCGGCTGGCTGCCGCTGCCGTAGGCGACGGAGCATGGCCAACGGACGCAACCTCACCTGGCGCATCGGGCTAGTCGTCAGCTTCCTGGCATTCGCCTCAGTCGCCATACTGGGGCGCCTCTTTCAGCTCCAGGTCCTGGAACATCCCTATTACGCCGCGGAAGCTCGCCAGACCCGCGTCCACGAGGAGACTGTCAGCGGCCGCCGCGGCGCCATCCTCGATGAGAACGGCTACCCCCTGGCCGTAAGCATCGACAGCTACGACGTCATGGTCGAGACCAAGGCCTGGCAGGATACTGGCAAGGCTTCGATCGCCGCTTCGACGATCGCCGGCATCACCGGCGGCAACGCCGCAACGATGGTCGCCGGCGTCCAAGCCACCGACATGTACGAGACGCCTGTGGCGCGTGGCCTCACGTACGACCAGGCCAGCAAGATCCGCGACGCCGCGCCGCTGGGCGCCCGTCTGGTCGAAGGCAGCCAGCGGGTCTACCCGGAGGGGAACCTGGCCTCACAGCTCATCGGCTTCTTGGGCAAGGACCAGGAGGGCTTGACCGGCCTGGAGGCCGATCTCGATTCCGTCCTCGGCGGGAGCAAGGGCGAGCTGGTGACGGAGCGCGACGGCCTGGGCAACGCACTGTTCTTCGGCCAACGCAACGAGACCGCACCGCAGCCCGGTTCGGACGTCGTCCTGACCATCGACCGTTACCTGCAGCGTCTGGCGGAGCAGGAGCTGGCCAACACGGTCAAGGAACGCAACGCTCAGGGCGGCTCTATCGTCATCGTTGATAGCCGCACAGGCGCCGTCCGCGCCATGGCCAGCCTGCCCAGCTTTGACCTGACGAACCCGGACATCAGCGATAACTCCAAGCTCAACCTCACACGCAATCGCGCTGTGACGGACCAGTACGAGCCCGGCTCCATCTTCAAACTCGTTACCGTCTCCGCCGCGCTCGATAGCGGTAAGGTCACCCCCACTACCTCCTGGTACGACCCCGGCTATTACGAGGCCACCGACTGGAAGATCTACAATTGGGACTTCAGCGCCAACGGCTGGCAGACCGTCAGCCAGGCAATCGTCAAGAGCCTCAACGTCGGCGCCGCCTGGATGTCCGGTCAGGTCGGCCCGGACGTCTTCTACGATTACGTACATCGCTTCGGCTTCGGGCAGAAGACGGGCATCGGACTTTCCGGCGACGCCGCCGGCCAGGTGCGTACGCCCGAAACCGACCCCTCCTGGACGCGTGTCGACCTGGCGACTAACTCCTTCGGTCAGGGCATCACGGCGACGCCGCTGCAGCTCGCCATGATGGTCGCCGCCATCGCCAACAACGGCAAGCTAATGAAGCCGTACGTCGTCGACCAGGTGGTCGGGCCGGGCGGCACGCAGAAGACGCAGCCCCAGGTGGTGCGCCAGGTCATCAGCCCGCAAACGGCCCGCAACGTGCGCCAGATGATGGGCGTTGTGGTATCGGATCAGCTGCCGAAAGGCGTGGTCGACATCTCGCATTACTTGATCGGAGGCAAGACCGGCACGGCAAACATCGCCAATGGCGACGGCACCTACAAGCCCGACACCTACATCTCTTCCTTCGCCGGCATCCTGCCGCTGGACAACGCCTCCCTAGTCATCCTGGTCAAGATCGACGAGCCCAGGGGCGTGCCGTGGGGCACCACGGTTGCCGCACCGGCCTTTGGCCGGCTGGCCAAGGCCGCGCTCGACTACTACAACATCGCGCCGGATCAATGATCATGCCTCGATTCAATAATCCGTTAAGATAAGTTCGTGCTGACAGTGGAAGAGATAGTGGAAGCCACCGCAGCTAAGCTCACCGCCGCGCCCGAAAACGGCCGGTCGCAGGCCTTTCAGCGCGTCGTCGTCGACTCCCGCCAGGCGAACCCGGGCTCCCTATTCGTAGCGCTAAAAGGCGAGCGGGTGGACGGCCACGACTTCATTTCGGACGCTATTGCACGTGGTGCTACCGGCCTGCTGGTGCACCTGCCGCCCGTCGAGGTGCCGGCCGGTGTCGCCGTTCTCCAGGTGGCCGACCCTCTGGCGGCGCTGTGGGCTTTGGCCCGCCAGAGACGCGAGCGATCGCGCGTTCGAGTCATCGGGATCACCGGCAGCGTCGGCAAGACGACGTGCAAGGAGCTGACTGCCTCTGTGCTTTCGTTGCGTTATGTCACGCTAAAGAACGAGGGCAATCTCAACACGGAGATCGGCCTGCCACTGACGCTGCTGGAGCTAACCTCGCAACACCAGGCCGCGGTGTTGGAGATGGGGATGTTCGCGGCCGGCGATATCGCACTGCTCTGCGAGCTGGCGCGCCCGGACGTCGGCGTCATCACCAACATCGGCCCCACCCACATGGAGCGCCTCGGCTCACTGGAGGCGATCGCCGCCGCCAAGGCGGAGCTCATCGAGTCGCTGCCGGCGGAGGGCGTAGCCATACTCAGCCGCGACGACCCTCTGGTGAGCGCGCTGGCCGGGCGCACGAAGGCGCGTGTCCTCTGGTACGGCACCACAGCGGAGAGCGACATCCGCGGCGATAGCATCGAGAGCCGCGGCCTGGACGGCTTCTCCTTCGACCTTACTTACGCCGGCGAGACCGTTCGCGTTTCGACGCCGCTGCCCGGCCGTCACAACCTGCACAACCTGCTGGCGGCCGCAGCCGTCGGCTTGACGGAGGGCCTCTCGCTGGCGGAAGTAGCAGAAGCTCTGGGCAAAGCACGCCCGACTTTCCGCCTACGCGTCGTCGCCGGAGCCAACGGCAGCACTATCATCGACGACAGCTACAACGCCAGCCCCATCTCCGTGCTAGCCGCGCTCGACCTGCTGGCGGAGACGCCCGGCCGCCACCTGGCGCTGCTGGGCGACATGCGTGAGCTGGGTGCCGCCGAGGCCGAGGGCCATGCCGCCATCGGCCGCCGCGGGGCCAGCACGACGGATGTCCTCTACGCCACCGGCGAGAAGGCGTCGCTGATCGCTGACGCTGCCAGAGCCGCCGGCCACCCCGATGTCAGGATCGTGCACGACCGCGCAGAGGCAATCGAAGCTTTGAAGCAGGACCTACGCGCCGGCGACCATCTGCTGGTCAAGGCGTCGCGCGCACTGGAGCTGGAGCGTGTGGTGCAGGCGCTGGCGAGATGATCTATGCACTCAGTCTGGGAGCCGTGACGTTGGCAGCAGCAGTTCTAGCGGGAAGGCCTCTTCTTCAAGCCCTGCAACGTTTCAACGTGGGCAAGGAGATCAGCGAGTGGGGGCCGGAGAGCCACCAGGCGAAGGCCGGCACTCCAACGATGGGCGGCCTGCTCATCCTAGGCGCAGTCCTCGCTGCCAACGTTGCCGCCAACCTGGCGCACAGCCATTCCATCAGCATTCCGTTAGGCGCGATGCTCGCGCTGGCAGCCATTGGCTTCGTCGACGACCTGGGTTCGCTGCGGCAGCGCCGGCAATGGGCGCTCAATAAGCGCGTCAAGCTGGTTGGCTTAATCTCGACCGGTATCGTCGTCGCCTTCCTTCTCTACTGGCGGCTGGACCTCAAGGGCATCGCCGTCCCCTACAGCGGACTGCACGAGATCGGCGGCTGGTTCGTGCCGCTAGCCGCGGCCGTCCTGGTGCTGACGGCTGGCGGCGTGGCCGTCACTGACGGGCTGGACGGCCTGGCGGCTGGCACCTGCGCCATCGCCTACGCCGCCTACGGCGGCATCGCAGTCGCGCAGGAGCAGGGCGCCCTGGCGACGTTCTGCTTCGCCGTGGTGGCCGCCTGCCTGGCCTTCCTCTGCTACAACAGCTACCCTGCGCAGATGTTCATGGGAGACGTCGGCGCGCTGGCGCTGGGCGGCGGACTGGCGGTCGCGGCGTTCATGACGCAGCAATGGCTGGTGCTGCCGCTGATCGGCATCGTCTTCGTGCTGGAGGGCGCCTCTGTCTACGGGCAGATCGCCTACTTCAAGCTCTCCGGTGGCAAGCGGATCCTGCGCATGGCGCCGTTGCACCATCACTTCGAAGCGATCGGCTGGAGCGAGGTGCAGGTAGTGCAGCGCTTCTGGGTGTTGCAGGCGCTGGGCGCGTTCATCGGCGTAGTGCTGGCACTGGAGGTCTGAGGTGCAAGATCTGAGCTTTCGCGACAAGCGGGTGACGGTGGTCGGCCTCGGTATCGAGGGCGAGGACATGGTGCGCTACCTGGCGCGCCAGGGCGCCTACGTCACCGTCAGCGACAGCAAACCACGCCAGCGGTTGGCCGAGCGCATCGAGCGGCTGGCTGACCTGCCGGTGAAGTTCTCGCTGGGCAAGAATGACGCCGCTGTCATTGCGGACACCGATGCCGTCTTCGTCTCGCAGAGCGTGCCGCTGGACCTGCCAGGCGTCGCCCGGGCGCAGCGGCAGGGTGTCCCCATCTGGTCGATGCTCTCGCTGTTCATGGAGCTCTGCCCGGGCCCGATCGTCGGCATCACCGGCTCCAGCGGCAAGACGACGACGACCGCCCTGGTCGGCGAGATGTTCCGCCGCGAGGGCGTGTCGCACGTTATCGGCGGCAACATCGGCATCGGCCTGCTGGACCTGCTGCCGAGCATCCGCCCCTACACCTGGGTGGTGCTGGAGATCAGCCATACCCAGTTGCAGCTGGCGCGCCGCAGCCCGCACGTGGCCGCCGTGCTCAACGTCACGCCCAACCACCTCGATCACTTCTCCTGGGACGAGTACCGCGACCTCAAGCGCAATCTGATCCGCTTTCAGGGCGCCGGCGATGCCGCTATCCTCGGCCAGGACGACACCGAAGCCCGATCCTTCACCAATATAGGCTCCGGCAGCAAGCTGTTCTTCAGTCTGGAAAGCAACCTTCGGGGCGACGGCGTTTGCGTTGAGAACGGCAACGCCGTCCTCAAGCAGGGCCGCCGCAGCGAGCCACTCTTCCCGATGAAGAGCCTGCGCCTGCGCGGCCGGCACAACCAAGCCAACGCTATCGCCGCCGCGGCCGTTGCGTCCGCTTGCGGCATCTCCACCTGGGCGATCCGCGAGTCGGTCGCCGAGTTCCGCGGCGTGCCGCACCGGCTGGAGCTTGTCGGCACGATTGCCGGCGTCGAGTACTACAACGACAGCATCGCCACCACGCCGGAGCGGACGCTGGCCGGCATGCGCTCCTTCGAACGGCCGCTCGTCCTGCTGCTGGGCGGTCAGGACAAGCACCTGCCGCTGGAGGAGCTGGCCCGCGAGGCGCACGAGCGCTGCCGGGCCGTGATTACCTTTGGCGAAGCGGGCCTGCTGCTGGCGGACGCCATCGAGGCTGCGGGCGGTCGAGCGCGTCTGATCCGCGAGGGCAATCTCGAAGCCGCGATGGCTGCCGCTATGCGACTGGCCCAGCCCGGAGACGTCGTTCTGCTCTCGCCGGCCTGCACCAGCTTCGACGCCTACGATAACTTTGAGCAGCGCGGCCAGCACTTCCGCGATATCGTACGGGCGCGCGCCGGGGAGGCAGAGCCATCGCTGCGGTAGAGACGGGCCGCCTGCGGGGCGGCCAGCCGGATTACCTGCTGCTACTGGCGACGGCCGCCCTGGTCATCGTCGGCCTGCTGGCCGTCTACACGTCCAGCTTCGCGGTCGGCTACCTGGAGTTCAACGACGCCAACTACTTCGTGATCCGGCAGACCATCTTCGCCATGGGCGGCATCTTTGCGCTCGTCTTCTTCATGCGGCTGGATTACCATTTCCTGCGCTCTTTGAGCGTGGCGATGATGGGGGCCGCGCTGCTAGGGCTGATCGCTGTGCTGGTGCCGGGAGTCGGCGTGGAGCACAACGGCGCCGCCCGCTGGCTGCCTGCCGGTCCCCTGGAGCTACAGCCGAGCGAGTTCGCCAAGCTGGCGATGGTCGTCTACATCTCCGCCTGGCTCTCCAGCCGTCGCGAGCAGCTCAGCGATGTCTCTCTGGGGCTGCTGCCGTTTGTGCTGATGGTGGGTGTAGTCGGCGGGCTCATCGTCGTCGAGCCGGACATGGGCACAGCCATCGTCATCGTCATGACCACGGTGACGCTGTTCTTTGTGGCGGGCGCGCCGCTAGTACACCTGGCCCTGCTCTTCATGGCCGGCAGCGCCGCGGCCTGGGGCATGATCCTGATGCAACCGTATCGACTGGACCGCATGGCATCTTTCCTCTCCGCCGAGAACGACCCTCAAGGCACGGGCTTCCACATCCTGCAGCTCCTGATCGCTCAGGGCAGCGGCGGCATCGCTGGGCTGGGCTGGGGCGCCAGCCGCCAGAAGTTCTTCTACGTCCCGGGCGCCCACACGGACGGCATCTTCGCCATCATCTCGGAGGAGTTGGGGTTTATCGGCGCATTTCTGGTGCTCAGTCTCTTCGTCTTCTTCGTCTATCGCGGCCTGCGGACGACGCTGCAATCGCGAGACCAGTTCGGCGTCTTGCTCAGCGTCGGCGTCGTCAGCTGGATCGCTTACCAGGCGTTGATCAACCTGGGCGGCATCACCCGCACCATCCCGATGACCGGCATCCCACTGCCGTTCCTCAGCTACGGCGGCTCGTCTCTCGTTTCGGTGATGGCCGGGGTGGGCGTGCTGCTCAGCGTCTCTCGCTATGGCCGCGAGAAGGGCTATCACGAGAACGAACCGTATCGCAAGCGGCGCACTGCCGGTGGAGGCTCGCGCGGGCAACGTCGAACACGGACCGCGCAAGCGAGAGGCCGGGCATGAGGTTCGCGCTGTGTGGGGGCGGGACCGGCGGCCACGTCTACCCTGCCCTGAGCATCGCATTGGCGCTGCGTCAGGAGCTGGAGGGGCGGGAGCCACTACAGCTGCAGTACCTCGCCTCGCGTTCCCCGGCCGATGCGGAACTGATAGCGCGCTACGGCATTCCGGCGACGCGCATCGCCTCTGGTCCGGTGCGCGGCCGCAGACCCTGGGACCTGGCGCTGAACCTGGGCCGCCTGGCCTGGGGCTTCCGCCAGGCGCAAGGCGTTTTTCGCCGCTTCCAGCCTCAGGCATTGCTCTCCACCGGTGGCTACGCCAGCGTCCCCATCGTGCTGGCGGCCGCCCGCGCTCGCATACCGATTGTCCTTTACCTGCCGGACATCCACCCAGGCTGGGCGGTGCGCCTCTGCGCACGCTACGCCGATCGGGTGGCCGTGACGGCCAAGGAAGCGCTGGACAAGCTTCCAAAGGGAAAGGGCGTGGTCACCGGCTACCCGGTGCGACCGGAGTTCGGGCAAGCACAGCGCGCCGACGGCCGGCGGCTCCTCGGCATCGACCCCGAGGAGAAGGTCCTGCTGGTGGCCGGCGCCTCGCAAGGGGCGCGCCACCTCAACGAGGCCGTAGCGACCAACCTGCTGGGCCTGCTCAAGCTTTGCGAGGTCGTGCACCTGTCCGGTCGCGCCCATGAGGCGCGCCTGGTCGACGTGCGCGGCGGCCTGCCGCTGGACCTGCGCACCCGCTACCACCTCTACGGATACATGTACGACGAGCTGCCGCTGGCGATGGCGGCCGCCGACCTGGCGGTCTGCCGCGCCGGCGCCTCCGTCATGGGCGAGCTGCCCGCAATAGGCCTGCCGGCGGTACTGGTGCCTTATCCCTACGCTGGCGGCCACCAGAAGCTGAACGCTCGCTATCTGGAGCGCAACGGCGCCGCCACGGTGGTTGAGGACGAGGACTTGCAGCCGCAGTTCCTGCCGCTGGTCGGCTCGCTGCTCAGCGACGAGCCCACCCTGCGCCGAATGGCCGCGAGCTCGCGGGCGCTGGCCCGGCCGCAGGCCGCCGCCAACATCGCGCGGCTGCTCCTGGAGGTGGCGACCCCGGCATGAGCACGGCGGACCTGGCGGTCATCCCGCAACGGGTGCACCTGGTGGGCATCGGCGGCATCCATATGTCCGCGATTGCGCAGATCCTGGCCAGCCGCGGCCACGCTGTCAGCGGCTCTGACCTGCGTCTCTCGCCGCTCACCCAGCGACTGCAATCTCTGGGCGTCACCGTGCACGAGGGACACGCCGCCGCGCACGTCGACGATGCTGATCTCGTCGTCTACACTTCCGCGGCGCACGCGGACAACCCGGAGCTGGCGGAGGCCGAGCGCCGTGGTATCCCGATGGTCAAGCGCGCCGCCATGGTGGCCCGCCTGATGGAAGGCAAACGCGTCCTGGCTGTCGCCGGCAGCCACGGCAAGACAACTACGACATCGCTGCTGGCCTACATCCTCTGGCGCGCCGGCCTCTCGCCGACCTTCATGCTGGGCGGCGAGATGATCGACCTCGATACCAACGTTATGTCAGGGGAAGGGCCCTACTTTGTGGTTGAGGCCGACGAGTACGACGCGGCGTTCCTCAACTATCGCCCTGAAATCGCCCTGGTCACCAACATCGACGCTGACCACCTGGATTACTACGGCTCCTTCAAGAACCTGGTCGATACGTTCGGCCGCTTTCTGCAGCAAGTTACTTCCACCGTTGTGGCCTGCGGTGATAACCCTGCCCTGCAGGCCACAGTCCGCGAGGCTATAGGAGACGCCGGCAACTCCCCCGTCACCAGCGTCTCCTATGGTCTCGACGGGGAATTTGATTGGACAGGAGAAAAAATACGGCCAAAGGGTATAGACGGCTACACTTTTATGGTAAAATGCGGCAAACTGATTTTCGGCGAGTTCGAAAATCGCCTGGCAGGGGTACACAACGTGCGCAATTGTTTGGGGGCTATTACGGTCGCTGGTATGTTGGGCCTTTCTCCACAGATCATCAGCGACGCCGTCTCCGAGTTCCGCGGCGTCAAGCGGCGCTTCCAGCCGGTCGGCAAGGCGGCCGGCGTCACTATCATCGATGACTACGCCCATCACCCGACGGAGGTCGAAGCTACCCTGGCCGCCGCCCGACAGCGCTATCCGGACCGCCGCCTGGTGGTGCTCTTCCAGCCTCATACCTACAGCCGTACGCAGTACCTGCTGCCCGGCTTCCGTACCTGCTTCCACGACGCCGACCGCGTGCTCATCGCCGAGACGTACGCCGCGCGTGAGGAGCCCCAGGCCGGTCTCGGCGCTCCCCAGCTCGCCGACGCCATCGAAGAGCCGCCGGCCGTTTACGCCGGTGACCTCGACGAATCGGCTCAGGCCGTCCTGGACGTCCTGGAACCCGGCGATGTCTTCATGACTGTCGGCGCCGGCGATGTCGATGCTGTCGGTCCGAAGGTGCTGGAGGCGCTCAGGCGATGAGCACGCCCGCCTTCGCCAGCGCAGTTGAGGCCATCGTGCCGGTGCGCCGCAACGAGCCGCTCTCTCGCCACACCACCTTCGGCATCGGCGGCCCGGCCGATGTCTATGCCGTCGCCGCGACCGAAGACGAGCTGCGACGCCTGACGGCTCTCGCCCGCGAGTACGACATCCCTTGCTTCATCCTCGGCTCCGGCTCCAACATCCTCGTCGGCGATGGCGGCATTAGAGGCCTGGCGATCGAGAACCAGGTCGACGGCATCTCCGAGCCGCAACCCAACGGCGAGGGGCTGATCGTCTCCGCTGGCAGCGGTGTCAGCTTCGCGACTCTGGCGCGGCGCCTCTCCTTCAGCGGCTACGCCGGCCTGGAGTGGGCCAGCGGCATCCCTGGCACCCTGGGAGGCGCGGTTGTCTACAACGCCGGCGCCTACGGCGGCTGCCTGCGCGATGTCCTGGTGAAGACCCGCCTCTCCGACCCCGAGGGCCGCGTGGCGGAGGCCGACCCGGACGCTCTGGCGATGGGCTACCGCGGCAGCGTCTTCACTCGTGGCCTGCTACAGGACCGCGTGGTGCTCTCGCTGGACCTGCGTGTCTACCCGGGCGACTCGCAGGAGCTACGGACCCGCGTCAAAGAGTTGGACGCCCGTCGCACGGCGGCCCAGCCCAAGGGCCGCAACTCCGGCTCCGTCTTCAAGAACCCGCTGGAGCATCCCGCCTGGTGGCTGATCGACCAGGTCGGCCTGCGCGGCGAGCGCATCGGCGATGGACAGATCTCGGAGAAGCACACCAACTTCTTCCTCAACCTGGGCAACGCCAAGGCAGCCGATATCACGGCGCTGATGAAGATAGCCCAGGAGCGAGTCAAGGAGCGCTTCGACATCGATCTCGAGCCCGAAGTGAAGCTGGTGGGCGAGTTCTGATGGCCAGTCGCGTGCTAAAGGTAGGTCTCCTCTTCGGCGGACGTTCCGCCGAGCACGAGGTCTCGATCGTCTCGGCGCAGGGCGTGCAGGACGCGATCAACAGCGACCGCTTCGAGGCCGTACCTTTCGGTGTCACGCGACAGGGCATCTGGCTGACGCCTGATGAAAGCGCACAGGCGCTCTCCCGGCTGGCACCGGCCAGCTATCGCTCGTTACCGGACACTACCCGCGGTCAGCCGACGATACGCCCGGAGGTTCTGACGGCCCTCACCGCCTGCGATGTCGCTTTCCCGCTGATCCACGGCACCCAGGGAGAGGACGGGACGCTGCAGGGGATGCTGGAGCTGCTGGGCCTGCCCTACGTTGGCGCCGGCGTCGCGGCCAGTGCGCTGGGCATGGACAAGGACCTGATGAAGCGCGTCTTTCGCCAGTCCGGCCTGCCGACGCCCAACTGGATGACGGTGACCGCTCGCGACTGGCGCGAGCAGATCGCTAGGCGCGAAGTCCACTACCCCTGCTTCGTCAAGCCGGCCAACATGGGCAGCAGCGTCGGCGTCAGCAAGGTAAAGGATGCCGATGGCCTGGCCGTCGCCATCGAGCTGGCGTTGCGCTACGATCGCAAGGCGCTGATCGAGCAGGCGATTGCGGGTCGCGAGATCGAGGTCGCGGTGCTGGGCAACGAGTCGCCGGAAGCCTCGCCGCCCGGTGAGATCATCCCGGCCGGCGAGTTCTACGACTACGCCGCCAAGTACCTCGACGACAGCGCCCGGCTGGTGGCGCCGGTGGAGCTGCCGGCAGCGCTGCTACAGCGCTTGCAGCAGCAGGCCGTCGCGGCGTTCCAGGCGATCGACTGCGCCGGCATGGCGCGCGTTGATTTCTTCCTCTCCGGCGATGACATCTACGTCAACGAGATCAACACCATCCCGGGCTTCACGCCCATCAGCATGTACCCCAAGCTCTGGCAAGCCGCCGGCCTCTCCTACCGCGACCTCATATCGCGGCTGATCGAGCTGGCACTGGAGCGCCAGGAAAAGAAGCAGCGTTGTGCACAACTATCGGACCAATGAGAACAGCCGTCGCAAGGCGTTGCGCGGTCACGTCATCCTCAACGAGAGGGACGCGCGCCGGCTCCGCAGGCATAGCTGGCGCCGGCTTGTCTACCTTCTGGCGGTGGCCGCTCTCATTGCGGGAAGCGTCGTCCTCTACCGCTCGCCGCTGCTGCGCGTGCAGGACGTCCAGGTGGTGGGCGCTCAGAACGCGGATGCGCAGGAGATTGCCATGCTGGCGGGCCTCAAGGGGCACAGCATGATCAACCTCTCGCTGGCCGGGGCCAAGGAGCGGGTCGCCGGCATGACCTTGGTCAAGGGCGTGCAGGCCGAGCGCATCTTCCCCAACAAGGTACGCATCACCATCACCGAGCGCGAGCCCATCGGCTACTGGCACAACGGCGACCGCTCCTACGTCATCGATCGCGAAGGCATCGTGCTGGAAGGCGTTGCGCCAGCCGATGGCGGCATCAACATCGCCGAGACGGCGCCGCGCGACGCGCTGCAGCCGGGCCAGCATGTCGACACCGATGCCGTCCTGCTGGCCGACATGCTCAGCCGCGAGGTGCCGGCGCGCCTGGGGCTCAGCATTAGCGCCTTCCAGTTCAGCCCGGCGTTGGGACTGCAGCTAAGCACGGACGCGGGCTACCAGGTCATCTTCGGCGATAGCCAGAACGCCGCCTACAAGCTCAACCTCTGGCAGGCGCTGGAGGAGCAGATTGGCCGGCGCTACATGAGCGGCCGCACGCTGGACCTGCGGTTTGGGGACCGACCCTCCTTACGTTGAGATGATTACCAACCTGAGCACCAGTGCCGCCAAGGAGGCTGCCGAGTGAACAGAGACAGCATTCTCGCTGCGATAGACGTTGGTAGCAGCAAAGTCTGCACCCTGGTCGCGGAGCTGACCCCGGAGGAGGATCTGCGCATCCTGGGCGTCGGCATCACGCCGGCGGAAGGCGTCAAGAAAGGCATGGTCACCAACATCCAGGAGGCCACCGAGGCCATCGTCAGCTCGGTGGAGAAGGCAGAACGCTCCAGCGGCACGCGTATCATCGCGGCACACGTCAGCATCGGCGGCAACCATATCTCCTCGATGAACAACCGCGGCATCGCTACCATCCCCGGCCGGCAGCGCCCGATCAGCCAGGTCGATATCGACCGCGCACTGGAGGAGGCAGAGTCCATCAGCATCCCTACCAACCGGGAGGTGCTGCACGTCCTCCCGCGTTACTTCATCGTCGATGGCCAGGAGCACGTCTCCGACCCCATCGGTATGTTCGCGCAGCGGTTGGACATCGAGACGCACATCGTCACCGGCGCCGTCACCGCGGTACAGAACCTGACGCAGTGCGTCGAGAAGGCCGGCGTGCAGGTGGAGGAGCTGGTGCTGGCACCGCTCGCCTCTGCGGAGGCCGTCCTGGAGGACGAGGAGCGACAGCAGGGCGTCGTCCTGGCTGATATTGGCGGCGGCACCACCGACATCGTCGTCTACGTGGACGGCTCACCGTTCCACAGCTCGCTGCTGCCCGTCGGCGGCTATCACCTGACGCATGACCTGGTCGCCGGCTTGCGAGCGCCGTTTTCCACCATGGAGCAGGCCAAGCTGGAGTACGGCTCCAGCATTGCCAGCCGGGTCGATCCGGAGGAAATGGTGCAGCTGGAGGCGTTCGGGGGCGAGCGCCAGCGCGAGGTCTCGCGACGGCAGATCGCCGAGATCCTGCAGGCCCGCGCCGAAGAGATCCTGGAGATGATCTACCTGGACATCAAGCGCGCCGGCTTCGACGACATGATCTCGGCGGGTCTGGTGATCTGCGGCGGCACCGCCGCCCTGCCGTTCATCGATGAGTTGGCGGAGCAAGTGGTGCGCATGCCCGTACGCGTCGGCAGGCCAAAGGGCATCCTCGGCCTCTCGGACGCGCTGAACGGTCCGGCCTACGCCAGCAGCGTCGGCTTGTTGCGCTGGGGCCTCAAGCAGGAGACCAACGGCAACGGCCACGAGCCGCACAAGGGCCTGGGCATGCCGAAGGACGCAGCCGTGATGTGGGAATCGATCCGCAAGTGGCTGCGGGCCCTCATTCCAAATTAACGAGGGCCCAAACCCGGTGACAAATACAGGAAAGGGCAGGAGGAGGTAAGGAGGAGCTATGACGGGGAAGATTGATTTGGATGGACTGCCGCCCATCAAGGTGGTGGGCGTGGGCGGAGGCGGCTGCAACGCCGTCAACCGCATGGTGCAGATGGGCATCCCCGGAGTCGAGTTCGTCGGGGTGAACACCGACGCGCAGGCACTGATGCGCTGCGATGCCGAGACACGGCTGCGCATCGGCGACCGCATCAGCCGCGGCCTCGGCGTCGGCGGCGACCCTGAGAAGGGCCGCCACGCCGCCGAAGAGTCGGTCGATGACCTGCGAGAGGCACTCAAAGGCGCCGACATGGTGTTCATAACCGCCGGTATGGGCGGCGGCACCGGCACCGGCGCGGCGCCGCTGGTGGCGCAGGTCGCCAAGAACATCGGCGCGCTTACCGTAGCGGTCGTCACGCGGCC
>Ga0070741_10010959_pt1 | contig 16920 bp, 14 predicted proteins | sample Coa_R1_4_FD_66440 | JGI IMG/M metagenome (GOLD analysis project Ga0070741, IMG submission 66440) | Surface soil microbial communities from Centralia Pennsylvania, which are recovering from an underground coalmine fire - Coalmine... | ecosystem: Environmental > Terrestrial > Soil > Unclassified ...
CGGTGCGCGGATCGAGGATCGTCGGCCCGTACCCGAGCAGCGACTCGTAGAACCGGCCGAGCTCGCGCGCCGGTCCGCGCATCCCGCCTCCCGGTTCGACCTTGGCGATGTGCCACGGCTCGTTGTGGATCTCGTCGATCCGGTACTCGACCATCGAGAACGCGCCGTCGGCGTCGAAGGACGGGAAGAGGTGACCCTTCCACGCGACCGGCACGAGACGCTCGCCCAGCTCGCGCTGGACCTCGAGCGGCACGCCGAGCGACGAGTCGTGCATGTGCAGCGGCTCGAGCACCTCGCTGCGCAGGTAGTGGTCGATGGGCCGCCCGTCGACCGCCTCGACGACCGCGCCGAGGATCTTCCACCCGCTGGTCGCGTGGTAGCCGGCCGCGGTGCCGGGCTCCCATTCGGCCGGATGGGCGGCGATGCGCGCGACCGCGTCCGCGTAGCCGATGTCGCGGTCGAACGTGCTCGTCGACAGCATCGGGAAGCCACCCGTGTGGGTGAGGACGTGACGCAGCGTCGCCCGCTCCTTGCCCGCACCCCAGCCGTCGACGAAATCGGCGACCGGGTCGTCGAGGCCGAGGCGCCCCTGTTCCCAGAGCTGGAGCACGGCGACGGTCGTGAGGGGCTTCCCCGACGAGTACCACAGCATCACGTCGTCGGTCCGCAGGTCGCGCCCCGGCCGGGACTCGCCCACGGCGGCGTCGAGCAGGACCTCGCCCCGGAGGGAGACGTAGATCTGGGCGCCGTCGTGCCAGCCGGCGTCCCGCTGGCGCTCGAGGAGCTCGGGCACCCGGGAGAGATCGGGACCGTCCTGCACGGGGAGCCCCCGACCGCCGCTCATGCCGACGAAGTTAGACCGGCGACTTAATGACTTGACTGGTCGGGGTCGGTCTGGTTGCCTGTTCGGGTCCGCCGGCCGGCGGGCCGAGACGACCGTCGACCACCGAACGACCGCGGAAACGGGACACCGGATGTACCAGTACACCGAGCACAGCCAGGCAGCGGCCGGCACCGGTGTCACGCGCGTCCGGTCGGCCGTCGTCTGCGCCATGCCGAGCAACGGCTCGTGGCGAATCGCGACCACCCTCTTCGCGACCCACGACCCGAAGCCCGTTCCCGGCGGCAGTCCGTGACCTCGCTCTAGCCACCAAGAGCAGAGACACCGAAGCCGCCGGGAAACCCCGGCGGCTTTCTTCGTTTCTGCGCCCGATCCAGCCCACGACGAAGAGGAACCGCCAGCACCACCGAAGCCACGCCGAAGCTGCACCGGTGCCCGACGAGGAGGGCCCGGTCCGAGAGAGGAATCCCGGAGATGTTCGCAATCGAGTTCAACGCAAGCGAGGAACGCTGGCGTCTCGAGGCCCGCTGCCGTGACGGGGCGGCCTCGCTGACCGAGCTGTTCTTCTCGGAGGACATCGGCGACATCTCACGTGCGAAGTCCTTCTGCGCCGGCTGCGTGGTGCGCGAGCAGTGCCTCGCCGCGGCCGTCTCCCGGCGTGAGCCGTGGGGTGTCTGGGGCGGCGAGCTGTTCGTGAACGGCAAGGTCATCGCCCAGAAGCGCAAGCGGGGCCGGCCGCCCAAGGTCCGTCCGGCCGAGGAGACCCAGCCCCTGAGCTGGGAGATCGAGGTCGCCGACATCGCCTGACGCGGAGGCGAGTTCGCCGCGGAAGGGCGGATCGGGGTGACGCACGGGCACTCTCCCCCCGGGTGCCCGCAGACGAGCCCCGATCCGCCCGCGGTGGAGCCGGCGTGGGCGTAACGTGCGCGGCATGACCGAGGAGTTCGCCGGGAAGGTCGCGATCGTCACGGGGGCGGCGCACGGGATCGGGCGGGCGGCGTGCCGGTTGTTCGGGGAGCGGGGCGCCCGCGTCGTCGCCGCCGACGTCGACGAGGAGAACGGGGAGGAGACCGCTGCGCTCGTCCGCAAGGCGGGCGGCGAGGCGATCTTCGTGCGCACCGACGTCTCCGACCCGGCGGCGGTCGAGCACATGGTCGACACCGCGGTGCGGGAGTTCGGGCGCCTCGACTTCGCGCACAACAACGCCGGGATCGTCGGCTCGGGCCTCCCGGTTCCCGACTACCCGATCGAGGACTGGAACCGCGGCATCGGTGTGATGTTGAGCGGCGTGTTCCTCGGGATGAAGTACGAGATCCCGCGCATCCTCGAGCACGGCGACGGCGGCGCCATCGTCAACACCGCGTCGGGTGCCGGTCTCGTCGGCTTCCCGGGAATGTGCGCGTACGTTGCCGCCAAGCACGGCGTCGTCGGGCTGACGAAGACCGCGGCGCTCGAGTTCGCCACGCAGGGCATCCGGATCAACTCGATCTGCCCGGGTACGGCCCGCACGAAGATGGTCGACGACTGGCTCGGCGGCGACCCGGCCAACGAGGCCCAGGTCGAGGCGCTCCACCCGATCGGGCGCATCGCCGACCCCGAGGAGATCGCGCAGCTCGTCATGTGGCTGTGCTCCGACGCGGCGTCGTTCATGTGCGGCGCGGCCGTGCCCATCGACGGCGGCTACACGATCCAGTAGCCCCGGGGCGACGCAGCGTCCTAGTTCTTGTGTTGCGCGGCGTAGGCGATCATCCGCATGTAGACCGTGAGCACGCTCGCCGCGTAGTCGGGCGCCGTCGCCCAGTTGCCGTTGCCCATCTGGTTCCACAGGGGCACCTTGCCCTTGAGGAAGAAGTTGTCGTAGGCGGCGGGCGTCGGCCACAGCGCCGGCTCGGGCGGGTTGGCGAGCGTCGCAGCGGTGCTGTCGGGGTCGGCGTAGCTCTTGAGGAGCTGGATCTGCGTGCGTACGCCGTCACGCGCGGTCGGGAACGAGTAGCCGTGGTCGCAGCTGTCGCACGTCCCGATGCCCGCGAAGTTGAACCCGGGAGCGACGCTGAACGATCCCGTCTCGACGATCGACTGCGCGAACGCGATGTCGCCCCGCACGTGCTCGGCGGCCCCCTCCTCGATGTAGATCTTGGCGAGGTCGGGGATCGTCGTGCCGTCCGACAGCTTCGGCGTCCCGTTCGTCGACTGGTACCAGGCCGCGATCTGGTCCGCGGTGAGCTGCGAGTCGCCCATCACCGGCACGCCGCCGAGCTGGTCGAGCAGCTTCTTCTCCTGCGCGATGAGCTGTGTGAGCTGAGCCTGCAGCGCCGTCAGCTGGTCCTTCGCGGACGCGATCGTCGCCCGCATCTCGTCGCGCTGGGCGTGTTCGCGCTCGAGTGCCTGCTGCACCTTCTTCAGCTCGTCGAGCCGTCCGTCGTCGAAGCCGGCCGCGGCGGCGACGTACTGCTCCGACGCCGCCACGTCCTCGATCTGGTCGACGTTGAGGACGGCGCCGATCTCGCTGCCCTTGCGCTGGTACATGAGGGCGGCGCGGCCCTGGATCTGGGTCTTCAGCTCCGTGAGCCTCGCGGTGTTGTCGGCGAGCCGCTTCTCGGTGTCGGCCAGGTCGGCCTGGGCCTTGTCGAGCTTGGCCTGGGTGTCGGCGAGCTGCTTGTTGGCGGTGGCGAGCTTGTCGGCGTTGCGCGAGAGGGTGATCGCCAGCTCGATGGCGATCGGGCTCGTCGCCGGGGTGGTGGTGGTCGGGGCGGTCGGCCCCGGCGGGGCCGTCGGGCCACTCGGGAGCGTGGGGCCGGGCTCGGGCGCCGTGGTCGGCGTCGTGGCGGGCGGCTCGGTCGTCGACGGATCCGGGGTCTGGGCGGAGGCCGCGGAGGCCGTCGCCGTGAGGAGCGCCGCCGCGGTCAGCAGACCGAGGGCGGCGACACCGAGGCGGCGCCGCGGGTCGTGGCGGCGCGGGTTCGGTCGGTTCCTGGTCGGTCGGTCGGTCGTCACGGTCTCTCGGGCCGGCAGAGGGTCGCCGGTACGGGCGGCACGGGCGGGCACCCGACGCTCGGGCGGCCCGACTCCCTCTATTGACGACACGCCTCGGAGCGAACTTGAACCTGCCCGCCGCTCCGGCCCTGCCCTGCCTCGGCACCAGGGTACTCGCCGTTTGCCACGCTCCGTGATCGGGCGTCCCACGGAGCGTGCCCGTTCCCGACGGCCGCGGGCGGCGGTACCGTGATCGGCCTCGGGCGCTTAGCTCAGCTGGTCAGAGCGCCTCCCTTACAAGGAGGAGGTCGGGGGTTCGAGCCCCTCAGCGCCCACCGAGCCGGCATGCCGACCGCTCGCCCACGGCCGAGATGTCGCCCTCGCAGACCCCGACGTGCACGGTGCCGGTCCCCGGCGACGACGATCCGCGAACACTGGTCTTGCTCGGGCCCACGAGCGGCCCGTCACCCGCACACCGGCGCCTCAGGCTCGACGAACGGTGAGGCGCGAGCGCCACGAACGAAGAGCTCGCAGCTGAACGTGCTCGTCGTCGCACCCGACGACGTGGTCGGCGCGATCCTCCACGACGACGCCCGACGGGCTCGTCACCAGCGACCGGTTCCTCCGAAACCGCTTCGGTCATGCGTGAACTCTCGTGTCATCGGACGGTTACTTGCCGGTAGAGACGCGCGAGGTGACGCGCGCGACGCTGTTCGCGCGCGTCGTTCCCGCGTTTCCTGATCACATTCGTCACTCGTGCAACATCGCGAAGGGTGCGTTTGTGTGGCGGAAGTGGCGGGAACGCATCGCGTCATGCGATGCGCCGGGGTTGCGCACCTCGCCGTGAAGCTCGCAGCAAGTGCCGTCGGGACTGTTGCAGTGCTGTCCTTTCTCGCATCGGGTCCTGCGGGTGCGGGCGGTCTCCTTCCGGAACCTACGATCAAGCCGGCGTCCGGTTCCGGTGTCACGGTTCCGGGTTCGGTATCGGTTGCTCCCGTCCGCGTATCGCTCACGCCTGTCACGCGTGACGTGACGACCAGCGTCACGGTCCCGCCGGTTGTCGTGACAGCGCCGGTTCCGCCGGTTCCGGTCGCAACTCCGTCGGTCAAGGTGTCGTTGCCGCCCGCGCCAGTCGCGTTGGCGCCGCCCACGGTTGCGTTGCCGCCGGTGAGCGTGTCACTTCCTCCGCCCGCGCCCGCGCTCCCACCGCCTCCGGTCGTGGTCCCGTCCGGGGCGTCGGCAGCCACGCTCGTGGAGCCGACCGCGGGTTCGGCCTGGGCCGCGGCCGGCGCTCCTGACTCGGCGGTCGTCGCGGCATCGTCGGGTGCGGTGTGGCCTGGTGCAGCCGTCGTTGCTCCGGCGTCGCACGAGCGGTTCCGGACGACGGCGGATCGCGCGAGGTCGAGCGTGTCGAGTCGATCCAGGTCGGCGAGCGGCGGCAGCAGCCTGCTGCCGCCGGGCCTGGGGTTCGGGCTCTTCAACCCGGACGATCCCGTGCAGGTGGGTCTCGCGCTGGTCACGATCGTGATCGGCGCCGCCGCGATCGCGTTCTTCACCTACGTGATCGTCGCCGCGTTCTGGGCCCGGCGGGCGTTGCAGCTGTGACCAGGCAACGGACGGACGGTCGGGGAGTGCGGCGCTTCATGCGCCCGTACCGGGGCGCGGTGATCACCGCGGTTCTCGTGACCCTCGGCGAGACGGTGATCGATCTCGCGCGCCCCTGGCCGCTGAAACTCGTCGTCGACAACGCGCTCGGGCACAAGCCGCTCCCCAACGAGTTGCGCTTCCTGTCGGGGTTGTCGGCGAACGCGCTCGCCGGGGTCGCGGCCGCGATCGTCGTCGCGCTCGTCGGCCTCGGCGCACTGCTCGGGTACCTCAGCACCTACCTGAGCAGCGCGGCGGCCGAGCGGATCGGGGCGGACATGCGCGCGTCGGTCCACGAGCGCCTCCTCGTCCTCCCCATGCGCTTCCACGACCGGAACAGGAGTGGTGAGCTCGTCTCGCGGCTCGTCAGCGACGTCGATCGCGTGCAGGATGCGATGGTCTCGACGCTCACGACGCTGGTTCCGGGTGTCCTCATGCTTCTCGGGATCTTCGTGATCATGGTCCTGATCGACCCGATCCTGACTCTGACTGCACTCGTCGTGCTCCCGCTGATCACCGTCGTGGTGGTCACGCGTCGCAAGGCGATCCGCGGTGCCCAGCGGCAGGCGCGCGAGGAAGAGGGCCGTTTGGCGGCGATGGCGACGGACACGGTCCGCAACGTGCGCGCGGTGCAGGCGTTCAACCACGAGCCGGTGGTACAGGATCGCTTCCAGCGTCAGAACCTCACGACGGCAGGAGCCAGCATCTTCGCGATGGACCTCGAGGCTCGCTTCTCGCCACTGGCCGACATCGTCCTCGCCGTCGGTTCCGCGTTCGTGTTGTGGTTCGGTGTGACGCGGGTGACGGGCGGCGAGATCACGCTCGGGTTGCTGCTCGTGTTCATGTCGTACGTGTCCAGTCTCTATACGCCCGTCCGCTCCCTGTCGAGGCTCGCGCGCATCCTCGCCAAGGCCGGAGCCAGCCGAGAGCGCATCACCCAGATCCTCGACGAGGTCGAAGGGGTACCGGAACACCCCGACCCCGTTCCGGCGACGGCGCCCATCCGCAACCTCGCGCTGCGGGGGGTGTCGTTCTCCTACTCGGACCGGAGCCCGGTGCTCCGCGACATCGACCTCGAGATCGCGGCCGGAGAGACGATCTGTCTCGTCGGACCGAGCGGCGCAGGCAAATCGACGCTGCTCTCGCTGCTGCTGCGCTTCTACGACCCCGACCGGGGTGCGATCGAGCTCGACGGCGTCGACCTCCGGCGGTTCTCGCTGCGCTCCCTGCGCGGTCAGATCGCGCTCGTACCGCAGGATGCCTGGCTCGTCGACGGAACGGTCGGCGACAACATCGCGTTCGGCCGGCCCGGCGCATCGGTCGACGAGGTCCGGCGCGCGGCGCGGATCGCGCTCGTCGACGAATTCGCGCTCCAGCTCCCAGACGGCTACGACACGATCGTCGGCGAGAGCGGGACGTTGCTGTCGGGCGGTCAGCGTCGGCGTGTCGCCGTCGCCCGGGCCGTGCTCCGCGACGCTGCGATCCTCCTGCTCGACGAGCCCACCAGCGGGCTTGACGCCGCGTCCGAGCACTCGGTGATCGAGGCGATCGGAAGCGCCGCCGAGGGACGCACGGTGGTGATGGCCTCGCATCGCCTCGGGATCGCGAGCCTCGCCGACCGCGTCGTCGTCATGCGCCAGGGTCAGGTCGTCGAACAAGGGGCGCCGACGACCCTGCTCGAGCGGGAAGGCGCCTTCGCGGAGCTGTGGGCCCTCCAGCACCGGCTCACCCTCGAGCCGCGCCGACGCCCTGTTGCACTGCACGACATGTCCGGAGCCGCCAAGTGACGAAAAGGAGGTGAACCATGAGCCTCGGGATCAAGACCTGTGGACTCGAAGTCTGCGTGAGGTACTGCCCGCCGCCGCCATGCCAGCGACAGCGGAGCTGCTCGTACTCACGCTCCTACTCGTGTGACTGACACGAACGATGGAGCAAGAAGGATCGTGTGGGGACACGCTGCCGGAAGAAGCCGTGCTGTCCCCACACGATCCGAGTTTCGACGAGAGCGGTAGGCGAATGGACACGAGCCCCGACGGCGGCGCCGCGACGGCGCTGGACGCTCCGCGTCCGAAGAGCTGGGCCTTCGAAGCGGGCGCCGAGATCACGCCCGGCACCAGCGCCATCGCACTGCTCGGCGACGGGAACCGAACCGAGACCTGGCTCGCGTGGGACACGCGGCGTTGGGCGCCGGTCACCGTGAAGATCTGCCGTCCCGACCATCTGCGTTCGGAGCGCGCCATCGCGGGGCTGCGCCGCGAGGCGGACGCCCACCGGACGCTACGCCACCCGTCGATCCGTGAGCTCCTCGACGACGGCGTCGACACGCCTCACCCGCACCTCGTCATGGAGTACGTCCAGGGCCCCGCCCTGGCCGACTGCCTCGAGGACGGGCCGTTCCACCCGGTCGACGTGATCCGCATCGGTCTGCAGCTCGGCTCCGTCCTGCACTACCTGCACCGGCGCGGGTGGCTGTACCTCGACCTGAAGCCGCACAACGTGATCTTGTACGCCGGGCAGGCGGTGCTGATCGACCTCGGCTTCGTACGCCCCACCGGTTGGTACAGCGACGACGGAGTGCCGCGCGGCTCCCGCGCGTACATGGCCCCCGAGCAGTGCCGATGCGAGCCATTGACCGAGGCGACGGACCTGTTCGGGCTCGGCACCGTGCTCTACGAGATCGCGACCACCACACCGCCGTTCGAATCGGACGAAGCGTGCTTCGAGCAGCTCGCCCGACACGCGGCCCCCGTCGGGACGGGGGCCCCGAAGTTGCCGGCGGCGGTCGCAGAGGTCATCGACGCGCTCCTCGAACCCGACGCCGCTCGTCGACCGACCGCCGCAGCCGACGTGCTCGAGGCGCTCAATGGGGCGCTGCCCGACGACCAGGCGCCGATGTGGCCACCGTTCGTCACTCCCTTGCTCAGATGCCCACCACGTCCGGTGACGCGGCCGTAGGCCGCCCGGCGGAGGACCAACAGCAACCGAAGCGGTGCGATCGGCATGTCGCTCGAGTGCGCCGGTGCGCGCGCGTGATGGCTCGCTCGCGTGCTGCGGAAACGGTTGATGCGCTCCCCTGCACGATTCGCGAGGTCCGCACGATCCGATCGGACGGCGGTACAGTCGGCGCGAGGCCCCTGCACGGGCGGGGAAGGCGGGCTGGAATGCCGAGCGATCGGGTACCTCGGATTCTGGCCGATTTGTCGGCTGAGGATCATGGTGAGTGGTCGTCGGCGCGGTTGTGCGAGGTCGCACGGGATGTCGTCGGCGTCTCGGGTGCCGGGGTGATGCTCATGTCGGGTGAGATACCTCGCGGTTCGTTGTGCACGACGAACGAGGTGAGCAACCTGATCGAGGAGCTGCAGTACACGTTGGGTGAGGGGCCGTGCATGGATGCGTACGATCAGAACCGGGTCGTCGTCGAATCCGATCTCGCCGATCCTGGTGTTCCTCGGTGGCCCGCGTTCACGCCTCAGGCGGTCGCGGCGGGAGTACGTGCCGTGTTCGCGTTTCCGCTGCAAGTAGGGGCGGTGCGCCTCGGGGCCCTCGACCTGTACCGGGACGGCCCGGGTGCTCTGACGGACGAGCAGCACGGCGACGCGATGGTTCTGGCGGACGTGATCGCGCAGTGGGTCCTCGACGTGCAGGCCCAAGCGCCTGAGGGGGCGGTCGCCGATCAACTCGAGCACGACGCCGACTTCCACTACGTGGTCCACAATGCGGCCGGGGTGGTTTCGGTGCAGCTCGGGGTGAGCGTCACCGAGGCACTGATCCGGCTCCGGGCGTATGCGTTCAGCCACGATCGTCGGCTACGCGAGGTGGCCGAAGATGTCGTGGCCCGAAGGCTCCGGTTCTGATGATCCGGACGCCGACGCTTCGACGTGAGGCATGGTGAGCGGGCGCGTGACAGGCTGTGTCGAGAAGGAGTTCGGGGATGACACGAGAAGCGGATGTCGTGCAGTCGCTCGTCGATCTGGCCGACACGCTCGTGGCCGACTACGACGTCGTCGACCTCCTGACCGGTCTCGCCGACCGATGCGTCACGATCCTCGGCGCCGCTGCCGCCGGTGTGATGCTCGCCTCACCGAGCGGCGACCTCCGCCTGGTCGCGTCGTCTTCGGAGACGATGCGCGTGTTGGAGTTGTTCGAACTGCAAGCCGAAGAAGGCCCGTGCCTCGACGCCTTCCGCACCGGTGAACGCGTCGAGCACGAGCACTTGCGCGCGGGGAGTGGCCGTTGGCCCAGGTTTGCAACCGTCGCCATCGAAGCCGGGTTCCACTCCGCGTTCGCGTTGCCGATGCGGCTGCGGGACACGACCATCGGCGCGTTGAACCTGGTCAGTGACCAAGACACCCCCATGGACGAAGCTGACGCGCTCGTCGCCCGAGCCTTCGCGGACCTGGCCACGATCAGCGTCATCCAACAACGCGCCGCCGCCGAATCCCAACGCGTCAACGAACAACTCAGCCACGCCTTGAACAGCCGAATCGTCATCGAACAGGCCAAAGGCATCGTCTTCGAACGAGCCGGGATCGACATGGCCGAGGCGTTCTCGCGATTGCGAAATTACGCCCGTGCCCACAACCTCCGCCTCACCGACGTCGCTCAAGCCACCATCGACGGAACCCTCGAGCCACACGTGTCGACTGACACGCCCCGTACGACCCGCTCCTAGCAGACCACGCAGGCACCCCTGCCGTGACTCATCGTGGCGGTGGTCCGGTCATGTGCCGAAGCTGCGCCCAGGTCACGAGACGTGCGGTGTCCTCGTCCCACAGCTTGAGTCGCACTGCCCGGATCCCGTCCCAGAGCGAGACCTTGGGAACGGTGTGGAGCGCATCGTTCTCGGCGTGCGTTCGGTGCAGGCGATAGCCAGGAATCCTGGGCGACAGGTGATGGATGTGGTGGTAGCCGATGTTGCCCGTGAAGAACCTCAGCAGACCTGGCAACGCCAGGAACGAGCTGCCGGACAACGCGGCATCGGCGTACGTCCAATCAGCCGATCGCTTCCAGGACGTCTGTTCGAATTGGTGTTGGACGTAGAAGAGCCAGATACCGGCACCACCGCCCAAGAAGATGAGCGGAGCTTCGACGAGGAGGACGTTGCGCCAGCCGAGCAGCCAGCAGAGCGCTCCGACGATGAGCAGGAGAGCTACGTTCGTCCGTCTCACGCTGCGTTGAATGCTCGGCCGATCGACGGGGTTGACCTTCCGTTGCATGATCAGCATCGAGTAGATCGGGCCGATTCCGAACATAGCGACGGGGTGCCGTGTCACTCGATACCAGAAGCGCCCGCGTGGCGGCAGATGGTTGTATTCGTCGACGGTCAAGGTCGGCACGTCACCTGTGCCTCGACGGTCGAGGTTTCCCGCCGTTGCATGATGCACCGCATGGTCGTGACGCCACTTCGCGAACGGTGTGAAGACGAACAGCCCGAGGACGCCGCCCAGCAGCGCATTGGCGCGGGAGCTGCGCAGGAAGGAACCGTGCGCGCAGTCGTGGAAGATGATGTAGGTCCGGAGAAGGAATCCCGCCGTCGGGATCGCAAGCAGCAGGACGAGCAAGTACGAGATCTGCAGGCTGGCGTACATCAGCAGCCACAGACCGAGAAACACCGGGACCGAGCTGATCAGCTCCCACACGCTCCGGGTGAGCCGCGGCCGGGAAGCGGCCGCAAGCCGCGTCTCGAGGTTGGCATCTGTGTCTGGCGCGGGGCGCACACTGGCATTCGCGGCGTGCATGGACTCCTCGGCGGGTCGACGACACCGCCTGGGTCCAGGGCAGCGCAGGCTACTACGTGCGGATGTTAGCGCGGAATCCTGCCGGCCCGGGCAACCCGATGCACGACCTCGATCAGAATGCGCCGACGATCGGCCCATGCAGTCGGGCGTCGGAGCACGGCCTTCCGCCGGAGCCGGCCACCGGAACCCTGCGACCCGTGTGGGTGGGGGACGCCACGCGGAGCCGCTTCGCGTCTCAGGCGTGCAACGCCCGTTCGTCGACTGCGTTGGCTCGCTCGTAGGCGCGCGCAAGGCGACAACGGGCCTCGTCGATCTTCTGCTGCGTCAGATCCTCTACCACCAACAGATGTCGAACCGCGTCGCTTGCCTCGACCAGTTCGCGGTGTGCCGCAACGACCTCAGATCTCTCGATCACGCTGCTGAATCTACAGGGGCGGCCGTACTCCTGTCGTGGTGTGACTCCTGTCGCGCCGCGCGACTCGCACCATCAGCTGACCTGCTCAGCCCCCCGCGGGGCTCCGGTCAGTTGACCCAGGGACCCGAAGATCAGTCGCCGTCCAACCATACGTGGCGCCGCTGGCCGGTTCTCTGGGCTCGGCGCGCCTGCACGAGCAGATCTCGGGCTGCGACGCGGCGCACGCGGTGTCTCGGGCACCAGCCCTCGACGAACAGCGCTTCGGATTCCGTGTCCTCGATCTCGAACGCGACGGCTGGTTCGTCGCTTGACTCCAGCGTGGGGACCCACCAGAACGCGCCCGGAGTCGATACGACCCTGCCGATCTCGGCTGTGCATCGGCAGCGGGCGTGCACCAGCGCCTGGCGCAGCGACAGGAGAACCGCTTCCTCGGGTGTATCAGCCAGAGCGGTCGGCGCGTGTCTGAACTTCACATGGTCAGGGTAGGCCGCACACCGCGAACTCCAGCCATCGGATCGTGGCTCTGTCAGGAGACGTTCGGCTTCTTGAGGAGCACCACGACGTTGTCATCGGCAAGAACGGTCATGCTGACCGCTTCCCAACCCTGTCCACCGAGGTCGTCGAGCGCTTGCACCGCGGCCGAGTCCCCTCGCTCACGTGTGGGTGCCTCGAATCTCGGCAGCGCGATGATGAGGTACTCCCACGTTGTCATCGCTCGCCTTTCCGGTCGGTCCGACCATCTGCCGGACGGGTCGCGCACTGCTGCGCGGTGCTCTTCCCATGCAGCGCGACCTCCGAATCAGCCTACGTCGTCGTGACACGTTCTCAGATTCCCCGCTCCTCGTCGCGCCATCGTGGCGCTGATGGCCCTGAGCTCAGAGCCGGAGTGCTTACAAGGAAGGAGGCCGGTGGTTCGGGCCCGTCAGCGCCCACCGTGCTCGCTTGCCCGGCCTCGTCCTGCGCGCGGTCAACACGATCGACGAGGGCGGTCAGGGCGTGACCTCGAAGTGCTCGCCGGCGCTCATGACGTGGCGAGCACGTGGAGCTCGGCAAAGCCGCCGCAATCGGGGCTCTGATGATGGTGGAACGTGATGCGGACGACCTTGCCGAGGGCGTTCAACGAGACACTGGTGTCGGGATCGCCGTTCGGGAAGCTGACGTCCTGGGTGAAGACCGTTCCGCCGAAGGAGTTCAGGACCTGGATCGTCGCCGACCCGAATCCGAACCCGGAACGGAACGACGGGTTGCTGTTCGCGCCGTTGCCGACGAGCTGGATCCCGGTGATCTGATGGTCCTTGCTCGCGGTCCACGTGAACACCGACGTCTCCGATCCGGCCGGGTCGCGGACGCCGAGCGAGAACCAGGAGGTCGCAGGGTTCCCGTCGAGCGCCAGGCTCGCCGGGTAACCGGCCGTGATCGACGACGCCGAGCCCGAGCCGTCCGACGTGACGTCGGTCGGCTGCGCCGGCGCCGAGGTCGTCGTCGTGGTCGCAGTGGTGGTCGTCGTGCGGGACCCGCCGCCGCCTGCGGGCGCCGTGACCTTCGAGCCCGCGGGAACGCTGATCGGCTGCCCGGTCGTGACGTCGACGGCAGTGAAGTTGTTGATGATGGTCGTGGACTTCTCGATCACGACGAGGGTGTTGGTGCTGAAGCCGGCCCAGGTCGGACCTTCGTACCTTGTGACCGTCAACCGGGGCGGGAGGAGCGGGTTCCCGCAATAGCAGCGGACCCGCGGCACGCCGTACTGGTCGACCAGGACGGCGGTCCCTGCCTGCAACACGGACTGCAGTTCAGTGGCGTGACCGTTCGAGAAGCCGTGGTTCGTGACCCGCGTGTCGGCGCGCAGGATCAGCGGTGTCAGCGTTGCCACGTAGGACGGGATGTCGGATTGGCGGATACCGAGGACGCCGGCCCAGGCCGCAGCCTTCTGCGGGTTCGCGGCGAGGAAGTTCACGAGCTGCTGGGCGTCGCAGACCTGGTTGTTCAGCGTGCCGCCGTAGAGACCGGGTGTCGAACCGGTGAAGGACTCGACGGTCCCGTTCGTCGGTGGGATCGTCGTGGTCGGCGCGGTCGCGCTCGGTGGCGGCGCGGCGATGTTCGGCATGAACGGGTTCGTTCCTGCGCTCGTGACGAGCTCGCGTTGCACGCCGGGGCTCGCGCCGGCGCTGTCGTTCGATCCGCCGGAGAACGCGACCACCGCGCCGATCGCGATCAGGATGACCAGCACGATCGCGATGATCTGCGTGCGCGTCGGGAACGCGCGCGCCTTCGGCGATTGCGATGACCCCGGCGGTGGACCGGGTGGGCGGGCGGACGGCGGCGGACCGGGTGGCGGACCCGGGGGAGGCCCGGGCGGTGGGCCGGCGCCGGACGCGCTCATGCGCTCGGTCTCACGTCAGCCCGATGTCGGCCCCGCATTCCCCCCACAATCGGACCGTAAGACCGGCCCGATCGAGTGTCAAGCGGGTCGTGACCGCGCGTCCGCCGTGTCGTGGAGCGCGAACGAGATGGTCTCGCGGCCCCGTCGCGCGACGAATCCGACGAGCGGTTGCACGTCACCGGCGTCGGCGCGCCGGAGCGCGTCGAGGTACGGGCGACGATCGCTCGCCTCGACGAAGAACGGGAGGGAAAGGGCACGCAGCAGGTAGATCGAGGCGAGGGCTCTCGCGACGCGCCCGTTGCCGTCGGCGAAGGGATGGATCGCGAGCAGCGAGTGCAATGCGTACGCGGTCTGCACGGCGGGATGTGCAGACGCAAATGCATCATGGGCGAGCTCGGCGACAAGTTGCCGCATCGCCTCGTCCACCGCGCCGGCCTCCACGTAGGGGTCGTGTCCGATCCCGCACGGCGGGGGGTGGTTGGCCTTGCTCTTGTACCGGCCCCGCGGCAGCTCCGTCCGGGCCAGGCGACCGCCCTCCGACACGAGGTACGTCGCCTGGCTCCGGCAGACGTGCTCGTGGAACAGCTTGATGAGCTCTTCGTCGGGTGACGTCCCGGCCACGGCATGCAGCTCGACGAGTTGGTAGGTGTCGAGTTGCCGCGCGAACGCCGTGCCGAGGCCGGCACGGCGAGCTTCGAGCCTCGATCGCCATCTCGGCTCCTGGCGCGCCACGGCCTCGGTCAGCGCGCGGTCCTCGAAGGCCAGACCGTCCGGGAGCGCGCCGAGCAGGGCTGCAGCCCGGGTCGCGCGTCGGCGCGCCGCGGCGAACGCTTCGGGAGAGCGGGTACGCGCGAACGCGTGCCAACGCTCCAGGTGGTCGTGGCACCACTCGATGCCGACGCGCGCGGCAGCCCACCGATCGAAGCTGCTGCACCTCGGAGGAGATCCGGACACACGCGTCCCTTGCCGCCGGGCGTGACCGACGCCACAATCCACGGTAGCGGCCCGGCACGGGCGCGCAACCGGACGTCGCCGGGCGCGGGCACGGCGAGTCGGGTGCGAGATGGGGGGCACCATGGCCACCGACCAGGAGATCATCGACTTCCTGCGTTCGCTCTTCACGGACTCCGGTACGGCGAGTGCGCTCGCGACCGATCCGGCACGCGCGTTCGCGGACCACGGCGTCGCCGACGCGACACCGGACCAGCTCAACCAGTGCGCGTACTCGCTCGCCACCACGCCGGGAGCGCTCCCACCTTCGGTGCAGGCGCGGCTGGAGGCGGCGATCAGCTCGCCGGGCGGGACGTTCTCGAGCGCGGGATACCAGGGCACCGCGCCGATGGTCCTCGCGCAGGCGTCACCGGTCGTCGCCGGCTACTCGCAGACCATGGCGACGATCCTCGCGTCGAGCATGCCGCCCTCGGTCACGCAGCAGGTGACGAACGTGACCAACGTCGACGACTCCACGCACATCACGGACAACTCGCTGCACCAGCAACTCATCAACCTCGGCGGGACGCTGACGAACACCGTCGCGACCGGCGGCGGGGTCGCGGCCGGGCCCGACGCGCACGTCAACGTGGCCGGCGACGGCAGCATCGTTGCGGGCGATGGTTCGACGGTTGACAACGCTCTGCTGGCGAACGCCCCGATCACGCACAGCACGCTGACGGCAGGGGATCTCAACGGCTCGGTGTCGGGACAGGACACCGTCCTCGGCAGCGGCAACATGACCGACGCCGACGGGACGGGCGCGAATGTCGGCGGCGTCAACCTCGGCAGCACGTCGGAGGTCGCGAACAAGGATGGCATCCTCGCCCACGACAGCCCGGTGAACGCGGGTTCGCCCGGTGCCGCGGCCGCGGCCGGCGGCAGCCAGGCCGCGAGCGGTGGCGGGGCCCCCGGTGCCGAGGGTGGAAGCGTCGACGGCGGCGGCAACACGCTGCAGGTCGGCGGGCAGAACGTCGCGGGCTCCGAGGGTGTGAACCTCGCCGGTCCCGGCGGTGACGCGAGCCAGATCAACCAGGGCCAGACGGCAGGCGCGTTCGGCTCCGGTGCCGGGAGCGAGGGTGGGCCGATCGCGGGCAACGAGGGAACGCAACTCGCCTCCATCGCGCCGGACGGCGGCGGGCCGGTCTATCTCGACCAGTCGGAGCCGGGTGGCGGATACCAGCCCGACGATCCGGGCATGTCACAACCGCCCGAGCCGACCGTGTCGGATCAGCCCGCGGGCATGGAGCACACCGATCCACTCGGTTGATCCGCCGCGTCGGTCAGACCCGTGAGCGGTGAGCCTGGCGCGCTCGCGGTGGTCGACCTCGGGCGCCAGGCCGCGGGCGCGTACGGCCGGCCGGACCTCGCGCAACGCCTCGACATCACGCGCCGGCGCCTCACCGATCCCGCCGTGCACGTCATGGTGGTCGGCGAGTTCAAGCAGGGCAAGAGCTCGCTCGTGAACGCGCTCGTCGAGTCGACCGTCTGCCCGGTCGACGACGACGTCGCCACGGCGGTACCGACGGCGGTCAGGTTCGCCGACACTCCTTCTGCGGACGTCGTCCACGAGGCGGAGGGTTCGGCCGAGCCGCAGATCGACGCGATCCCGTTCACCGACCTGCCGGTGTACGCGTCGGAAGCCGGGAATCCGGGGAACGAGCGGCGCGTCCGCTCGGTCGAGGTGGGCATCCCGAGCTCGGTGCTCTCCGGGGGTCTCGTGCTCGTCGACACGCCGGGCGTGGGAGGGCTGGGGTCGGTGCACAGCGCGATCACGATGGCCGCGCTCCCGATGGCGGACGCGCTCGTGTTCGTGACCGACGCCAGCCAGGAGCTCTCGGCACCTGAGTTCGACTTCCTGCAACGGGCCCGCGATCTCTGCCCGAACGTGGTGGTCGCGCTGACCAAGATCGACTTCTACGGCGAATGGCGCCGGATC
>Ga0070741_10010960_pt1 | contig 16919 bp, 15 predicted proteins | sample Coa_R1_4_FD_66440 | JGI IMG/M metagenome (GOLD analysis project Ga0070741, IMG submission 66440) | Surface soil microbial communities from Centralia Pennsylvania, which are recovering from an underground coalmine fire - Coalmine... | ecosystem: Environmental > Terrestrial > Soil > Unclassified ...
AACACCACCAACGTGAGAATCAGCGTGAACTCCATCAACAGCAAGCCGTATCGCCGGATGCCGCGATGAAACTCCGGCTCGGGGCGCACCTGCTTCAATGACGCGGCCACAGAGCCGAACATGGTGTCTCCCTGACACAACACCACCAGCATTTTTCCTTCGCCGCTTTGAACATGGGTTCCGGCGCGGACAACTCCCTGCTTTCCAGCTCCAACGCTCTTTTCCGCAGGGGCGCTCTCGCCCGTCAGCGCAGATTCGTTCACCAAAAGCGCGTTGCTCTCCACAACCAGCCCGTCACCCGGGATCGCCGAACCCGATCGGAGAATCACCAGATCGCCGGGAACGATCTGTTCCAGCGGCAGCTCGACCGGCGTCCCGCTTCGAACGGCAGTGAACTTGGTTTCGACCATCGCCAGCAGGTTCTGAACCTCGACGCTGGCCTGCCGCTCTTGGAGATACGAAAGCGTCGTGCTTCCCAAAATGATCGCCAAAATGGTTGCCGCGTCGGAAACCTCACCCAAGAACCCCGACAGCACTGCCGAAGCGATGAGAAGCAGCAGGATGGGGCTTTTGAACTGAGCGAGAAAAGCAAGCACCGGCGGAACGGCTTTCGTTCCCGGAAGCGGTTTGGAGATTTTCGCGGCGTTGGCGCGGGCGGCAGCCGAATCTAACCCTTCAGGTGAAGAACCCGTAATTCTGAAACCCTCATCCAGGGTGAGGGTCTAGAGGTCGAAGGAGCGGGAGCCTAAATCCATTGCCATCCCGAGGCGGGATATAGATTATCAACATTTCAACGTTGAAAACAGTTAGTCTTGAAAACAAAGCGGGATTAAGCCCGGTGATGTTGACAGCCCGCTTCCGAATCGCATAGACTGCACAAACGGCTTCGCCGTCCGGGTATTTGGTCGAGGCCGCACTTGTCAAAGGGGAGGGTCGCTAAGCCGCATGTCGTCCTTCGTTTATGAGGAGCCGGTGTTTTCGCCGGTGGACGAGGAGTTCGTTGTTCGCGCGCGGAGTGGAGATTTGCGCGCGGCAGAGCTGTTGATGGTGCGCTACCGCCCGCTGGTTGAAACCAAAGCCCGTTCGTATTACCTTGCCGGGGCCGACCACGATGATGTGGTCCAGGAAGGGATGATCGGCCTTTTCAAGGCGATCCGCGATTTTGATACGGATCGGCGTTCCCGCTTTCGCCCGTTTGCCGAGATGTGCGTTCAGCGGCAGATCATCACCGCAGTGAAAACCGCCACGAGGCAGAAGCATATTCCTCTCAACGGCTCGGTGTCGCTCGACCGCACGCTGTTCGGCGATGACGATGCCACGCTGCTGGATCTGATTGCCGACCAAACGAGCCTGAGCCCCGAAGATGCGGTGCTGAAGCCGCCTCCTCCAAAAAGCCTTCACGAAGAGATCGGGCATATGCTGAGCGATCTGGAAAAAAAGGTTTTGCGGTGCTATTTGGAAGGAAAGTCGTATCGCGAGATTTCGCAGGAGCTCCGCTGTCATCAAAAGTCCATTGACAACGCGCTGCAAAGAATCAAGCGCAAGATTCATACGTATTTCAAACCGCTCTGAGGGAACCCGTTGACAACCTCCTCCCTCACACGGTAACTTTAGTCCTGCTTCTCAGCCTGGAAGTCAACCGAAAATGGAGAGTGCAAAATGATTTCTGAAGTTGGAGCGAAATTGAATCCCCGCGCGTCGGTTCGGGTCGTAGTGGCCGATACCCAAACGCTCAGCATGGAGGGAACCGTGAAACTTTTGGCGGACACGGACGGCATTCACGTTGTCGGCAAAACCAGCACGCCGGAAGAGATGGTGTATACGGTGCGAGATTCCAAGCCCGACGTTTTGCTGGTGGAAGGAAAGATGCTGTCGCTGCTCGGCGATAAGGAGCTTTCGAAACTTCGAAACATTTCCGACCAGGTGAAGGTTCTGCTTCTTGCCGATCCTGAGGACGTTCCGAGAGCGATGGCGGTGGCTCCAGCCGAGACGCGGGGTTTGGTAACCCGCACGAGCACGCCTTCGGATTTAGCGCATGCGATCAAACTGGTGAATACCGGCAGAACGTTCGAGCTGCCTCCGCTGCCGCCCCAACCGAAGCGAAGGGGGCGCCGGCGCACGATGCGGCTTTCGCCGAGGGAGCAGGACATCGTTACGCTGATTTCGCAAGGGCTTTCGAATCGTGCCATCAGCCAGCGGATGGGCATCAGCGAGCAGAGCGTGAAGAATCTGGTCAGCCGCGTGCTGAAAAAACAAGGTTTTCGAAACCGAGTGCAAGTTGCGCTGTGGCGCGTGCACGTGAACGACATGACGATTCCGTAATGGCCCGGCGGATCGCTACAGCCGTCGTAGGCATTCCGGTTTTGGCTTACGCAGCAACGTCAGTATCGTTCGTTCCCATCGCCGTCATCTGTTTGGCTCTCGGGGTTCTCATCGTGCTGGAGATTGCGCGTGTGCGCTTTCAACTGGGCTGGATCGTGTTTTGGCTGTGTGGAGTTGCGGGGGTTTTGGCGATCGCTTTGAGGCACTCGAACGTCTCGAGCGGCCTATTCACCTGTACGCCATCGCCGCTCATGCTGTTTTTGGCGGTGATTTGGGCAGGCGATACGATGGCGATGCTGATCGGCTCTCTGTCCGGCAGGCACAAATTTGCGCCGACGATCTCCCCAAACAAAACCTGGGAGGGCGCGGTCGCCAACCTGGTGTCCGCATCGGCGGCAGGATGGCTGCTCGCGCCGCTCGGAGCGGTGAGCCACGAACAGGGACTCGGCGTAGGCGTGTTATCCGGTTTCTTCGGGCAGGCAGGCGATCTGATCGAGAGCGCGTGGAAGCGGCAGCACGCGATCAAAGACAGCGGCTCGCTGCTTCCCGGTCACGGAGGCGTGCTCGACCGTTTCGACTCGGCGTTGTTCGCCGCGCCGTTTGTCGCGTTGTTTTTGTCGCTCCTAAGCTGAAGGGCCGGCTGTTGGGCCGGGTTGAGGCTCAGCCGCCTCCGCCGCCGAATCCTCCAGGATTCGGACGCTGCGGCATCGGGTTGAGCGGCATACGGTTCACCACGTTCAGGCTGCCCTTATCCACTTTGTAGATCATGCCGCCTTCTACGATGAACAGAAAGTTGCCGTCGGACACCATCGCCGTTCCGCCCCCACCTGCCATCGGCGGACCCATGAACTGTCCTCCGCCACCGAATCCAGGGCGGGGCTGTGTGGGCTGGGGCCCCTGAGGCGCGCCGACGAATCGGGGGTCTTGCGGGGCGGCGCTTGCCGGAGTTCTGGCTCCTTGTGCCGCTGCGGGTTGTTCGGGCGCGGCGGCTTTTTGAGTTTGAGCGATCGCCAAACTCAGCGGCAGCACTACGGCGAGTGCGCCTGCCGAGATCAATGCGGTTCTTGGGTTCATTGCGAAATCCTCCTCGACGCCCGTTTGGGGCGTATAGGGTTGGACGTTTCCCGAACCCGCGAATTTCATTTGAACCTTTTGCGGAGCCACTCCTTGGCTGCATGAGCGTCGCTGGGCTTCAAGACGCCTTCGAGCACCGCCTCACGCAGTTCACGTTTGATTCGGCCCACTTCGGGCCCCGGGTTCAAGCGCAGAATGCGCATGATATCTTCTCCGGTGAGCGGGCTTTCAAACCGGGCGTCTCCCTGCTTGGTCACCTCGGCAAGCGTGCGGCGCACCTGCCGAAAGTCTATGCCTTTTGCGACGCGCCCGACTGCGCGGGCGTCGGCCTGACAAACGATCAGAAGCGGTTCGACCAGATCTCCCAGATCGCCATGCAGCCGGCGCGCGGCGGATTTGGTGAACGGCACAGCAGAACCGAGACGCATGTGGTTTTCGACGATCGCGCAAACCTGGTTAATCATGCGCGCAGGAAACCGAAGTCGTTTCAAAATGCGCCGGGTCATCTGCGCTCCCGTTCGTTCGTGCCCAAAAAACCGCACCCGGCCTGAAGGCTCGATGGATCGGGTGAACGGCTTGGCCACATCGTGAAGCAGTGCGCCCAGCATGACGACGGTGCGCATCTCGCCTTCGGCTTTTGTTTTTGCGGCGTTTGCCACAACATCCAGCGTGTGGTTCCACACATCTTTTTTGTGAAACGATCCTTGCGAAACGCCGACTGCCGCCGCAAGTTCCGGAATGATTTTTTCAAGCAGCCCTAACTCCATCAGATCGCGCATGGATTCTGCCGCCGATGCGTGCGCAAGCATTTTGATCAGTTCGTCTTTGATCCGTTCTTTGCTCACGATTTCGATGCGGCCGCATTCGGAGCAGATCGCTTCCGTGAGACCTCGCGCGGGCGTCAGTCCGAATCGGTTTTTGAACCTGACGGCTCGAAGCATGCGAAGCGGATCGTCGAAGAACGTCTCCTTCGGAGGCTTGGGCGTGCGAAGAGTTCTGCCGCGCAGGTCGCGCAGCCCTCTTTTGGTAGGGTCGCACAGTTCGCCCGAGTGCAGGTTTTTATAAACCGCATTGATGGTGAAATCTCTTCGAAACGCGTCTTGTTCGAGAGTCGCTGGGCGCACGATCGGTTTGCGGCTTTCGGGTTGATAAGAGTCGGCGCGCGTTGATGCGAGCTCGACGTTCACTCCATCAACGCGGATGAGCGCGGTGCCGAACCGCGGGAACTCGGCGGGCTTTATATCGCTGATCTTCTTTTTTCGAAGGAACTTCGCAAGCTCGATGGCGCTTCCTTCCAGCACGATGTCAATGTCGGGTGATTTGGGCTCGCCCAGAAGCGGGTCGCGCACGCATCCGCCCACCAAATAAAGTTCACCTTCCCACTTGGTGTTCTGGGTGGCTTTTGCGATGCGCTGTTCGGGATTCAACTGCATATCTTGATTGCGAGTAACATCTGCCTTGATGATGCCGCGATCGCTTTCGGTTTTGCTGCAAGGCGCCATTGATTATGCCGGAATGTTCCCACCCGCAAAACTCGAGATTGAAGCCGCCGTCGAGCATTTTGTCCGATACCAGGCTGGCAGAGAGCGGTGGATCGTTTCGCGGTTTGTGGTCAATGCCGCAAGGCTGGAAGAACTCTCGCGGCTTGTATCCAGCGAACCGTATCGGTTTGCGGTCGTGTGCGAATCCGGCCGTTTGGATGAAGCGCTCGCGCAGATTCGCTCGTTTGGAGGCCGCGCCGACACCATCGAGATCAAGTTTTCTGGCGGCGGCGTGAGGGAGTTTTTGGCGGCAAACGCCGCAGGGCTCTCCGGGCTTGATGTTTACATCGAAGTGCCGATTTCGCAGCTGAACTCACTGATTCTTGCAATCCGCGAAACTGGATATGGCAAGGTGAAAGTGCGCACCGGCGGCTTGCAGTCCGATGCGTTTCCTTCGGCAGATGAACTTTCGAAACTGGTTTGTGAATGCGCGAGGGCGGGAGTTCCGTTCAAAGCGACGGCCGGGCTGCACCACCCACTGCGGCATTTCGATGCGGCGCTTGGCGTGTGGATGCACGGGTTTTTGAATCTGTTTGCCGCGGCGTGCATCGCGCATGCTCACAACCCCGCAGAAGATGCCGTGAACAAGATCGTTGCGGAACAAGAGTTTGAACATTTCGCGTTTGCCGACGACGGCATGCGGTATAAGGAGTATTGGGTGGACATTGACGCGATCGCCGCGGCGCGAAAATTTGTGATATCGTTCGGTTCATGCTCGGTGGATGAGCCTCTGGAAGGTCTGGCCGCCCTCGGTTATTTGTGAAACAATGAACCAGAATCCTGCGGAATTAAAATCTTGGGTGAAATACGCCCCTGAAAGCGACTTTCCGATTCAAAACCTGCCCTATGGCATTTTTGATGATGGCAAAGGGGGGCCGCGCGCAGGCGTTGCCATCGGCGATTTTGTGCTCGATCTCGCGCTGATTTGCGAAAAGAACCTGTTCGAAGGGACCGGGCTTGAAGGCAACCCGTTTCGAGAACACCGGCTGAACGCGTTCATGGAGCAGGGCCGTTCCGTTTGGCGCGCCGTGCGGAATCGAATCACAGAACTTTTGAGCGAACACAGTTCGCAAATCCGCGACGATCACGCGCTGCGCGACCGCGCTCTTGTGCCGATCGAAAACGTTGCGCTGCGCAAACCGGTTTACATTCCGAGTTTCGTGGATTTTTACTCTTCGGAACAACACGCCACCAACGTGGGCAAAATGTTTCGCCCCGACAATCCGCTGATGCCCAACTGGAAACATCTGCCCGTGGGATACAACGGCAGAGCGTCTTCCATCGTGCCTTCGGGAATATCGGTTCAAAGGCCGATGGGCCAAACCATGCCCGAAGGCGCCGAAACGCCGATTTTCGGCCCCAGCAAGAGGCTCGATTATGAACTCGAAATGGGGTTTTTCACCGGCAAAAGGAATCCGATGGGGGCGTGCATCTCAACCACCGAAGTTGAAGATTTTCTTTTCGGAATGGTGATCGTCAATGACTGGAGCGCGCGCGACATTCAAAAGTGGGAGTATCAGCCTTTGGGCCCGTTTCTTGCAAAATCTTTTGCCACCTCGATCAGCCCATGGATTGTAACGTTCGATGCTTTGGAGCCGTTTCGGACGATGGGACCGAAACAACAACCGCCCGTTCTGCCCTATTTGCAATGCGAAAAGCCGTGGGCGTTCGATATCAAATTGGAAGTTTCGATCCGCACTTCAAAGATGGATGCTTATCAAAAACTCTGTTCCGGAAACTTCAAAACGATGTATTGGAACGTGGCGCAGCAGCTTGCGCACCAAGCGGTGAACGGTACGAACGTTCAGGTAGGCGACCTTTACGCATCCGGCACGATTTCTGGCGACAGTCCTGACTCGCTCGGCTGTCTGCTCGAGCTGACGCAAGGCGGCAGATCGCCGATTCAGTTGACCTCGGGCGAAACGCGCACCTTTTTGGAAGACGGCGATTCGCTTTTGATGAAGGCTTGGTGCGAAGGTGACGGTTTTCGGATCGGGTTCGGAGAACTGGAAGGAACCGTCCAGCCCGCGCAATAATGGGATCATGCACACCCGACGAGAGTTTTTGGCGGGAGCGATTCCGATCATCGCTTTCAAAAACGACACCCTGCGCTTGGTGGAAAGCCTCATCGCCAAAACCGGCGAGGTTTCTGCCGAAGACGAACAGTTTTGGATGCAGATTCAAGAGGCGTTCACACTCGACCGCACGATGATTAACTTCAACAACGGCGGTGTGTGCCCATCGCCGCGAGTTGTGCAAGACGCCCTGATCCGCTATCTTCAATATCAAAACCAAGCGCCGTCGTTTTTTATGTGGCGCAACCTGGAGCCGGAAATCGAAAGCGTGCGAAAACGGCTTGCACGCGCATTTGGCTGCGACGGCGAAGAGATCGCCATTACGCGCAACGCGAGCGAAGCCCTGGAAATCTGCCTGAACGGATTCGATTTGAAACCCGGCGACGAAATATTGACCACCAATCAAGATTATCCGCGCATGATCACCACGATAAAACAACGCGAACTGCGCGAAGGCGTGAAAATGGTGCAGGTAAACCCGCCGCCGACACCCAAAACGCAGCAGGAACTCTTGCGCGCGATTGAAAACGGCATTACCGAAAAAACTAAACTCATTCTCATTTGTCAAGTGATTTTCATGACGGGCCAAATCTATCCCGTGCGAGACATCTGCCGCATGGCAGCCAAACGGAACATTCCCGTTATCGTAGACGGCGCGCATGCGTTCGCTCAATTTCCGTTTTTGCAGAGTGACTTGGAATGTGAATTCTATGGAACTTCCCTTCACAAATGGCTGATGGCGCCGATCGGCACAGGAATGTTGTTTGTGAAAAATTCGCGGATCGAAACCTTGTGGCCGCTGATGGCTGCAAACAAAGAGCAGGCCAAAGATATTCGAAAGTTCGAGGAAATCGGCACGCATCCAGCCGCCAATCACAACGCGATTGCGGAAGCGCTGACCTTTCATGAGCTGATCGGGCCCCAGCGCAAAGCCGAAAGGCTGCGCTATCTTCGCTCGCGCTGGACAACCAAACTGATCAACGAACCCAAAGTGCACTTTACAACCAACCTAAGCCCCGAACATTCCTGCGGAATCACCACAGTGAACATTTCGGGAATCAAATCAGCCGATCTGGCGGCTTGGCTTTGGGACAAACACCGCATCTTTGTAACCACAATTGCGCACGATCAGTTTGAAGGAATTCGCGTAACGCCGAACGTCTATACGACGCTCGACGAAATTGATCGGTTTTCTGCGGCCATGCTCACCGCGGCAAAACAAGGAATCGCTTAGCGGCGAAGCCGCTGTTTCAAAAAAACAAAACTGTTTTGGATTGATGCGATCGGATCGTTCGGATGATCATGCTCGATCACACAAAACTCCACGCTCGATTCTTCGCATGTTGGAATGATGCGGTCCCAATCCAGAATGCCCGAACCCACATCGGTCATTTCGCCCGATGCAAGCGAATCTTTGAAATGCACACACGGCACGCGGCCCTTGACGCCGCGGATCACATCGGCCGGATCAAACCCCGCAGCCTTCACCCAATGCGTGTCGGGCTCGGCAAAAACCGATGGCGCATTGGCAAAGAGATAATCCCAGTTGTTGGTTCCGTTCATCGGGGCGAAATCGTGCGCGTGGTTGTGAAATCCCAACCGAAGTCCCGCTTCTGAAAACTGCAATGCGGCGCGCTGCATCGCTTCGACAGTCCGCTTCCACGCCTCCGCCCTGTTGCGAAACGGCTCGGAAAACCCCGCAACGATCACATTTGCGCAGCCGAGTTCCAAATGGCTTTCGATTACAGATGCGGAATTGTCCAAAGCATCGCCGCCAACATGAGAGCCCGAAATCCCAAGTCCCATCGCATCGAGCGTTGATTTCAAATCGCGTGGACGCATGCCGGCAAACCCCGCGAGCTCCACAAAACGGAACCCGATATCGCGCGCTTGTTGGCACGTTTTCACAAAATCGTTTTCGCAAAGCGTGCGAAGCGTGTAAAGTTGAACCGAAATCTGCATCGCGCTATTTTGCACGAACTAAAGGAAGCCACGTTTTGAGAAATTCGCCCGCGCGGTGAGGACACGGACGCACGTCCTGCCCCGTCTCCCTGCGGACATCTTGAATCGAAACGTCGTCCAAAAACAGCGATTCGTCTTTGAGCATAATCGTCGGCACCGCCACCACGCCGCCCGACGGGTGAGCGTTCAAAGCGCGGATCAGGTCGCCGCCCGTCACCAGCCCTGCGACGTTGATTCCCGGCCCAAAAAACTGGTTTTTCACAGGCAGAACGGTGGAACGCACTCCCAGCCGCTCGTTAATTTCGCCGGAAAACCATTCCAGCACGTTTGCTGCAAGTTCGCCCGTTACCAGCGTGATCTGTTGGCGCTTTGGCGGATCGTTTTTCACACGCGCAAACCCGCGCTTGGCTTCTTCGATGAACAATCGGCTTGTGCCCACGCCATCTTCAAACTGCGGAAAATCCTCGTAATACTTTCGCGAAGGAATCGGCATTCCTGCGTAATAAAACCATTCATCGGTGGGAAACACCATGCGCGTTCTTAGTTTGGGCAGAAGAAGTTTGTGCCACCTTTTAACTTGGTGCAAAAATCTCAGCGCATATTTTTCATCCACCGGTTTGATCGGATACAGGTTGTGCCGGAATTTCGTAAGTCCCACCGGAACGATCGCAATGCTGAGGGCTCCTGCGGAGTTTCCTGTCGCCATCGGATGGAGGTTCGAAAGGTCGCCGATCGTTTGATCGAGCGCCGCGCCGTCGTTCATTCCTGGGCATAGCACCACCTGGCAGTGCGCGCTGATTCCGGCCCGAAAAAGTTCAAGCAGGCGCGGCAGAATCGGTTCGGGCGCCGTTCGCCCAAGCATGTAGCCGCGAAGCCGCGGGTCGGTTGCATGCACGCTGACATAAAGCGGAGAAAGTCCCTGCTGTTTCACCCGCTCAAACTCTTCGGCGCTCATGTTCGTCAGCGTCACGTAGTTTCCGTGCAAAAAGCTCAAACGAAAATCATCATCCATCAGATAAAGCGTGCGCCGCATGCCTTTGGGCATTTGGTGAATGAAACAGAACACGCATTTGTTGTCGCACGTGTGAATCTGATCGGCAAGTTCAAAAGTAAACCGAATTCCGAGGTCTTCGCCATAGCCGCGCTGCACCTGAATCGTGCGGAATTCGCCAAGCCGCACCAACTCCAACTCGAACTCTTCGGCGCCGGTGTGAAAACGAAAGTCAATCAGATCGTTCACTTCGATTCCGTTTACGAATCGAATCACATCTTTTGGCAGAACTCTGGCGCGCGCGGCCGGCGAATTCGGCTCCACGCTTTGAACGTGCAGGCCTTTGACGCGAATTGATGCGATCTGCTCCGACATGTTTGCCGCCTACGCTTCTTTCAAGTTGACCGCCACATCCACTTCATCTGGCGCATCCAGTTGATACTCTATTTTGCAGCGCTCCATCCTCCACTCCGCCCGGATCGGCCCCCAAGGCGTGGGGTGTCCTCCCGAGCACCATTTCAGGCCGCACGGATTGGGGGAGAACAGATACCGTTGTGGACTGATCGGTCTAATTCCCAACAGATTTCTTATAAAAAAGTACGCGGGTGCCGCGCTCCACGCGTGGCAGCAGCTCCGGGTGTTCCTGCCGCCGTGCATGAAGCCGGGAAATACCTCCCAGCAGGCGGTGGACCCCGCCTGCAGCATCGCTCCCCACTTCTCGCGCGAAAGTTCGAGAATCCGGTCGTGCCTGCCCAATCGGTCGAGCAGTTCGAAAACGAAAAACATAAAATATGGTGTACCAACCTGTACAAAACCCTCTTCTCTGGTGGTTTCCAACGCGATCTGGATGCACCGCGGCATTCGGCTTTCATCTGCGATCTGTGCCAGCGCCATCAGGCAGTGAGTTTGAGCGCTGAACGTTTCCGAAAGCGATCCGGTTTCTGGGTTGATGCAGTCGGAGAAAGCCTGCCGCTCATCCACCCACAGATGCTGGTTTGCGGCGTTTGTGATGGTCGAAACCAGCCGCTCGCATCTTTTCATGCCTTCCAAATCGCCTGCAAGCCCGCACACTTTTTCTGTGGCTTTCGCTGCGAGCGCAGCCCACGCCTGGTTGGCCGTGGTGACGCCTTGGTTCGGCTGATCCATCGCCGACCAGTCGGTAAGGTTCCAAGCGTCAATCGAAAACAGCCCCCGCGCATCCAGGCGGCTTTCTACCGCCTCGATCTGCCGCATCATGTTTTCGTGCATTTCGGATAGAAAAGCCGTATCGTGCATCACGTCGAACGAATCGGCCGCCGCCATCGCCCAGAGAGCGCTCCAAGCCGGAATGATCGTCTGCCAGCCGCTGGGAACGTGGCTTTCCACCAGGTCACTCCGCCTGAGCGATCCCGCCGCCAGCCGCAGGCACCGCTTGCAAAGGTCATAGTCGCCGAACAAAGCGTAATTCACCGCACATTCGATTCGAGAGTCCCCGACCCAAAACGTCTGTTCATAGGTTGGGCAGTCCACAAACGTGTCTTCGGAACACAGTCTCAGGGTGAGCGCGCACATTTGGAAGATCTGTTCGAGCTCAGGATCGGAACATTTGAACGGCACAGCCAACTGGCTGGGATGAGTGGATTCGTGGCATTTCAGGCCCAAAACTTGTGCATTTCTGGTGTCCACGGCCACGTACCTGCCGCCTCTTCGGATCAGGCTCCGAACTTTGTTTCCGCCCGGATGAAGTTGGATCGCCATGGTGTTGGACATCTCCCATGCAAAGTCGGGCTGCCCTTCTTGAAACGCTTCGAAACCGTTGAGCAGGGCGATCTCTTGTTCGGCGGCTTCCAGTTCGATCTCCCACGTTCCTACGGTCATGCGCCCGAAGTCGAACAGGTTGCGGGTAGTGCTGCCCTGCTCGTCGGGGCGCGCGTAGGCGGTGAGCCCGAAGGTCCAGTTCGGGTCAATCGAGCCCTGAGGCACCTGTTTGGCGGCGGGATGAGAAAGGATCGCTTCGAGGGATGCAGCGTTCCAAAGCCGCTCACGCTCATCGGCTGCGAGCGGCCCCACGCAAAGGATTTCGGCGTGCAGTTGGACGTCGGCTTCATCCAGGCTGAGCCCGATCGTCCAATCGTGGAACTTGCCCGCAACATATAGGAGAAGAAGGTTTTCGCCTTGTTTCGCCTCGCCTGCAAAGGCGGCGCCCCCTTCCCACGGGCTCCGGTTGGGGGGTACGCGCTCACATTCGATGCCGTTCAGTTTCACCCTGGGCGCTACCCAGAACCAGTCTTTGGCGAACTCGAATTGGAGCGCCTGGTTCAGTTTGGAGTGAAAGGTGAGGGCGACGATCCCCGAGATCTCCTTCGGCGCCGCATCCAAAAGGCCGGGCAGCAGCAGTTCGCGCAAGGAAACGGCGATGGAAACCTTCGGAGGGCGCATGCGCTGGCTGAGGGTGAGCCTTGCGGGCAGCGCCTCTTGGCATGACACCCGGGCCAGGCTCTTTTCCAGCGCGCGGTCATCCGGCACGACGCTCGCGGGCTGCCAGCCGCCGCAGTCGAACAGCGATCCACGTTCCCGCACAGGCTCGAGCCACCCCTGCTGGCAGCTGATTCTCAGGTTCCGGCCGCGTAGAATGTGCGGCCTGCATTCCCAGTCAGCCCCGGTTGCGGCCAAAACTGTTTCACGTGAAACAATCGCGGCGCGGACTCCTGCATCCGAAACGATGTACTTGAACGTGCTCACCCCGATCGAATGGCCCAGAATCTCGATGAGGTTCCCGTCCGGGCTCAAAAGGCCGGTCACGTCATACTCATCCACCCACCATTCATCCGGCCAGCCCCGTGCGGGGCCCTGGCCCGTCCATTCGCCGTTGATCCAAACCCGGTATTCGGCGTCCGCCGTGATGAGCAGGCGGGCATCGGCTGGCACTTCCCTCAGCCAGAACCGCGTTCTAAAGCCGTCCCACCGGTTCCACTCGCGCCTGCCCTCGGCATCTCCCCAAATCCATTCGCCCGGCATCTCCACGCCGCTGTGCTTACCCTAAATCGGTATCCTCGGCTCATGCCGCCCGTGGTCGTCGCCGACCGCCTCTCAAAAACGTTCAAGGTAACCAAAAAACTGCCGGGCTTCGCCGGAACCCTCAAGACCATCTTCCGCCCCGAAAAGATCGCCGTCGAAGCCGTCAAACAGGTCAGTTTTGAAATCCACGAGGGCGAATTCGTCGGCTTTTTGGGCCCGAACGGCGCCGGCAAAACCACCACCCTCAAAATGCTCACCGGGATTCTGTACCGCTCCGGCGGGCGCGCCGAACTCGTGGGCTTCGACCCGTGGCTGCGCAAACCAGCCATGCAGCGCCAAATCGCCCTTGTCATGGGCAACAAAATGCAGCTTTGGTGGGACCTGCCCGCCTGGGACGGGTTCCAAGTCCTCAAAGAGATCTATCAAGTTCCCGACGGCCAGTTCGAACCCCGGATCGAAGAACTCGTGTCCATCCTGGGGCTCCAAGACAAACTCCGCGTTCCCGTCAGGCAGCTCAGCCTGGGAGAACGGATGAAGTGCGAACTTGCGGCCGCTCTGCTCCACAGCCCCCGCGTGCTGTTCCTCGATGAGCCCACTCTCGGCCTCGATCTGGTCTCACAAAAGCGCATCCGCGAGTTCCTTCTGCACCAAAACCGAGCGCACGGCACCACCATTCTGCTCACCAGCCATTACATGCAGGATGTGGTGGAACTGTGCAAACGCGTGATCGTGATTGACCACGGAAGCCTGATTTACGAGGGAAAACTCGATGAACTCTCGCAGCGCTTCAGCCCTACCCGGCGCCTTCGCCTGACCTTCAATCAGCCGCCGCCCGACGGGTTCGCTCAGTACGGTACGGTCGTCGAGGCGGCGGAAGGCTCGGCCATCCTCGAAGTTCCACGCTCGGAAACCACCCGGATCGCCGCCAGAGTGCTTCAGGAACTGCCGATCGAAGACATCGCCATCGAAGAGCCCGACATCGAAGAGGCTATCCGAAAACTGTTCGCAGGCGAACGAGTTCAGCCGTGAGTTATCACCGCATCCTCCTGCTGATGGACAACCGCGCCGATTCCAACTGGGGGAGCCAGGCCACCACCACCGAGCTTGTCCGCCTTCTCAAACGGCACCATCCTAAAGCGGAGATTCGAGGGCTGCCGCGCTCGGTAACACGGCCCAAAAACGCGCTGCTTCGGCGGTTTGTAGAAACCGCGGCGCCAGCCGCGATCCCATGGGCCGGAGCCGAAACCGGATTGGGAGCCGAGGCCGTGAGGCTGCTGACCGAGCCGTGGCGCGCCGATGTCGAATGGGCCGACCTGATCGTGGTGAACGGCGAGGGCACCCTGCACCCACAAAAGCAAGCAAACCGATGGCTTGCGGCGCTCGCAGAGATCGGCCGATCAGGGAAACCGATCTGGATTGTGAACTGTTCGGTACAATTTGTGGGAGATTCTAACGAACCGTTATACAAATCGGTGCTCGAACGTGCTCAGCGTCTCGTCGTCCGCGAGCCGGTCTCTTATCGAGAACTGACGGGCTGCGGCCTCAAAGCGGTTCTGGCTGCCGATTGCGCGTTCTGCGCCGTACCGATGAGTACAGAAAACCTCGAAAATCTTATTCCTAATCAACCGTTTGTTGCGATCACGGGCTCGGCAGCGGTGAAACGGTGGCCCGTTCCAGCGCAGATCGCGATTCTTGAATTCCTCGCCGATCTGGGGCTGAAGGCGGTGTATCTTTCGAGCACAGAAGAGGATGAGCATAACCACCGGCTGCTTTCGAAACAGATAGAGATTCCGCTTCTTACGCACCACCAGTTAGGTTATGGCGAGGTGATCGAGCTGATTTCCCGGTCGCACCTGTTGGTCGGCGGCAGGTTTCACCCGATCGTGTTTGCTGCCCTAAGCGGGACTCCGTTCGTCGCGGTCGAGAGCACTACAGCCAAAATGGCGGGGTTGGTTGAAATGCTGGAAAGCCGTGATATGCTATTCAAGCTGGACGATTTGGCGGGCCAGCGGGCGGCGGTGCGCAAGGCTTTGGCGGGAAGCACAAAAATTCGGTCAACCTTGCGCCGATTGGCGTCTGTATATGCGAGTCGGGCAGAAATCAACGCTACGGAGGGCGCGCCCGAGCCTCGTTCAAATTAGGAGCGCAACAACTCATGGACCGAGCAATCAGAGATGCAAAACGTTCACGAACTCGTGAGTTCGTTCCGCTTTCGAGCGTCGCGGGCGGCTATCTTTTGCTATTGTTCGCGCAAGTTTTCGCATCTCCTTATCTGATTGTCAACGGCTTGCGGCGGGTGTTTTTTGGCCGCCACAAAGGCGTGGGAATCAAACGGTTTTTCGGAGGCGTTTCGCCTTCTACAAAAGGCTGCGTGATCATCGTGGGCAATGCGATGGGCGAATCGCGAACGGCGCTGCGTGCGGCGCGTGATCTGCGCGACCGCCAGCAGCAAAACGTGGGTGTATGGGTGGAACAGGTTGCCGTCAAGCGCGCCCTCAACGACCAGGACCCCTCGATTTTTGTGGGTTTTTCGCCTTTCAACAACCCGTTTTCGGCGCTGCTTGCGATGATCCGCGCACGCCCGCGCGGCGTGATTTTCGTCGAAAGCGCGCGATATCTGCACATCGCATTTTTCGCTCGGTTGTTCGGCGCAAAAACGCTTGTCGCAAACGTGAACATTTCGGAAAAAAGAAAACAAGAGCAGCAGAGCAAACCCACGGGGTCGTTTCGCTATCGGCTCATCGGCGCCGTTACCGTGCAAAGCGAACGGCAGCTCGATCGGTTGATTGAAATCGGCGTTCCTTCGCAAATCATTTCGGTTACCGGTCCGGCGATTTATGAAAAGGTAACCGAAACAGAATTCGAACGATACGTGGAGAAATGGAACGGCCTGTTGAACATCTCTAACGGTTCGACTCCGGTGGTGGTTGCGGGGAGCACCCATCCCGAAGAAGAGCCGACGATTCTCAAGGCGTTCAGCGATTTCAAGCGCCGCTTCCCGACGGCGCTCCTTGTGATCGCGCCCCGCTACTTCGGGCTTTCCTGCGGATCGGAAAGGGGTGTCGGCGGTGCGGGCGTTCCTTATGTTCTCAGATCGCGCCTCTCCGACGGAATCCCCGATTCGGGGGTGATCGTGCTGGACACGCAAGGCGAGCTGCGCGAGGTGTACTCCGTGGCGGCCGTCGCCTTTGTGGGAGGAAGCCTTGCTCCCGAGATCGGCGGGCACAGCCCGATCGAGCCGCTGCTTTGGGGAACGCCAGTTACGATGGGCCCCAATTACGCCCAGCAAGAGCCGGCGGTTTCGGCATGCCTTTCAGCCGGAGTGCTGTTTGTGTGCTCCGACGCCGATTCGCTGAACCGGGCTTGGACTCAGGCCGCCGAAGGGAACGGCCGGCGGGCCGAGTTCGCCCGCAAAGCCGCCGAGATGCTGGATCGCCACCGGAACGTGTTCGACAAATGGCTCGAGGCGCTTTTCGGCTTCCAAGCCGATTCGAACTAAACCCCCTCGGCCTTACACTTATAGGATAAAACTCGCATCTCGGCAAGAAGGGGAACGATTTCCCCTAAACCTTTGCCCGCGAGAACGTATAATAAATGAGTCTTCGGACACATATGGAGGTGTTCTAATGCGTATTTTGAGTGTCCTGCTGCTTTTGGCGCTCGGGGCTGTGATCGTTGCTGGATGCGGCGGCGGAGAGACCGCCGGCGACAGCGAAATCAAGGAAAAGGCTAAACGAGTTCAAGACAATCAGAAAACCACTGGAGGGCAGACAATCAAATCCAACGCCGCCGAGTAATTGGAAGGCGAAGCGACGTTCGAGGCAGCCGGGCTCAGCACGGCTGCCTTTTTATTTTGGCGTTGCGCGTGATGGGCCGGTACAATTTTGGCCGTGAGTCGGGCGCTGGCAGATCTCGCATTGCAAGCCTCGGCCTGCACGGCCTGCGGCCTGGCCGCCA
>Ga0070741_10010961_pt1 | contig 16917 bp, 11 predicted proteins | sample Coa_R1_4_FD_66440 | JGI IMG/M metagenome (GOLD analysis project Ga0070741, IMG submission 66440) | Surface soil microbial communities from Centralia Pennsylvania, which are recovering from an underground coalmine fire - Coalmine... | ecosystem: Environmental > Terrestrial > Soil > Unclassified ...
AAGCAGTTCGGCGCGAACATCCTGGTCGCCGATCTGATCGGCATCACCATCTGCCGCGAGCTCGGTCCCTTGATGACCGCCATCGTGGTGTGCGGCCGGTCGGGGGCGGCGTTCGCCGCCGAGATCGGGTTCATGCAGGTGAACGAGGAGATCGATGCGCTGCGCACGATGGGATTCGAGCCGATGCGCTACCTGGTCCTGCCGCGCGCGCTCGCCTTGATCCTCGTGGTGCCGTTGCTCACCCTCTCGGCCGACGTGGCGGGCATGCTCGGTGGTCTCGTCGTCGGCGTCACCAACCTCGATCTCACCGCGCGCGCCTACCTGAACCAGACAGCGCGCGTGGTCTCGCTCTGGGACATCTCCTCGGGGGTGATCAAGAGCGTGCTCTTCGCCTTCGCCGTCGCGCTGATCTCCTGCCAGCAGGGCCTCGCCACCAGCGGCGGCGCCGAAGGAGTCGGGCGGCGCACCACCTCGACGGTGGTGATCACCATGTTCACGCTCATCCTCATCGATGCCGTGGTCACCGTCTGCTTCCGCGTGGCGGGTCTATGACCGACCCGTTGTTCAAAGTGGTCGATCTGACCATCGGCTGGGACGACCATGTCGTGCAGCAGGCCGCGAGCTTCGAGATCGAGCGAGGCTCGGTCTTCGCCATCCTCGGCAGCAGCGGCTGCGGGAAGTCGACCCTGCTCCGTTACCTGGTGGGGCTGGAAACGCCGCTCTCTGGAAGCATCACCATCGACGGGCTCGCGCCCAACCAGAGCGTTCCGGGCCGGCCGCTGTTCGGCGTGATGTTCCAGTCCGGCGCCCTGCTCGGGTCGCTGACCGTGGGAGAAAACGTCGCCCTCCCGCTGCAGGCATGGAGCGGGCTCCCCGCGGACGCCATCGGCGGCATCGTCGCCGCCAAGCTTCGCCTAGTCGGGCTGGAGCATGCCGGGGATCGCATGCCGAACGAGCTGTCCGGAGGAATGTGCAAGCGCGCCGGGATCGCCAGGGCGATGGCGCTGGAGCCGGATCTGCTCTTCCTCGACGAGCCGTCCGCGGGGCTCGACCCGGTCTCGGCGATCGAGCTCGACGAGCTGATCCTCGACCTCAACGAGCAGCTCGGCCTGACCTTCGTGGTCGTCACCCACGACCTCGAGAGCATCTTCAAGATCGGCAAGAGCTGCATCATGCTCGACCGGGAAAGCAAGAGCATCATCGCCCGCGGCGATCCGCGGGTCCTGCGCGACACCAGCACCGATGCGCGCGTCCACTCGTTTTTCAACCGGGTCTCCGGGAAGGAGAAGTCATGAGCGCGCCCACCAATCGCTGGAAGCTCGGCGCCTTCGTGGTCGGGTCGCTCGTCGTCGGCGTGATCGCGGCCGTCATCGTCACCGCGCAGACGATGCAGGCGGTCACCGTGACCTACACCTCGTATTTCGACGAAGCGGTGACCGGCCTGGAAGTGGGATCGCCGGTCCGTTACCGCGGGGTGAAGATCGGGAATGTCTCGGGAATCGACGTGGCGCCCGACCAGCGTCACGTCGAGATCATCTACTCGCTCGGCGTGAAGGTGCTCGACCGGCTTGGACTCGCCGGATCGAGCCATGGCAAGGAGACGAGGATCCTCCTGCCGCCGACGCTGCGCGTGCAGCTCGCCTCGACCGGCCTCACGGGCACCAAGTACTTGCAGATCGACTTCTTCGACGGCGGCGGCACGCCTCCCCCGGTGTTGCCCTTTCCCGTCCCCGAGAACTACATCCCGGCGACCTCGTCGACGATGAAGAACCTGGAGGACGCCGTGGTTCGCGCCGTCGACATGATCCCCGACCTGACGCGCGATCTCGGCACGGTGGTCACGCGCTTGAACGTCCTGCTCGACGACGTGAACAGCCGGGGCCTCCCCGGCAAGCTCGAGGCGACCCTCGGCGACACGCACCAGTTGCTCGCGAGCGCGCAGGGCAAGCTCGATCAGCTTCACGTCGCGGAGCTCTCGCGCGGGGCGTCCGCGACGCTCCAGGGAGCGAGCGCGGCGCTGGCGCGGATGGAGCGGGTCCTCGATCACCTCGACGGAAGCGAAGGGCTGTTCGCCAGCGTGCAACGCACCTCCGATTCCTTCGCCGATGCCGCGGGCCCCCGGCTCGGGGCGAACATCGAGGACACGGGCCGGGATCTGCGCGAGGCGGCGGTCGCCGTGCGGCAGCTCGTCGACGCGCTGCAACGGGATCCCGACATGTTGATCAAGGGAAAGGCAAGGGTGCACCCATGAAGCCCGGCCTGCTGCTGCTGATCGGCGCCGTCGCGCTCACCGGCTGTGCTCTGCTCGGCAAGAACGAGCCTCAGGTGCCGCGCTACTTCACGCCGGAGTACGAGGCGGAGGCGACCGGGACGCGGATCCGCCCCGGCGTCCAGCTCAGGCTCGGCCGCGTCGAAGGCTGGTCGCATCTGCGCGAGCGGATGGCCGTCCGCAACTCCACCCGGGAGCTTTCGTACTACGAGGACCGGCACTGGACCGAACGGCCGGAGATCTACCTGCGGCGCGCGCTCTCGCGCGCGCTGTTCGAGGAACGCGGGCTGTCCCCGTCGCTCTCCGGCCACGGCGTCACCCTGGACGTCGAGCTGATCGGCTTCGAGGAGGTGGCGCAACCCCACCTCGCGCGCATGCAGGCGCTGGTGGTGCTGCGCGACGATCGGATCGGGCTGCTCGACGAGACGATCACCGTGGAGCAACCGGTGGAAGCGGGGCAGGCCGACGCGGCGCGCGCGGTGGTGGAGGCGCTGTCGCAGGCCCTGCACACCGGCGTGACCCGGATCGCCGATCGCGTGGTCTCGAAGCTTTCCGATGGGAGCACCAATGCCGCGGCCCGGTGATCTCGGATGAAGATCCCGATGCAGGAGAAGAGCGTCGTCCGTTTCGAGATCGCACCCGGCACCATCGGGTTGATCCTCGCGGCGATCGCCGGTGTCTGGCTGCTGCGCGAGCTCTGGGTCCTGGGACTGCTGGTGGTGGTGGCCCTGCTCTTCGCCGGGACCGTCAACCCGCTGCTGGAGTGGATGGAGAGCCGCGGGCTCAAGCGCACCCTCTCCCTGATCCTTCTCTTCTGCGCGTCGGTCCTCGTCGCCTCGCTGCTCCTCTTCCTCACCGTCCCCCCGCTGGTGGAGCAGCTGGCGGAGATGGTCCACGGGGCGCCGGCGGACCGCGAGCAGCTGATCGCGCTCTTGTCGAAGCAAGCGTTCACGCTGCCGCTCGCGCACGCCGTGCAGAACGCCGGTCTGGAGCAGACCTTCGCGCGGATCGAGAGCTACCTGCTCGGGTACTCCTCGCAGGCAGTGAAGGGCCTGGGATATTTCCTCACCACCTTCGTCCTCTCCTTCTATCTGCTGACGGACGGGAAGCGAACCCAGGGCGTGCTCTACGCGATCGTGCCCCGCGAGTACCACATGCGGCTGGCGCGCATCCTCCACAACCTGGAAACGATCGTGGGCGGGTACATGCGGGGGCAGCTGATCACCTCCGCGGCGATCGCCGTGTTCACCTTCGTGCTGCTGGTGATCTGCAAGGTCCCGAATGCCCTGTCCCTCGCCTTGTTCGCCGGGCTGACGGACGTCATTCCCTTCGTGGGCGGATTTCTGGCCGCCGGTCCCGCAGTCCTCTCCGCGCTCCCCCGCGGAGTGCCGGTCGCGATGGTGGTGCTGGTCTCCATGTCCGTCTACATGGAGTTCGAGAGCCGGATCCTGGTGCCCAAGGTGTACGGACACGTCCTCCGCCTCTCGCCCACCGCCGTCCTCCTTGCCCTGATCGCCGGAGGCACGCTGCTCGGGGTGATGGGAGCGCTGCTGGCGCTGCCGATCGCGGCGGGCCTGCAGATGATCCTCGAGGAGCTGCGGGTGGAGATGCCCGGCGACGACAGCGACGATCGCGGGGCGCGCGCGCGAAATGCGAAGACCGAAGCCACCTATGAGCGGATGAGCGCCGGCTCCACCGCGCCGGAAGCGGGGCAGATCGCGAGGAATCTCGCCCACGAGATCCGGGACGCGGACGCCGCGGACGCGGCGAGGCAAGGGGCGACAAAATGAGCACTCCACCAGCCCCGGCGCCTGGCGATTCCGCCACCGCCGATGCGATCGCCGAGCGCCGCCGGAAGGAGGCATTGCTGAAGACAGGCGCGCTGCAAGACGCCATCTTCAACAGCGCGAACTTCTCCAGCATCGCCACCGACGAGAAGGGCGTCATCCAGCTGTTCAATGTCGGCGCCGAACGCATGCTCGGGTACAAGGCGGAGGAAGTCCTCAACAAGATCACCCCGGCGGACATCTCCGATCCCGAGGAGGTGATCGCGCGCGCCAAGGCGTTGAGCGTCGAGCTCGCGGAGACGATCACGCCAGGATTCGAGGCCCTGGTCTTCAAGGCCTCGCGCGGGATCGAAGACATCTACGAGCTCACCTACATCCGCAAGGACGGGAGCCGGTTCCCGGCGGTGGTGTCGGTGACGGCGTTGCGCAACGCCCAGGGCCGGATCATCGGGTACCTGCTGATCGGCACCGACAACACCGCGCGCAAGCTGGTGGAAGAGAAGCTTCGCTGGACCGAAGAAGGCTTCCGCCTGATGGTCGAGAGCGTCACGGACTGCGCGATCGTGATGCTCGACTCGGACGGCAACGTGGTGAGCTGGAATACCGGGGCGGAGCGGATCAAGGGCTATCGCGCGGAGGAGATCGTCGGACAGCACTTCTCCTGTTTCTATCCCGCCCTGGACATCGAGCGGGGCGTGCCGCAGCGCGACCTGGATTGCGCCGCAGCCGAGCAGAGATTCGAGGTCGAGGGTTGGCGCGTGCGCAAGGACGGCTCGACCTTCTGGGCGAACGTCGTGTTCACGGCCATCCGGGACCCGGCGGGCAACGCGCGCGGGTTCGCGAAGCTGACGCGCGATCTCACCGAGCGCAAGCAGGTCGAGGAGACCCTCACCCAGGCCAAGCGAACGGCGGAGAAGGCGAATCTCGCGAAGTCCGATTTCCTCTCCAGCATGAGCCATGAGCTTCGCTCGCCGCTGAACGCCATCCTCGGGTTCGCCCAGCTGATGGAGTCGGACCCGGCCTCGGTCACGCCCTCGCAAAAGGCGAGTATCGCGGAGATCCTCCGGGCCGGGTGGTATCTGCTGGATCTGATCAACGAGATTCTCGATCTGGCGCAGATCGAGTCGGGGAAGCTGTCGGTCTCGCAGGAACCGACCTCGTTCGCCGAGGTGATCCTCGAGTGCCAGGCGATGATCGAGCCGCAGGCGCAGAAGGCCGGCGTCCGCATGACCTTCCCGGAGTTCGACGGCCCGCGCTTCGTCCTCGCCGACCGCACCCGGTTGAAGCAGGTCCTCATCAATCTCCTGTCGAACGCCGTCAAATACAACCAATCCGGCGGGACCGTGGTCCTCGACTGCGCGAGCCCCGCGCCGGGCCGCGTGCGCATCAGCGTCACCGACACCGGCGCCGGGCTTTCTCCGGAAAAGCTGGGTCAGCTGTTCCAGCCGTTCAACCGGCTCGGCGAGGAGCGGGGCGCCGTGGAAGGCACCGGCATCGGGCTGGTGATGAGCAAGCGGCTGGTGGAGCTTATGGGTGGGGTCATCGGCGTGGAGAGCAAGGTCGGGGTCGGAAGCGTCTTCTGGTTCGAGCTGGTCTCCGCCGACGCGCCGAGCCCCGGGTCCAGTACGATTCAGCCCGTCCCCGTCTCTGCGGCCGCGGCCCGGCAACAGGCGCCGCTGCGCACGCTGCTGTACGTGGAGGACAGCGCGGCAAACCTGAAACTGGTCGAACAGCTCATCGCCCGTCGCCCGGGCATGCGCCTGTTCAGCGCGGTGGACGGAAACCGCGGGATCCAGCTTGCGCGCGCGCAGCAGCCGGAAGTGATCCTGATGGACATCAATCTGCCGGGGATCAGCGGCATCGAAGCGCTGAAGATCCTCCGGGACGATCCGGCGACGGCGCACATCCCGGTCGTCGCCCTGAGCGCGAATGCGATGCCGCGCGACATCGAAAGAGGTCTGGAGGCTGGGTTCTTTTCCTACCTCACCAAGCCCATCAGGGTCACGGAGTTCATGGCGAGCCTGGACACCGCGTTCGAGTTTGCGCAAGGAAGACGCGGCAGGCAGGACGGAACCGGTTCATGGTCGAAGCAGCCGATCTCTTCAAAGCCAAAATCCTGATCGTCGACGATCAGCAGCCCAATGTCCTCCTGCTCGAGCGCATGCTGAGCGGAGCCGGGTATCTCTCGGTGACGTCGACGCGCGACCCGCGCGCGGTCTGCGAGCTTCACCGGGAGAACCGCTACGATCTGATCCTGCTCGATCTGCAGATGCCCGTCATGGACGGATTCGAGGTGATGGAAGCTCTGAAGAAGATCGAAGACGACGGTTACCTGCCGGTCCTGGTGGTCACCGCCCAGCCGGATCACAAGCTGCGGGCGCTGCGGGCGGGAGCGAAGGACTTCGTCAGCAAGCCGTTCGATCTCGCCGAGGTGCTGACCCGGGTGCGCAACATGCTGGAGGTCCGCCTGTACGCCAAAGCGCTCGAACGGACCGTCCTGGACCTGGAGTCCAGCCGCAAGACGATCGCCGCGAAGAACGACGAGCTGAAGAAGCTGTTCGACGAAGTGGTGGCGGAGCGCAAGGTGTCCGAGCGCCTCGCCCTGCGCGTCCCGCCGGACTCGATCGCCCGGCGATTGCAGGCGCGTCCCGACGTGACCGAAGACAGCTTCGCCGACGTCACCGTCTTGATCGCCGACGTCGTGGGATTTGCCGCGCTCACGCCCGCCATCGGCCCCGATCGGCTGGCAGCGATGCTCGAGGAGCTCTTTTCGCTGTTCGACGGGCTCACCGTCGAGCGCGGCCTGAAGAAGATCAAGACGCTGGGGAATTCATACATGGCCGCTTCGGGCGTGCCGGTCCCGTCCGCAGATCACGCGGCGCAGGCGGCGCATCTGGCGCTCGACATGATCAAGCTGCTGGACCGCTTCAACGAGCGCGCGGATGCAAGGCTTCAAGTGCGCGTGGGCATCAACACCGGGAACGTCGTGGCCGGCGTGATCGGGCGGCGTCTGTTTCTCTATGACGTCTGGGGGGAGGCCGTGACCGTCGCCAGCCGCATGGAATCTCACGGAGTGGCGGGGCGCGTGCAGGTTTCGGAGAGCACGCGCCGGCTGCTGGGCGCGCCGTTCCTGCTCGAGGAGCGCGGCGTTCTCACGGTGGAAGGCGCGGGAGAGCTGAAGACCTGGTTCCTGGCCGGAAGAAGCAGCGCGTAGGAATGGCGCATCCAGATCCTCCTCGCGTTCATCGCGGGCATGGCGGTCCGCGATCTCTGGCCGTTGTGGATCCGGCGGACGGCGGCGCCGAAGCGCCCGAGAAACTCCAGAAAGCTTGCCGGCGCCGTCGGTAGACGCGCCTCCGTTCGGCGCGTCGAGGTCCAATGCGACGACACGGAACGGGCGACCGTCGCTCGACTCTTCCTGACGCACCCGCTGGTCCGGGACCATCTCCTCCGTCTCGCAGAGGCAAAGTCTCGACGATGATCAGCGCACCAGCTCGGTACCCGGCGGCGCGTCTCCCGAGAGGCCCAGCTCGCGCGCGGTGCGGCCGTTCACGAGCACATGCCCGGAGACGAAGCGAAACGGGACGCCCGACCGGGCGGCGGGAGCCCGCGCCGCCACGTCGGAAGCGAGCTTCGCTGCCTCGCGTCCGATGGCGTCGAAGTCGGCGAACACCGCGACCAGCGCGCCCACCTGCGCCATCCCGGCGAGGAAGCCGATCATCGGTATCTTGCGCTCGAGGCAGATGGCGACGAGGAACTTCGCCACTTCCGGCCGGGCGAGGCGCGGATCCGGCAGGACCCAAAGCGCCTGCTGCCCCTGGAGCATCTGGCGGATCGACTGCTCGAAGCCGGAGAGATCGTTCAACGATCGGTACTCGACCGTGAGGCCGCGCGCCCGCGCTGCGGCGCGCGCGTCCGCCAGCGCCGGCGAGTCGCCCGGCGGATGGAGCGCCAGCACCTTGCGCGCGTCGGGGGCGAGCGCGTGCAGGGCGTCGAGCGCCTCCGACGCCCGCGATTCCATCGGGACCGCGGTGACGGGGTGGCTGCCGCCCGGCTGCGGGTTGAGCACGGCGGCCGCGACGATGACGGCGGTGCCGGGTTGCGTCTTCGCCAGCTCGAACGCCTTGGACCCGACGGCGACGATCACGTCCGAGTCGCGGACGCTCGGCGCGCCGTCGGCGACGTCGGTGACGCGAGCGCGCGGATTCACGCTCTGGAACGCCGCCGCGACCTGGGCGTACTGGGGGACCTCGCGCTGCGCCAGCATCACCACCTCACCACGCGCCGATCCCGCGACGAGCAGCGCCAGCGCCAGCAATGCCTTCGCCGGAACCTGCGCGGCTGCCGGCGCAGCTGCCTGCTGGGCAGGGGTGCTGTATCGCTCGACGAGCACGCGCAAGCGCGTGCTGTGGTCGCGGATGGCCTGCGAGGCTTGCTGCAGCTGCCCGATTCCGGCCGCGACCTCCTCCGCGGCCCGGCTGATGTCCGCCACCGATCGGGAGATGCCGTCGACGGCAGCTCCCTGCTCGCGCGTCGATCCCGCGATCTCCGTCGCCGCCGTGGAGGAGCGCTCGATCACCTCCGAGAGTTGCTGGATCGCGTCCCCGGCTGCTTTCGCTACCGTCAGGCCTTCGCCCGCGCGCCGGCGGCTCTCGTCCGCCACTGCCGTCGTCTCGCTCGCGGCGCGCTGGATCTCCTCGAGGATGTCCTGGACCTCGGCCGTCGCCCGCTGCGAGCGCTCCGCCAGCGCCCGGATCTCGTTCGCCACCACGGAGAATCCGGTTCCCGCCACGCCCGCGCGGCTGGCGACGATGGCGGCATTGAGGGCCACCATCTTCGACTCGGAGGAGAGATCGCGTACGGCGTCGATGATCCGGGCCACCTGGGAGGTGCGATCGACGAGCTGCGCGAGCACGCGCGAGCTCTGCTCCACGTGCACTCCGAGCTCGCCCATCTGCGCGAGCGCCTGCTCGACCGCCGCGCGGCCCGTCCGCGAGCTCTCCTCGCTGCGCCCGGCCAGCTCCACCACGCTCTCGGCGGCAGCGTGGGCGCGCTGGAAGCGCTCGCGCAGCCCGTTCACGCTTCGCTCCGTCTGCGCCACGCTCTCCACCTGCGAATGCGTGCGCTGCAACTGCTGGGTGGCGCCCGCCAGGACCTCCGACGAGGTGGTCTGCAGCGCATTCGACGCGTCCTTCATCTCCTGGACGGCGGCGAGGAGCGAGTCGCGGAGGCTGACCAGGGCGCGGGCGAGGCGCCCCACTTCGTCGTCGCTCGCCACGGAGAGATCGGCCACCAGGTCGCCTCCCGCGAGCCTCTCCGCGAAGGCCACCATCCGCCGCAGCCGGCGGGAGAGGAGGAGGAAGAAGACCAGGAACGCCGCGAGAAGGAGCGCGCCCGTCGCCGCGACGGTGACGAACGTCTGGCGCGTCACGGCGCCTCCCACGACGTCGGCGCCGATCGCCATCACCAGATGTCCGAGTGCGCGCGGCCCGCTGTCCACCCCGGGCATGCCGAGCATGCCGCCCTCGCTTTCGCTGGAGAGCACCTGGCGGGTGAAGCGGCGGAGGGTGCCGCTGGAGACCGCCGCGTTGCTCGCGTCGAGCGAGTGGTGCTGCAACTCCTGCCCGCTCTCGCCGGCGCTTCTGCCGCCCCGGCGCGTCCAGGCCAGCGGCTTCCCCGCCGCGTCGACGACGCCGAGGTACGCCATGTCCCCATTCGAGGCGAGGACTTCCTCGACCACGCGCTGGGCGGCGTCACCGTCGTGCAGCGAGAGGGCCAGCCTGAGATCCTGGTGCCGCGTCAGCGTCTGCAGCAAGGATCGGCCGCGCCGATCGATCTCCTGCTCGAACTGCGCGGTCTGCCGCTCGGCGAACACCACGGCGACGCCCGCGGACACCACCATGCCCGCCGCCACCAGTGCGCTCGCCTGCGCGACGAGGCCGGTCCAGAAGGCCCGGCCGGAGGCGGCGCCGGGCGAATGCGCGTCGTTCACGGGAGGGCGACCTGATAGGAGAGCCGCGCCATCCACTCGCGCGACGGGCCGGGCAGCGGCGCGTGGGAGGAGTTGTACGGCTGGATGTAATCGTCCTGCGCGTCGAGCAGGTTGTGCACGCCGAGCCCCAGCTCCACGCCCTTGAACCCGAGGTTGCGCGCCGTGGCGAAGAGGTCGAGGAGGAGCTGGGACCCGGTGGACGCGTACGTCGCGTTGCCGCTGGAATCCGTGCCGGTCGCCGTGTAGCGGGAGCTGATCCAGCTCGCCGACGGATCCACCGTGACATGCTCGCCGAGGTTGATGCTCGCCCGCGCGGTCAACTTGTGCGCGGGGAACGCGAGCACGCGGGCGGGATCCGGGGTGGCGTAGAGATCGACCTGGTTCTTCGGGCCGGCGGTGTAATACGAGTATCCGAGCGTCAGCGAGCCGCGCCGGTCGTTCAGCCGCAGCTCGGCCTCGGCCCCGCGCGAACCGGTGCGCCGGAAGTTCTGGTAGATCTGCTCGCCCGTCGCCGGATCGGCGCTGTAGATGATCGGATCGCGGATCGTCAGATCGAACACGTTCAGCGAGGCGAAGATCCCCTCGGCGATCTGCACGCCCGCTTCGCCTTCCACGACGGTGGTGCGCTCGGGCGTGAGCAGCGGATTGAGGGCCAGGTTCTCCAGAGCCGGGGCGCGGAACGCCTGGCTGTAGAGGACCTTGAAGTGGAAGGGGGCGATCACCTTCGTCAGGGCCAGCCGCGGCACGAACGAGCTCCCCACCAGGCTGTGGTGCTCGAAGCGCGCTCCCGCCACGATGTTGACGATCGGCGTCCGCGCCGTGGCCTCCGAGAAGAGCGCGGTCGTGCCGAACTCGACCCGGGTACTGCCGTAGAACAGGGTCTGCCCGCCGGTGATGTCGCTGTCGTTGAGCCACGCGCGGTCGCGGAACGCCTCGCCGCCGGCAGCGAGCGTGAGCTGCTCGATCGGCTCGTAGATGGCGGTCAGTCGTCCGGTGAAGCGGTCGGAGGTCTTGTCGTAGAAGAGGACGGAGCTCTTGTCGAGCGTCCGCCAGGGCAGCTGGCGCTTGTACTGGATCTCGGGGACGATCCGGAACTGGTCGTTGACCTTCAGCTCGTACATCGCCGAGCCGAGCATGGAGGTGAACGATTCCTTCACCGGCGCGCCCGCGTCTCCGTAGCCGTCCACCGCGGTGGTGACGATGTCATGGTAGACGAACCGCAGCTTCAGCGACTTCCACTCCAGGCCCAGGTTCAGGTACCCGGGGTCGATCCGCGAGCCGCCGTTCGCCGTCGGCGAGGACGCGCCGAAGAGGTCGTTGTAGGGCCGTTCGCTGCGGTTGGCCTGGCCGAACCACCCGGAGATGCTGACGGCGAGTCCGCCGAGCTTGTCGTAGGTCTGTCCGTACTGGAGGGAGAGGTTGCGCTGGCCGAAGTCGTGGCTCGCCTGGCTGTAGCTCGCGGCGGCATACGCGCCGTGCAGCTCGGAGGCGCCCCGGGTCTTCACGTTGATCACCGCGAGCTCGGCATTGCCTCCATAGAGGGCGGACCCGGGGCCCCGGATGATCTCCACCGCCTGGATCTGATCCACCGGCAGCTCGCGGCCGAGCTGGAGGGTCCCGAAGAGCTGCTCGTTCATCTCCAGGCCGTCGACCATGAGGAGGATCTTGCCCTCGTGGCCCCAGACGCCGCGGAAGCCGAGATCCACGATGCCTTCGACGTCGACGCCGAAGGAGAACCCGGGGACGTTCCGGAGCACGTCGATGAGGTCGCGCGCGCCCGAGCGAACGATCTCGTCGCGGGTGACGATCGAGACCACTCCGGGAGTCTCGCGCACGGTGGCCGGGCGGATCGACGCGACGGTGGTCTCCGCCTTCAGCGCGGCGTCGGCGGCGAAGAGATCGAGCTCCGAGCTGCCTTGCGCGAAGACCGGTGCGGCGAGCGAGAGAAAAGCGATGGTCGCGAGCGGACGATGGTGCAAGGGACCTCCCCCGGCGCTGCACGGTCTGCGGAGACAGTATCGAAGCGTCCATCGACGTAAACTTTAGTGAACAGCGGCAGTCTGCGGGGATGTGCGCGGGCGCACCCCGGGGCTCACCTGCACCGCGATCTGCCGACGTGCTGAGCGGTAACCGAAAGGGGCGCGGACCTGATGCTGACCGGTAAATGGTTCGAGGAGACGGCGATCGGCGACGCGTTCAGCGCCTCGCTCACCATCACCGAGACGCATCTCGTGCTCGCGTCGGGACTGCTCGGCGACTTCAATCCGCTGCATGTCGACGAGACGTTCGCGCGCGGCACCCGGATGGGCGGGCGCATCCTGCACGGCACCTTCACCAGCGCGATCATCTCGGCGCCGGCGGGGATGTATTTTCACGGAACGGCGATCGCGTATCTCGAGCACAACTGCCGCTTCAAGGCGCCGGTGCGTCCGGGCGACACGTTGCGGACGACCTGGACGATCGAGGGCCGCGAGGACAAGCCGAAGCACGGTGGCGGCATCGTCTCGATGCGCGCGCGGTGCGAGAACCAGCGCGGCGAGCTGGTGGCCGAGGCCGACGGCAAGATGCTGGTGGCAAACCGTCCGGGGGCCTGATCACTCCAGCGTACGTTTCACTGCGCGATTCGCGGCGGGCGGAGTGCTCGTCCGGATTCCGGCGGTCTCGAAGCGGCGATCCGATCCTTGCGTCCACGACGGCGGATCGCTCGCGGGAAACGACTCTTCGTTGGCCTGGTCGACGAGCTCGTCGTCGCTCAGCAAGCGTTGAACGCGATCCACGGTCGTCGGAGGATCTGCCTGCCAGCCGGTCTGAGCGTTCTTCATGGCGCAACGTGTTGCACGATTGGGCCGTTGTCATCCGTTGCCAGGCAGGTTTCTGTCCTGCGGTCCGCAGTCATGGCTTGAGGCCACGGGGCGGCGAAAGAAGCGCCGTGGCTCTTCGCGCATCTCTCCGACATGGTCGAGGAAGCCACAGCCCGGTTCGATGCCGAACTGCGCGCTTACGCTGTTCCCGGCGCCTGAATCCGGAGAAGCAGATGGAAAGACTGAGCCGCGCCATCGTCAGACGCCCCGGACCGGACTTCGCAGCCGGGATCACCACTGCGGAGCTCGGCGAGCCGGATCTCGCGCGCATGCTGGGGCAACACGCGGCGTACGTCGAGGCGCTGCGGGCGGCGGGCCTCGAAGTGGAAGTGCTCGATGCGCTCCCCGGGTTCCCGGACGCGTACTTCGTCGAGGACGTTGCGGTCGTGGTCCCCGAGTTGGCGGTCGTCGCCCGGCCGGGAGCAACCTCGCGCCGCGGCGAGGCGGACGAGATCGTCCCGGCGCTCTCGCGCCACCGGCCGGTGGCCCGGCTGGAGCAGCCGGCGACGCTGGACGGCGGCGACGTCCTGATCGTGAGCCGGACGGTCTTCATCGGAATCTCGTCGCGCACGAACGAAGACGGCGCCCGGCAGCTCGCGCGGCTGCTCGAGCCGCACGGCTATCGATCGCGGACGGTGCCGGTCGCGAGCGGCCTGCACCTCAAGTCCAGCGTGAGCTGGATCGGCGGCGAGACGCTCCTGGTCAGCTCGCGATTCGCCGATCGACCCGAGCTCCGTCCGTACCGCCACATCGTGGTGGAACCTCCCGACGGCGCGGCGTGCGACTCGCTGCTGGTCAACGGCACTCTGCTGATACCCGCGGGATTCCCGAAGGTGCGCCGTCAGCTCGAAGCTGCGGGGCTGCCGGCGGTCGAGCTGGACGTGAGCGAGGCGCGGAAGATGGACGGCGGCCTCAGCTGCATGTCGCTCCGCCTCTAGGCTCTTCGGCGGATCCTCCCGAAGGTGCGCCGCGTCCGATTCCGGTAGGTGGAACGGGTGAGCGCGCACCGCGAGCGAAGCAGGCGGGCGCTTGCGGCACGCCGCATCCAGACAGGATCATCAAGAGGATCGCCGGAATGCGGCGCCCTCCCTCGAATGCTCGGGCGCGATCCGCGAGCGCCGCGCGGTGCGTCATCGCGAGCGCGCTGGCGCCGATGTCAGCAAGGGGAGTAGAGGATGCCTGGGCCTCGGTCGACCGGGCTCACCAGACAGGGGAATCACAGATGAATCAGTCTTCGAGAATGACCGGGCAAACCGGTGTCATCGCCGCCGCATTGCTGGCGGTTTGCGCCGCTTGTGGCGAGGGCGCTCCCGCAGCGGCAGTGTCGTCGCGGGCGCAGGCAGAGAAGGAATCGCAACCTCAATTGCCGCCGTTCAACTTCACGATCCGGACCTTGTCGAATCGCGCCGACCTGATCAGCGACGGCGACGCGCTCGTCGAGGTGCAGGTCCCGAAGAACGTGCCCATGCAGAAGGTGACGATGACGCTGAACGGCGCGAACGTCGACGACGCCTTCGTCGCCGATGCGGACGCGCGCACGCTGCGCGGCGTCGTCCGTGGCCTCCGCGTCGGCGAGAACGCCCTGGTCGCCGATGCGAACGGTCTCGGCAAAGGGCGCCCCTGGGCGAGCCTGACGATCACCAACCATCCCCGCGGCGGTCCGGTGCTGCTCGGTTCGCAGACCACGCCGTGGATCTGCGCGACTCCTTCGCCGATCCCGGCGTCCGGCAACACGCCCGCCTCGAACGCGAGCGGCCTCACCACCAACGCCGTCGACGCGCAGTGCAACATCGCCACGGAGTACAAGCTCTTCTACCGGACCACCACCCCGGGCTGCTCGAGCGCGTTGCCGGACCCGAGCCCGCCGGCGGCCCAGCCGACGAACAACTGCTTCAAGCCGTACACCGTCGGGAGCACGCCGGCCGATCTCGCGACGACCACCACCAACGCGGGCGTCACGGTCCCGTACATCGTGCGGGTCGAACGCGGCACGATGAACCGCGGCATCTACGACATCGCGGTGCTGTTCGATCCGGCGGGCGCCGCCTGGACCGCGCTGTCGCCGCAGCCGCAATGGAACGGCAAGGTGGTCTACAGCTTCGGCGCCTCGACGGGGCAGCCGCGGCTGCAGTTCCGCACCGAGCAGAACTGGGCCGATGACTCGGCGCTGTCGCGCGGCTTCATGGTCGTCGACAACAGCCTCACGGACTCCCTCTACAACTCGAACCGGATCCTGGTCGCCGAGACGCTGATGATGATGAAGGAGCACATCGTCGATACCTACGGCGAGATCCAGTACACGATGGGGAACGGCTGCTCGGGCGGCTCGATCCAGCAGAACACCGTCGCCTCGACCTTCCCCGGACTGCTCGACGGGATCCAGCCGAGCTGTGACTATCCGGACTCGATCACCACCGGCCTCGAGGTCACCGATTGCGTCCTGCTGGTCAACGCCTACGTGACTCCGCAGTGGACGGCGCTGATGACCGGCCTCACGCAGGCGCAGATCAACGCGAAGAAGACGGCGATCAACGGCCACCTCGATCAAACCGGCTGCCATTCGTGGAACAACGCGTTCGGCTTCAACAACAAGCCGGGCAACTACGTGCCGACGTTCGTCATCAACACCACCGGCGCGATCGCGCCGGTCGGGGCGCCGCGCAACAACTGCGGGCTGCCGGCGGCGCTCGTCTACGACCCGGTCACCAACCCGAACGGAACCCGTTGCGGCGATCCCGATCTCGCCACTGCGGTGTGGGGCAGCACCGCCGGAGTCGGCGGCAGCAGGCGTGCCTTGCAGACCGGCGACAACGTCGGGATCCAGTACGGGCTCAAGGCGTTGCTCGGCGGCGCGATCACGCCGGAGGAGTTCGTCACCTTGAACGAGAGGATCGGCGGCACCGACGCCGACTCCAACCTGACGGCGTCGCGCAGCGTGGCCGATGCCGCGGCGCTCGACATCGCATACCGGGCGGGAATCGTCTCCAGCGGCAAGAACCTGGGCAAGCTGCCGATCATCGATTCGCGCGGTTACGACGAGCAGGGGATCCACTACATCTGGCGGAGCTTCTCCGAGCGCGCCCGCATCGATTCCTCGAACGGCGGCAATCACGGCAACCAGGTGATGTGGCGCTATGGCACCGGCTTGTTGCCGTCGACCGCGGCGCAGGTCACCGCGGTGACTCTGAAGTCTCTTCTCACCATGGACCTCTGGCTCTCGACCCTGGTGGAGAGCGCACCCAAGGAGACGCTCAACTCGGTCCGGACGCAGGAGGAGGTCATCGCCGCCAAGCCCTTGAGCGCGTTCGACCTCTGCTACCTGACCGGCGATACGACGTTCTCGAATCCGGTCACCGACTTCGCCGTGTGCGACGCGGACCCCAGGCTGCCGAAGCATTCCTCGCCTCGCCAGGTGGCCGGCGGCCCGCTCGCGGAGAACATCCTCAAGTGCCAGCTGAAGCCGCTCGCTGCCGCCGACTACGCGCCCGTGACGTTCACCGCCGCGCAACTCACGCGGCTTCAGGCGGTGTTCCCCGGCGGCGTGTGTGACTGGACCAAGCCCGGAGTCGGTCAGCAGGATCCGGTCTCGCCCTTGACGTTCACGGCCGGTCCCGGCGGGCAGCCGCTGCCGCCCGCGCCTGTTTCGCACGGCCCCTGAGATCGCGCAGACCGGGCGGAGCACGGAGCTCCGCCCGGCCTCGATCAGCGCGCCGTCCCGATGTCCGTCAGTGCGCGGACGGCTGCGCCTGTTCCCAGATCTTCTGGTCCAGCGCGTTCTTGATCCAGGCGAGGTGGCGCAGGCCGTCCGGGCCATTGCAGAGCCGGCCCCCCGGCGTGGCGACCGCACGTGCGCGCCGGGGGCCGTCTGCCAACTCGCGTCGGTTGAGGCGCCGTCACGGCTCGCGCCAGCGCACCGTCAAGACCACGCAGTGCCCCGATTGGTTGATCGACGGCGCCAGCGGCATCTGGCACGTTGCGGGCGACGAGGCGGTGAGTTGGGCCGAGCTG